>ERZ773067.959-NODE-959-length-16049-cov-3.522696_pt1 | contig 16049 bp, 16 predicted proteins | sample MGYA00580622_ERZ773067 | MGnify/ENA primary metagenome ERZ773067 (study PRJEB29015, sample SAMEA2737998) | human oral metagenome | biome: human oral; feature: human-associated habitat; material: dental | place: China | collected 2113 ...
CTCATGTGATGGCCGACGATGCCGATTCCATCTCCATGAGCCGTTTCAAGGCCCAGGACCTGAGAGTCAAGACCAAGCCGGACTCCACCCCTGTGACTGAAGCGGACACTGCAGTGGAGGAATCGATCCGACGCACCCTCTCTCGTACCCGCCCTCGGGATGCTGTTCACGGCGAGGAGATGCAGGACACCGGGGAATCGAATCGCCGCTGGATCATCGACCCCATCGACGGCACTGCCAACTACCTGCGAGGCGTACCGGTGTGGGCCACCCTGATCGCCCTTGAGATAGACGGACAGGTGGCGGCAGCCGTCGTCTCAGCGCCCGCGCTTGGACGCCGCTGGTGGGCGAGTCAGGGAGGAGGGGCATACACCGGCCGTTCAATTCTGAGCGCAACCCAGATCAACACCAGCCGGGTGGAACAGCTGGCTGATGCTTCCCTGTCCTACTCCAGTATCAATGGCTGGGTGGAGTCAGGCCGTGGCCAGGGATTCGTTGACTTGATGCGTGAGAGCTGGCGTTCCCGCGCCTATGGTGATTTCTGGAGCTACATGCTGGTCGCTGAGGGGGCCGTAGACATCGCCTGCGAGCCAACACTCAACCTCTACGACATGGCGGCACTCGACATCATCGTGCGTGAGGCGGGTGGACGGTTCACCAGTATCGATGGTGAACCAGGCCCCTACCACGGCAATGCTCTGGCCACGAACGGGCTTCTACACGAAGTCGTTCTGGAAAAGCTGCGCCCAGCCGAGGGCGGCTAGGAGAGCGTCTCAGATCATCCGTACCCGGATGCTCTCCTCGAGAGCCTGGAGCTCAGCGAGCAGTCCCTCGTAATGTTGTCCGGAGACATCGGTCACGACGTAGCCATATTCGCCCAAGGTAGACAGAGTTTGGGAGCCGATGTTCATGTTGTGCCCGGCCAAGGTGTGATTGAGGCGCGCCAGTACCCCAGGCACGTTCCGGTGCAGGTGCAGTATCCGCTCTGCCTGCGGTACCGGGACGGAGACCTCAGGGAGGTTCACCGCCATGGAGGTGTTTCCATATGCCTCATAGTCAGCCAGTTTCCCCGCCACATAACGACCAATGTCCACCTGCGCTTCCAGGGTGGATCCACCAACATGCGGGGTGAGAACGACGTTCGAAATGCCTTGAAGTGGTGAGACGAATGGCTCATCCTTGCTCTTCGGCTCGTCCGGGAACACGTCGACAGCTGCCCCCGCGATATGCCCTGACTGCAAGGCCGCGGCCAGGGCATCGACATCGACCACATTGCCGCGGCACAGGTTCAGGAACAGGGTGCGGGGCCGCATCTGGGCGAACTCCCGCTCCCCGATCAGGCGTGCGTTGGAGGCGCGGCCATCCACATGTAGCGATATGGTCTCACACGTCTCGAACAGCTCCTGCATGCTGTCCACCCGCGTGGCATTTCCAAGCGCCAGACGGTCCACGACATCGTAGAAGTACACTTTCATGCCCATTGCCTCAGCCAGTACTGAAAGCTGTGACCCGATATTGCCGTAGCCGACGATCCCGAGGGTACGGCCCCTCACTTCGTGGGACCCGTTCGCGGACTTGTCCCAGATACCCGCGTGCATGCTGGCGTTCTTGTCCCCGAGGCGCCTGGCCATCGTGATGATTTCACCCAGCGCCAGCTCCACCACAGAGCGCGTGTTGGAGTAGGGAGCGTTGAAGACAGCTACCCCCGCAGCAGCCGCAGCCGGGAGATCAATCTGGTTCGTCCCTATACAGAAGGCTCCAACAGCCAGCAGCTGCGGATGCGCCTTGAGCACCGTGCCAGTGATATGGGTGCGGGAACGGATGCCTAGCAGCTCCACGCCTTCCAAGGCGTCGGCCAGCTCAGCTTCGCCAAGAGCACCGGAGCGCAATTCGACCTGATAACCACGGCCTTCCAGGGCACGCACGGCCTCGGAGTGGATGTTCTCTAATAGCAGGGCTTTCACGGCAGGTCATGCTACAGCCGAAACCCTGGTTCACAAGGAGACAGTGGCATCCAGCAGTCTTCGTGTGTACTCATGCTGCGGATCGTCGAAGACCTTTGCCACAGGCCCCTCCTCCACGATCCTGCCGCGGTCGGCCACCACGACCCGCTCGCACAGGTGGCGGACCACGGCTAGATCATGACTGACGAACAGCATCGCCAGGTTCCGTTCCACAACCGCATCCGCCAGCAGGTTCAGGACTTGAGCGCGCACAGAGACGTCGAGGGCCGAGACGGGTTCATCAGCTATCAGGACGTCCGGGGAGCTGACCAGAGCCCGTGCGATGGCCACTCGTTGACGCTGCCCCCCTGAAAGCTCGTGCGGATAGCGTCCCAGCATGGCTGCCTCCAGCCCCACTGCGGTGACGGCTTCAGTGACAGCATGGTCGCGATCGGTTGCCGTTCGTGTCCGCCGCCATGGGGAACGCAGCGGCTCAGCGACAATGTCCCGTAGCTTCATACGGGGGTTGAGGGAGGCATTCGGGTCCTGGGAGACCAGGGACACCCGGCTGCGGATATCTGCGAGTTCCCTATCTGGAAGCCCATCGATACGGCGGCCATCACAACGCACCTCGCCTGCCGCAGGGCGGATCAGGCCGAGTAAAGTACGCAGGATGGTGGTCTTGCCAGAACCAGACCCGCCCACGATCCCCAGCCGTTCTCCCGCTCTGATTGCGAGATCCACCTGGTGAAGAGCCTGGAATCTCGTGCTTCCCCTGCGGAAGATCACATCGACACCTTCAAGCTCAAGCAGCGCGCTCATGTTTCTCCCCCCTGCCAATAGTCGGCAACGGTCTGCAGCCGTTCTCCGGGAGCCACGCCGGACAGGCGTGCAGAAGCAACCAGACCCCTGGTATAGGGGTGCTGTGGAGTGTCGATCACCTCGTCGATAGGGCCATGCTCGACGAGCCTCCCATCAAGCAAAACGATCGCCCGCTGACAGACCTGCCTAACCACAGCAAGGTCATGGCTGACGAAAAGGGCTGCGCGCCCGGAGAACTCAACATCGAGGAGGTCGAGGATCTGTTTCTGCACAATCACGTCCAGGGCGGTGGTCGGCTCATCACAGATGACCAGGGCTGGACGGTTGGCCAGCGCCATCGCGATCAGGGCGCGCTGGCGCTGGCCTCCGGACAGCTGATGGGGGTAGGAGTCGGCGATGCGCTCGGGCTCCGGCAATCCGACACGCTTCAGCCACTCCAGCACGACAGCCCGGATGCCCCCCCGGCGCTCACTATGATGCAGTGCAACAACCTCACCAACCTGCCGGCCGACGCGCATCGTTGGGTCCAGGGCAGTCATCGGTTCCTGGAAGACCATCGACACCGCGTCACCGCGAAGTTTTCGCAGCTCCTTTTCAGAACGCCCCACGAGCTCCTTGCCGGCCAGGCGTATCGAGCCACTGACCTGAGCATTCTCCGGGAGCAGCCCCATGATGGACAGCGCGATGACGGTCTTGCCCGACCCAGACTGCCCGATAATTCCGAGGCGCTCCCGCTCCCCCAGGGTGAAGGAGACGCCGTCCAACGCTACTTTCCGGCGGCGTCCGAAGACGATCCGCAGTTCCTCGATTTCCAACAGACTCATGTCAGCTCCCGCAGTTTGGGGTCGAGGAGGTCACGCAGCCCGTCACCCAGCAGGTTGCAGCCCATGGTCGCTGCGGCAACGGCCAGGCCCGGCCACAATGCGATCACCGGCGCGATAAAGATCTGGTCCTGCGCCTCACGCAACATACGGCCCCACGTTGGTACATCGGGCCCTGATGCCAGCCCCAGGTAGGACAGACCCGATTCCGCGAGGATTGCAATGCCGACACTCACGCTGGCCTGAACCCCCAGCACGGGTGCTATGTTGGGGAGCACATGCCTGAGCGCGACCTGCCGTCTCGGAGTTCCCGACAGACGTGCGGCCTCGACGAAAGCTAGCCCCATCACCTGCATTGTGGCAGCGCGGGCGATTCGTACGAAGGCCGGGACGGTGGACAGCGAGATAGCCATCATCGCAGTCCACGCGGAGCCACCGAGAGCAGCGGCAAAAAGAATAGCCAGCAAGAGGGCTGGAAAACCGTAGAGGACATCGGCTCCACGAGCGATCAGGGCCGAGCCCCAGCCACGGTACATGCCGGCGCCCACACCAGCCGGGATGCCAATCAGACCCGCCCCAGCCACCGACACAAGCCCCACCAGGAGCACCAGCTTCGCGCCTGTCATCAGCCGGCTCATGATGTCGAAGCCAGCACCATCGGTACCCAGCCAGTGAGCAGCTGACGGCGCCTCGCGGAAACCACCCGTTATGGCGGTGGGATCGTAAGGGGTCCAGGCCAGGCCAACCAGAGCCAACAGAACCACGAAAGCCAGCAGCCCCGTGCCGAAAACCAGGTTCGAGCGGCGCATCATGAGACCGTACTCGCCTCCTTCAGCCGTGGGTCGACCGCCTGATACACCGCATCGACGATGAAGTTGATCACCAGGACCGTCCACACGAGGATCAGGACTATGCCCTGCACCAGCACCAGGTCACGCTGGGACACCGCCAGCAGTAGGCGCGAGCCCAGTCCCTGAATGGCGAACACCTGCTCAATGATGATCGCCCCCACCAGGAGGGTGGCCACTTGCAGCCCAATGATGGTCAGGAGGGAGATAGCTATATTGCGCACGCCATGACGACGCAATGCCCCCAGCCTGGACCAGCCTACAGCACGCGCCGTCCGGAACCAGTCCTCGCTGGTCACCTCGATCACGGCACTCCGGACGTACCGCGCCAGCAGGCTGCCCTGCACCAAGGCAAGCGACATCACCGGCAAGACTAGGTGAGAAGCCCAACCGGCCGGGTCACGGCTCAGGGGTACATATCCCCCTGCTGGTAACCAGCGCAGATTCACCGCGAACACGATGACCAGCCACATCCCTGCCCAGAAGGCCGGGATGGACAACCCGATCTGGGAGATGGCGGAGGCGGCGAAACCGCTGGCATGCCGTCGCCGCAGCGCCGCGAAAGATCCAAGTGGGACGGCGATGACCAACGCAAAGATCATGCCCAGGGCAACCAGCCAGGCAGAGACACCGAGTTTCGGCAGAATCTCCCCCAGAACGTCGCGGCCGCCGATCATGGTGGTGCCGAAATCACCCGTGAGGACCCCCAAAACCCATTCCACATAGCGAAGCAGCAGAGGGCGGTTCAAGCCGAGGCGTTCCTCCAGAGCAGCCACCTCCCCAGGACTCGCCTGAGTGCCGAGTACCACACTGGCGACACTGCCCGGAAGGGCATTGGTGGCTAGGAATATCAGCAGTGATGCCACCAGTAAGCTCACCACCAGGCCGAGCAGACGCCGGCCGAAATCCCGGAAAGACACCTCAGCGGCTGGTTGCGACGTGGGTCAGGTCGAACGACAGGCCAGTGGTGTTCGTCGCAACCCCAGAGATCTCGGTGGTGGTGACCACCAGGTTGGGCAGCAGGAACAGCCAATCGGCAGCAGCGTCGTCAGCCAGCACCTTTGCTGCCTGCTTCAAGGTGGCCTCCTGCTCCTTACTGGTTGAGGCCGCATCGGCCTTGTTGATCAGCTCCGTGAACTGCTGGTTGTTGTACCGCCAGTAATACTCGGGGTTGGCGAAAGACGATATGTCCCAAGGCTCAACGTGCGCCACAACAGTCATGTCGTAGTCGTGCTGTTTGTACACCTGCTCCAGCCAGGTGGAGAACTCAAGTTCATCGACGCTGACCTCGATGCCGACCTCACGCAGCTGCGCAGCGACGATCCGCGCTATGGGAGGCCCATAGGGCAGATTCGGAACCCGCAACCGCAGCGTGAGCCCACTCGCATAGCCCGCTTCCTCAAGCAACTGCTTCGCTTTCGCCGGATCATACGGGTAGGTGTTGGAGAGGTCTTCGTACCAAGGATCGGTGGGAGGCACCATCGACCCGATCAACGTGCCCTTACCACCCCAGGCGCTGTCCATGAGGGCTTTCCGGTCAATCGCGTGGTTGATGGCCTGCCGGACCTTGAGGTTCGAGAGAGCCTCGTTGCTGTGATTGAACCCCAGCACCACCTCACCGTTGGAGGTGCCTTCGAGCACCTTGAACCGGGATGTGTCCGAAAACTGGCCCACCGACTGTGGAACGGTCAGGTTGGAGACGATGTCGAGCTGACTTGAGAGCATCGCAGTCACCATGGCATTCGCGTCCGCGTAGTACCTGAAGTTGACCTCCTCCACGCGAGGACCGGTCCCCCAGTACTTCTGGTTGCGCACCAAAGACACCATTGACCCGACCTCATGCCGGGAGAAGATGTAAGGACCAGATCCTGCGGGCTGTGCATTGAGATCCTGCCCTGTTGACAGGTCGTAGATGATCCCCGCCGTGGAGGTGATGTCGTAGAGCCAGCGCTGGCTGGGCGCAGACAAAGTGACCTCAACAGTATGGTTGTCGACAGCCCGCATATCCTTGATGCGGCTCATCTGGGACTTCAGCACACCAGTGGTGTTCTCACCGTCACGGGTCCGCCCGAAAGAGGCTATGACCGCGGCTGCGTCCACCGGTTTACCGGAGGCAAAAGTGGCGTTGGGTTCCAGTTTAAACGTATAGACACTCCCCTCAGAGTTAGCGCTCCAGGAGCGGGCCAGCAACGGCTTGATCTCACCCTTTTCGTCGATACGCACCAGAGTCTCATAAACGTTGTAGAGAAGCACGAAAGGCGTCCCCGCCCCCGTGGTGGTAGCCGGATCCAGCCCGGTCGGCTCCGCCGTCGCCCCGACATTCAGGACCACAGGATCTGCGGCTCCTCTCCCACCTTGTGGGGAACAGGCAACCAGTGTGAGGCTGAACCCCAGCAGCATGGCGATCATGATCGTCAGGCGACGGAGAGGTCGGTTGGTTCTCATGTCTACGTTTCTCCCGTATGGACGGCGATGCAAGACCCCGGCAATCCTAACCTGCAAGTCCTCCCCAACCATGCAGCTTAAAGCTCACCACCCGATTTGGCATCCGTTGCCCAAGCATGTAGAGTTACTCAGGCAACGCGGGGTGGAGCAGTTCGGTAGCTCGCCGGGCTCATAACCCGGAGGCCACAGGTTCAAATCCTGTCCCCGCTACCACTGGATTCCCGTCCAGCTTCAGCTGGGCGGGAGTTCTTATTACCCTCTTAGGCATGATCCGGGTCACCGGAACACCAAGCAGTTCAGCTGCTGCGATGAGGTCAGCGACTGACCAAGAGACCTCTCCGCGAAGCTTCCGGCCTGCAACTTGGCCAGTCACCCCCAAGGCCTCACCCAGCCTCTGACGAGTGCAGCGCTGCTGGAACATCAGATCATTCACAGCGATGCCGACCGCCTCGTCGGCCGTGTAGGAGTCCAACTCACCTCGCGCGCGAAGCTCTTCGAACCGTTTAGCCATGAACGCAACTATATCCTAAAGTGCACAACTTGCACACTTTGGAGGTTTGACATAGCGTTGAACGCGTCAGAGACTATGCACGTGAGTGAACGCGACAAGTTCAAGTTGCCGATTTTGGATTCAAACGGCTGGCTCACACCGGAGGAGGTCGCCAGGGTGTTGCCGAACACATCCGCCAAGAGCGTTCGCGAATGGTGTGCAGCCGGAAAGCTCGCGGGAGCCGTCCAGCTGCCGTCACGGCGATGGCAGATCCCATGGGCTGCCGTCATTGACATCTTGGGTTTCGATCCGAGGGCGGAGCGTTCCAGCAGCACCAAGGACCCCGATCTGACAAGGCTACGCAACGACGCGCTGCCTGGGCTGGAGGAGCCGTGAGTATTTGGGCTGTGAACTGGGCTCTTGAGCAGGAGATTGAGCTTCCGGCGCAGAAGTTGTTGTTGGTGGCCTTGGGGAATTTTGCGAATGATGAGGATGAGGCGTGGCCTCATGTGGAGACGTTGGCGGCGATGGTGGGGGTGTCGAAGCGGACGGTGTTGCGGGGGTTGCGTGAGTTGTGTGAGGGGGGCTGGGTTACGAGGTTTGAGGGGTTTGCGCCTGGTCCTCGTGGGGGGAAGCAGAAGGTCAATTCTGTGTATCGGTTGAACTTGCCTGAGACGGTGACCCGGCGGTGCGGCCGGGGTGCTGGTCGTCCTCAGGAGCTTCGCATCATGCCTAGTGAGGTCCGTGGTGACACTGGTGTCACTACGGTGGTTGCCGATGGCGAAAGTCCTAGTGGGACCAGTGGTGACACTGGTGACGCCACCGTGGTGACACCGGTGTCACCTCTATATAAGGAAGAACCATCAGTAGAACCATCAGACCTAACCCCCCTACCCCCCACGCCGCCGGCGGCGGCCGTGGTGCTGGCGGACGGGTCTGGTGGGGTCGGGTCAGGATCTGAATCCGACTCCGACGTCGAAGATTCCCGGGGTGGTGTTGGCCTGCCGGCGGCTGGGTCGGCTCCGGCCGGTGGCCGGGCCGTCTCCCCCAACGCTGACGGCGGTGTTGTGCCGGTGGGGCGTGATGTGGCGGCTGACTGGGCCTTGATCCGGCACGCGCTGCCGGAGTCGATGCAGGTCCTCGACGACGACGGCGTCGCTGTGGTGGCGCCGCTGCTGCGGGAACGCCTAGATGCTGGCTGGACCGCGGCCGATCTGCGGGCGCATCTGGCGGTGAATCCGGTACCGGATCGGGTCCGGCATCTCGCGGGACTGGTGGCGCATCGCCTGGGGAAGCTTCCACCGGAGGGAGCTCCGAAGTCGTCGTCATCCAGGCGGCGGATACCGGATCCACCATCGACTCCGTTGCGGCCGGAGGAGCGTTCTCCGGTGGCGGTGCGGGCGGAGGCTGCCCGGGCGGAGGCGATCCGGACAGGATCTGCTGATGCGGGCCGGTCCCGGGCCTGGTGGCTGATGCGCGAATTGAATGCCGACAAGAAGTCGGCAGAGGGTACGTCGGGGTCCTGATTGTTGGGATTCCCGTCTATATGTAAATTGTTTCGCTTATTCATTGGAGGTTGAGATGCAACTTGATACGAAGGTATTGCACGACATCTTGGATGGCATGGGCCAGCTGCTGGACTACGCCGGAAAGATCGCGGTTGCAATTGGCGCGATCATTCTGTATTTCGGGTTCTCGAATCACGAGGGCCCCGGTATGCGCAACGGAATCTTGGCAATCGTTGGCGGGATCGGGGTAATTGCGATTGGCGCATACCTGAAGACGATCGTGTGAGGTTCTGATCTGATGCCGGTGCTGCTAGAGTCTTGGACGATAACAATCCTCAAACCCATCTTGGAGGATATCCAAGGTGGGATCGGGGAGCTGTTCGGCTTGTCCTTGTTGTCGGCGACATCGACACCGGACGTGTTTTCCAATGATACCTGGAAGATCGTTGATACCGTATCAACGGCCCTGATTCAGTCGAGTGCCTTAATCATTTTGTTGATTTTGACGATGCTGGATTTGCAGAAGTCATTGTTGACGATTGAGGGTGACGGGGAGGCTCGTTTGCGGTTGACCATCATGGCCGGCGTCAAGTTCGGTTTGGTATGGGCACTCTTCAAACAGACTCCGGCTATTTTGAAGGGTGTCTATGAGTTCTGCAATGATTTGGCAATCAAAACTAATCTGTTGTTTGAAAGCAAAACTTCCAAGAATGCGGACTTAAACCCGCTTTTTCAGGCGGTAAACGATCTGGACTGGCTGGGGCAAACTCTTCTTGTTGTTTTGATGCTGCTTGCCTGGCTCATCTACAAGGGCGCCTGCCTAGAAGCCTATTCATAGGGTGGCTGATAAACAGTAAAACTCCTTGTCAGGGCAGGTTGACTGCGGCTATGAATAAGCCTCCTAGGTGGGTTGGCTTTGATTGTGATGCGATTCGTCAAACTGTACATGTATGGCGCATTCGCTCCAGTACCGATGTCCTTCCTGATCTCTGACCATACTCGCTCGTACGGAATTAAGTTTCTACACAATTACGCATCCGCCGCTTTGCAGGCGTTTGTGATCATCATGGCCCTCGGAATTTACCGACTGCTGTCGTTGAAGTGGACAGAACAAGCAGTTCCGTCTCTGGATAGCGGTGGTGTTGCCGCAGCGTTCCAGCTTGGCTCGATGTACATGTTCATGGGATTAGTCTTGGGCATGTTGCTGATGGGGTCGGGGAAGATCGCGTCGGAGATGCTGGGAGGCTGACATGAAGAAACTGTTGTGTAGCAGCGTTGCTGTGCTGGCGATCGGTCTGGCCGGGTGCGGCACCTCGGTCAGTCAGGCGCGCCAGGAGGCTCTGGATCGCTTGGACGGCATGGTCTACACCGATCAGGCCAAGTTCCGCCGTGAGCTGGAGGTCGCGGACTCGAAGGAGAAGGTCGAGGCACTGATCGAGGCCGCTGAACGAGACAACCAGAAGACCGCGGACAAGTACTGGTCCTGCGCTGCTCATGCGGCGGAAGCGCTGGAGGGATCGACGGTGTGGACCTCGTCGGCTACGTCCCCAGACGGTCAGGAGTCGATAAGTGTGCAGTTGCAGTTGAATGCCGATGGCACGGCTTCCCTAGTGGAGTTGCACCGTTCTGTGAACACCCTCAGAGCAACGCTGACGCCGTCTGCTGGAGATGCGTGGGTGACTGACCGTATCGGCACGGTGACGGGGTGGAACAGCAATGCCAAAGAGTTGGTGGCGAACCGGCAGTGGATCGGTGATTCCACACCGTCGGTGTCGGGTCCGAAGGCGTGTAGCCTGCCGTTCACTTTGTCGGTGACCACGAACGGTACGACGGAGCAGCAGAAAGCAACGGTGGAGATCGGAAAGAATCCTGGACTGCTTTTGGCAGACGGCAAGGGATTCGTCCCCAAGAAAGAATGAAGTGATTTGATATGGCACTAGAGATTCGGGTATATGACGAGGTCACTGATGTTGACCCGAAAGTCATGTGGGGAATGACGTTTCGTCAACTCATCGCCGTTGCCGCGAGCGTAGTACTGATCGCTGGGGCGACCACGTGGCTGGTCGTAACAGGACGAGCTGAACAAGTGGCCAACGTGAGTGCACTAATTGGTCTTCCGCTCGCCGCTTGGGCATGGTTCAAACCGATGGGGCTTCGCCTGGAGGTGTGGCTTCCCCATGCATTGAAGGTACTCGCTGCTCCCCGACGCTTGTTGTATGTGAACGAACCCGTCTGGGGGGAAGACCAGGAAAAACTATTCGCGAACGCTATCGCTGGGAGAAAAAATGTTTCTTGGAAAGAAGCAAAACGGCGCCCCGAAGCCGGACAGTAACGATCCCGCCATAGAGAGCACGGATTCCACTGAGCATAAGAATGCTCGTGGCCGCGGAAGGAAGTCACGGCGGAAGCGGCGACGCGGCGCAGTGAGGCGCGCCCAAGACTTCTTGTGGTACGAGTCGCTGCTGGAAAGCGGCGTCTGCGTCCTGGGGGGCGGGTTGTATTCAGTGTCCTTGCGTTTGTCGGATATCAGCTACCAGCTGGCGACACCGGAGACGAAACGCCGCCTGCTGGAGGCGTATGCACGGTTTTTCAATCAGTACGGCGCTGGGGAGCAGTTGACGATCACGATCGCATCACGACGGGTGTCTCGTGATGAATTGGTGGGTCGGGTCATGTTCACCGAACCACGATTCGAAGACGATTTGGCGCTGTATCGCCGCGACCACAATCGAATGATTGTAGACATGATCGGCGGACGCGATTATGCGTTGGTGAACGAGAAGTATCTGACGTTGACCGTGTCCGCACCGGATCTGGAAACAGCGAAAGCGACGTTGGAGCGTCTGGCGGCCTCTGTATGTAGTGACATGCTCACGATGCTGCAATGCCGCGCAGAGGTCCTAGACGGGCCGAAGCGTATCGAGTTCCTGCGAGAGTGGACCAGGGGATGCTACAAGAAGGGATTCGACTACGCTGCGATGGCCGCCTCGGGTGCGTCCACCCATGATGAGGTTGCCCCGCAAGCAGTGGAGCTGAGCGACCTCTCCAAACTGGTGTTGACGGGTGACGGTGAGGAGCTGCACTACCAGGTATTGATGGTCCGCGACTATGCGACCTGGTTGAGTGATGATTTGCTCGCGAAACTGTCGGCGGTGCAGACGGACCTGTTGATCTCTCTTGCTGTCCACCCGATCGACCGGTCGGAATCGCATGACCTGGTGATGAAGCGCAAGGCTGCTCTGGACATGGAACGCCAGTCCGCCAGGCGCCGGTTGATCAAGGCTCAGATGGATCCTGAGGTTGATTTGCCAATGCGGCTGACAAAGGCCACCGAGGAGGTGAAGGACCTCCTCGATGCCATGGACCGGGAAGATCAGCGTTTGTTCACCACCACGCTGGTGGTGGCGGTCCGCGCATCCTCGAAGGAGGAACTGGCTGAGCGAGTCGACCAGGTTCGCAAGGTCGTCTCGGGAAGGTCGTGTGAACTGACAGGCCTGAAGTACTGGCAGGAAGCCGGATTCAACACCGTACTGCCGCTGGGTCCGTCCCGGCTGCCGTTCCACAGGACGTTGACCACCGCCGCCACTGCGGCGTTGATGCCGTTCTCCTCTGAGGAAATTCTCAATGAGCAGGGATTGTTCTACGGATTGAACGCAACAACCCGGAATCCAATCATTCTTGATCGGTTGACCAAACGGAACGGCAATGCGTTCATTTTGGGCACGTCGGGTTCAGGAAAGTCGCATCTCGCGAAGGGGGAGATTTCGCAGGTGTTGATTGGACGCCCCCACGATGAGGTCATCATCATTGATCCGGAGCGTGAGTACCGGCCCCTCGGGGAAGCGTTCGGCGCCACGATCGTAGAGGTACACGCCGGCTCGCAGCAAACGATCAACCCGTTCGACCTCACGTTGTCGAATCTCGAGGGGGATCCGGTCAAGCTGAAGTCCGCTGCCGTCTTGGGCATGTTGCAGGTGCTGCTGGGCGGCAGCGAAGGCTTGACCGGTCCCGAACGATCGGTGCTGGACCGGTGCATCAGCAACCTGTATGGCCGCTGGACCCAAAATCCCGGAACTCCGGCACCAACGTTCGTGGATCTGCTGACCGAGTTGCAGGTCCAGCCGGATGAAGCCGCGGTCAGCATTGCCGGCACCTTGGAGCTGTATGCCACCGGCAGTTTCTCCGGGTTCGCGAGACAGACGAACGTGGATGTGAACCACAGATTCGTGGTCTACGACACTTCCCAGCTGGGACACTCCCTGCAGAATTTCGGTCTGATGGTCGTCCTGGACGCAGTGTGGCAGCGCGTGGTGCGTAACTACGGCCGGGGCGTGCGAACCTGGCTCTACATCGACGAGTTTGCTTCGATGTTCAGCAACCGGCACGCGATGGAACAGCTAATGGCGTTCTACACGCGCTTCCGGAAATACGGTGGTGTGCCGACCGGCGTGCTGCAAAACATCACCGCCCTTCTCCAAGTCGAGGAAGGCAGGAGGATGCTGAACAACGCGGAAGTCCTGGTGTTGATGGGTCAGTCCGAGAATGACGCCGAAGCCCTCGAGGAGCTACTCGGGCTGAGCGATCAGCAGGTTCGCACCATTGCCGCAGCCCAGCCCGGGTGCGGGCTGATCCGGGTAGGACCAACGATCCTTGCGTTCGATGCCCGCAAACCCCAAGACGGCCCTCTCGCCGCCTTGTTCGATACCACCTTCACCGAAGAAACAAGAGCCGGCCATGGTTAACGAACGACCCCGCCGACTCGGGGAGATCCGCGTCACTCGGCAGATCTCCTACCGAATTGACCCGGGAACTCCCCCGAATCAGATCAAACCTCGTTTTGGCGGCGTCATCACCGAAATCAGGGGAAACCGGGTCACCGAAACCACCACACCCCAGCAACGACGAGCAGAGGCTGCGCAACAGATCGGAGAAGACGCCCGCACAACTGCGAAGATTGCGGGAAAGCATGCTGGTCGGGCAGGAAAGTCTGCGGCCAAGGGAGCGGTGAGACTTGGGCTGAGTCAGCTCCGGCAAACCGACGGAATGGGACAGGAGGACGCTGACGCACAGACCGCAGGCCTTGTCCGCCAAGGTGCAGCTCACGCGAGACATGCCAGTAAATCGATAACCAAGGGTAGCGTGCATGCAGCAGTAGTGGTCGCTAAGCGATTCCGACCGCACGCAATGGATTACACAGCAACCAAGAAAAAACCCAGCTTGCTGTCCCAATTGACTCGCGGCGCGGCCCGACGCGGAGTCAGGGCGGGGGCCAGGGCGGTAGTATCGGCTGGCCGATCCGGGGGCAGGACGATGGGGGCGATGGGCTCTTCGATTCGGGACGGTGGCAGTCTTGATGTTGATCGCGCCTCGGTGAAGGTCACGCAGGCGGTATGGCGGAAGGCCGTAAGTTATCCGGGACGGATGGCAATGGCGATGTGGCGGGGCGGCGTAATCGTCACAAAAGCTCTCGTAGCAGCTTACGGGGCAGCCGGTGCCCTTTTGCCGGTGCTATTCGGATGTCTCGCCATCATTTCAGCATTGTGTGCGATCCTGCCATCGTTCATTACCGGTGCAGGACACTACAATTCAACTCAGAAACTAGCAGAAGGGCCTGCCGGAATTTGCGGTGGCACGACCCGTATTAACCCGCCAGAAGAAGCCATCGCATGGATGACCGAGGCCGAGAAAAGTTCCGGGATCCCGGCGGCTTGGTTCACTGCCATCGCTGATCGGGAATCCGATTTCCGTCCCGGAATATTTTCTGATGACCGAAACGGCGGAACCTGGGGTCTGTTCCAGCTCAACTGGGAGGAGTGGAACAAGGTCTATGATGGGGAGAAGGTTTCTTTTGAGAATTGGAAATCCTCCCCTCCCCCGGGGATCACGGATCCCATGATTCATTCTCGTTATGCGGGAATATATTTCAAGAACCGTTTGGAGACGGTTCAGAAGCTAAAGTTTGATCATCCCGATAAGGAGTTCGCGAAGCTATCCGATCTGGATGCTTTGGTGATCGCACACAACGCCGGGGAAGGCACCCTGAAGGCGTACCCGAACATCACGGGCGGCGTGATGGATTACCTTCGCGAGATCCAGGAAAACTATCAGCCGAAACCCTGCCCTAGGGGCCCCGCAGGCAGCAGCCTAGCCGGCGTCGACGACTACGCCCCCTGGTACGATGCACAACCTAAAACAACCGACGAGAAAGGCAATAAAATACCAACGGAGCCGTATGATCCGCTGGGATTCGCGTGGCAGAACTGCACTTCCTATGCGGCATTTGCGGTTCGGAAGTACACCCCCCACGCCGACTTCCGTAACGACTGGAAGGGAACATCATTCGGCGATGCCAAGCATTGGCATGTTGCCGCCCAATATTTGGCCATGCGGGTTGATGAAGTTCCCGCCGTGGGTGCGGTGGCTGAGCGCACGAGTGGCGACTATGGACATGTTGCTTTTGTGGTCGCAGTGAACAGTGATGGCAGCTTCGTGATCAATGAATACAATCACGTTACGACTCGAGGGTTTTCTTCTCGTACCGCACGTTTCGGCGAGCAGTCCGATCAATTCAGTAAATTCATTTATTTCGAGGATCCGCCACCGTCATGATAAAGTCTTTAACGATTCTGGCAGCTGTTGCTGTGTTCGCTGGTTTCCTGGCCGGTTGTGGTGGCCCGTCCCCGGATGCGGCCTCCTCGATGCCGGCAGCATCTCGGGGTGTGGCGGATAGTCCGATCCCAGAGGCCGCCAACAGCCCCAACCGGCTGGCAGCGGCAGAATTCGTTATCGCTGCGGCCACCCCGGATGCCAGACTGGATCCGGCTCCCCAACACGCCACGACCCGCGCCACCGCGCACGTAACCCCAGAACTCGCCCAGCAACTCGACACCGCGGACACCACAGCAGATGTTCCCGGATGGTGGCGGAGGCTACTCACCACAGATGGCTACGTCTCAATCGAGATCAGCAACATTGTGGGCGATGAGCCTCAAGCCGCGCCGCCTCCGGGGAGCCCAGAACCAACCATCACTCCGGGCCAAGAAGTGCAGCTGGAGGTGATGTTCACCCGCACCTCTCATGCCGTCGGCCGTGCCCCTCGCCAGGGGGTGAAAAGGGACTGTCTGATTAACGGTGTGTGGGGTTCGGCCTGATCTGAGAGGAGAGGGCTGTGG
>ERZ773067.960-NODE-960-length-16046-cov-4.753299_pt1 | contig 16046 bp, 16 predicted proteins | sample MGYA00580622_ERZ773067 | MGnify/ENA primary metagenome ERZ773067 (study PRJEB29015, sample SAMEA2737998) | human oral metagenome | biome: human oral; feature: human-associated habitat; material: dental | place: China | collected 2113 ...
AATCAAGGATACTATACATTAGAATATTTTTTAGGTAGATTTGGTTTTGATAGTAGAACTATGTCACTTAATGATATAGAAAAAGATCTTAAAGATACTTGTAGAAAAAATAACTATGCTATAGCACGTGTTTATAGTGGTACTAGAACTGGTATGTTAATGTACCCATATGGAATACTAGTAGAAGTATTAAGTAAATATAACTTAGGAATAAATTAAGGAGGAATAATATGCAAGATATAAAAGTAACACACGAAATTACAGATGAAGAAGTTCATTACGGAGAAAAAAAAGAAATAATAAAAGACGGAGATTTAGTAGAAGATATATCATTAGAAGAAGAGATTAATGATTTTAAACAAGCATTAGAAGATTTGAATATGAAGAAGATGATTGAGAAAGATAATGACTTATCAGATTCGGAAAGAAATATTCTTATTGATGCTATAGATGAAAATGGTAATTTACAATTTGATAAAATTATGAAGAATACTATCACTACAACTATCAGAGAACAATTCAATGATGACAAGACCGGTTTGAAGTTATTATTACCTTATTTCTATACTACTGATAAAGATTCTGTAAAACATCCTATAGAATTATTAAATATAGATGTAGATGGAATAACTTATTATTTGAAAGATGAATTTAAAAGATTAGCATTAAGCGTTGAAGGTCATCAAGTATACAATTTATATTTGACAGACCCATCTGAAATGCATACAGCGTTAGAAGGAAAAGTTTTAATGTTAGATGAAAAAGATCAGAAAGTTGATATATTTATAGGATACTTGAATATATTGAATAATATAGAAGAGATATTAAATGAGGAATTTGGTAAATTTGCTACAGACAAAGCTTATAAAACAGCTATCGATAGCGTATATGGTAAATTTTTAACTGAAGATAATGGTGTAGATAAAATTATGAGAGAGATAGATAAATCTTATGTTAACGGAAGAGTATCTAAAACATTGAAAACAGATTATAAAAATTTAAAAGGTTATTTTTTTAAGAAAATGTTTGGACATAAAAAAAATATCCCTTTAGGGTTAAGTAAAGACTTCTCTGAATTATTAGATACTTTAGCAGATCTATTTATATTTACTTATGAAAGAATAGTTGTTGGAGTTAATGCTGATATAGAGTCTCATATTAAAGATATTAACGAAGGTAAATATTATATAATGAGTGAAAAATTCATAGATAGAATTAAATATTTTATAGTATCTGATTTATTGAATGTTTATAAAGATAAATCGAAAAGATGGACATTTGTATCTATAGAAAATGAATTATATAATAAATCTGTAGAAAAAAGTTATTTATATGAAACATTCGAAAAAATATGTAGAAAGATTGCTATTAAATCTAAAGGTATTAAAATTAAAACTAGACCTGTAGAAAACTATAGTAGCAACGAAGAATGGCAACCTAACGTTTCTGATGAAGTTAGAGATAATTTAAGAAAAGAAATAGAAGAACATATGGTAGAAATAAAAGAGGATGATATTGATGATTAAGGATTATTTTGGTAAAGATGGACATAAAATAATTTGTAATAAAGCATGTGAATTAATCATTCATAAAGACAATGTAGAAGAAAATCTAGATGGTAATTTAGACACTTTTATGTTTGGTTCATTATTAATATTACATGATGGTAAACAATTAGTGAATAAGACTATCACATTAGGTACTCGTGTAATTATTCCTATATATACCAGTGAACAAATAACAGAAATGGAAGATGGTAAACATATAATGATTCATTTTGAAGAAGGAGATGTAATTATACAAAATGATGAAGTAGTTGCTACTATTAATAATGTATACGCTTTATTTAATAACTTTCTTTTAGGTAGATTGAGTACTACTATACCTAGAGATAAATATTATAAAATAATGATTAATGCTATGGAAACTAACTTTAAATTAAGTTTTCCATACGTTTATATAGAAACTATGATTGGACAAATGTTTGTTGATGAAAAAGGTGTATTAAGTAGATTGAGTAATAGTAATAAATCTCATCCATTAGGGGTTAATGATTTAGTACAAACTACAAATACATACAATAGTATGACGTTCGAAGACTTTACTAAATCTGCTGTAATAAATTTAGGTAAAACAGATAAGGAACAAACTAAAGATCCGTCAGTATTAGAAAAATATTTAAGATATTAAACTGCTAAGTATTTATTTTAATGCAAAAAAAAAAAAAAAAAACGTATTCTTAGAAATATGGATTTAAATTCAACGGAATTATGGGGGATTTGAGATGAGAGACAGGAATAAGACAAAGATTTGTAAATATTGCAAATCAGAAATCGCAGCGGATGCAAAGATATGCCCGCATTGCAGGAAGCCGCAGGGCGGAAAGGTAAAGTGGATTGTTCTCGGCGTTGTCGGCTTTTTTGTACTCGCAGCAATTATTGGCGGAGGCAGCGATCGGGATCCTAAAAAGGCAGAAGTTGCGGCATCGGAGTCAACGGCAGCAGAGGTGTCGGAAACAACTGTAGCGACGGATAACGCGGAGACAACAGAAGAAACAGAGAAGGCGACAGAAAAGGCAACGGAAGCTGCCAAGGATAGCTTTGGAATCGGAGATACCGCTGATTTTAATGGTGTACAGGTACGTCTTTCTTCTGTGCGGATTTCCAATGGAGACGGGCAATTCTGGAATCCCGAAGATGGGAAGTACTTCCTCGGACTGGTTTTTGATATTGAGAATCAGTCCTCACATGATATCGGCGTGAGTTCCCTCATCTCATTTGAGGCTTATTGTGATGATTATTCTTTGAACCAGGATATTATGGCGGCTCAGGTTCCGGAATGGAAGGGAGTTGGTCAGCTGGACGGAAGTGTGGCAGCCGGAAAGAAGATGAGTGGTGTCATCTGTTATCAGGTGCCCAAGGACTTTAATTCGTTTGAGATCAGATATTCACCGAGTTTTTGGGGGAACAAAAAGGCAACTTTCATATTCACAAAAGCTGACGTTGAGGCGCAAGCGCGATAAAATTCTCGGAACACAAAAAGAGCAGCACGGAAAGGAAAATTTCGCGCTGCTCTTTTTGTATTGCTATTCGCGTCAAATGTAGATACAATGCATGTAAAAGGAGGTGCAATATGGCGCAAACAAGTATCAATATCCGCATGGATGAGGATTTAAAGAAGCAGTTTGACGCGTTCTGCTCCGATATCGGTATGAGCATGTCGACGGCATTTTGCGTGTTTGCAAAAACTGCTGTCAGAGAGCAGAGAATTCCCTTTGAGATATCCGCAGAAAAAGATCCCTTTTACAGTGCGGCCAATCTGGCAAGACTGAGAAAATCCATTGCAGAAATGGAGGCAACGGGCGGTATTGTCCACGAAGTGAAGCTCAATGATTAAAGCGTGGACAGAAGATGCGTGGGAAGATTTTGAATATTACAATTACTCAGAGATATTGAGCGGAACGGATATGACGGCATCGGAAAGCCGGAACCCTTGAGAGGCGATTTGTCGTCTTATTGGAGCCGGAGAATCGATGATTGTAATCGGATTGTGTATCGGATTGACGGAGATGTGATTCGGATTGTCCAGTGCGGTTCTCACTACAGAGATAAGTAAAAACGGCAAGAAAAAAGCAGAGCGGAATTTCGCTCTGCTTTTGCCTTTGTTCTATGGCAGCAATCAGCCGATTGCTGCGACAGACTTCGAGAGGCGAGACACCTTGCGGGAAGAAGTGTTCTTGTGCAGAACGCCCTTGGAAGCCGCCATGGTGAGCGCGCGCTCTGCCTTGCGGAAGCTCTCCTCTGCCGCAGCCTTATCGCCTGCTTCGACTGCAGCGTTGACCTTCTTGACAGCGGTCTTGACAGCGGACTTAACAGCCTTGTTTCTCTCAGCTCTCTTTGCGGACGTCAAAATTCTCTTCTTCGCGGATTTGATGTTTGCCAATTTCTTTTCCTCCCATTCACGGATACGATGATAGTTTCACAGTCATCAAGACAACCGTCAGGGACGGGCAGCCGCGCAAATGTCTTGCTCTCTGTGGGCGTTCGCATCGAAGTCTGGACACGGACAGTTCAATGTAAACATACCCTCAAATTGTAGGGCAAAGGCGCGGGAGTGTCAAGGCTCACTTGAAAGAGAATAGTAAAAATGTTATTCTTTTTTCAAATCATTGCGGCAGCGAAGGCGCAGTCTGCCGAAGGTTTTGATGGAGGAAGCATGCCGACTTACGACAGAAAACATATCAGAAACTTTTGTATCATCGCGCACATCGACCACGGTAAATCCACGCTCGCGGACCGCATCATCGAGAAGACGGGTCTGCTCACCGAGCGGGAGATGCAGAACCAGATTCTGGATACCATGGATCTCGAGCGGGAGCGCGGCATCACAATCAAGAGCCAGGCAACGCGCACGGTATACCGCGCGGCAAACGGCGAGGAGTATATTTTTAACTTGATCGACACACCGGGACACGTGGACTTTAATTATGAAGTTTCCCGTGCGCTCGCAGCCTGCGACGGTGCGATTCTTGTGGTTGATGCTTCCCAGGGCATTGAGGCGCAGACGCTTGCAAACGTATACATGGCGCTGGACCACGACCTCGAGGTAGTCCCGGTCATCAATAAGGTGGACTTGCCGAGCGCGGAGCCCGACAAGGTCGCTTTGGAAATCGAAGATGTAATCGGCATCGAGGCAGAGTCCGCGCCGCGCATTTCCGCGAAGACGGGTCTCAATGTGGACCAAGTGTTGGAGGCCATTGTAGAGCAGCTCCCGCCGCCGGACGGCGATGAGTCGGAGCCTTTGCAGGCCCTCATATTCGATTCGCTCTACGACAGCTATAAGGGCGTCATTGTCTTTCTCCGCGTGAAGAACGGCACGGTTCGGAAGGGCGACCGCGTTCGCATGATGGCGACCGGCGCGGAGGTGGATGTGGTCGAAATCGGCTACTTTGCACCGGGGCGCTTTATTCCCTGCGAAGAGCTCTCGGCCGGCATGGTAGGTTATCTCACCGCGAGCATCAAGAATGTGCGGGACACGCAGGTCGGTGACACGGTGACGCACGTGAAGAACCCGGCGGCGGAGGCGCTCCCGGGCTATAAGAAGGTCACACCCATGGTCTACTGCGGCCTCTATCCCGCGGACGCGGCGCAGTATCAGGATCTCCGCGATGCGCTTGAGAAATTGCAGTTAAACGATGCCTCTCTGACCTATGAGCCGGAGACTTCGCTTGCGCTTGGATTTGGTTTCCGCTGCGGTTTCCTGGGACTTTTGCATCTTGAGATTATCCAGGAGAGACTGGAGCGGGAGTACGACTTAGACCTCGTGACGACGGCGCCGGGCGTTGTGTACCGCGTCTATAAGACAGACGGCAGCATGATAGAGCTCACGAATCCCTCGAATCTTCCGGATTCCGCGGAGATTGAGCACATGGAAGAGCCCATGGTTTCTGCGGAGATTATGTTAACCAGAGAGTTCATAGGCCCCATCATGCAGCTCTGCCAGGAGAGAAGAGGTATCTATCTCGGAACGGACTACATGGAGCAGGACCGCGCCATCATGAAGTATGAGCTCCCGCTGAACGAGATTATTTACGATTTCTTTGACGCGTTAAAGTCGCGCTCCAGAGGCTATGCCTCCCTCGACTATGAGTTGAAGGGCTATACGCCCTCGAAGCTCGTGAAGCTCGACATTCTCATTAACCGAGAGACCATTGACGCGCTCTCCTTCATCGTCTTCTCGGACGGTGCCTATGAGAGGGGGCGGAAGATGTGTGAAAAGCTCTCGAAGGAGATTCCGCGTCAGCTCTTTGATATTCCGATTCAGGCTGCGGTCGGCTCCAAAATCATTGCCCGCGAGACGGTCAAGGCGGTGCGCAAGGACGTGCTTGCAAAGTGCTACGGCGGCGATATCTCGCGAAAGAAGAAACTTCTCGAGAAACAAAAGGAAGGAAAGAAGCGCATGCGCCAGATCGGCTCCGTCGAGGTGCCGCAGAAGGCGTTCATGAGCGTTTTGAAACTCGACGATGAGTGAGAAACAAAAACTGGAACTGTATATTCACATTCCGTTCTGCGCGTCCAAGTGCCGCTACTGTGACTTTCTGTCCGGCGAGTCGACCCCGGAGGCGCAGCGCGCCTATGTGAATCAGCTGATTGAAGAAATACGCGCGCAGGGGCATATACTGCCGGAGTACCAGCTGAGCAGCATATTCATCGGGGGCGGCACGCCTTCGATTTTGAGCGGTTTGCAGGTGCAAAACATTATCTCGGCGGTCTACGAGAGTTTTGTGGTCGAGGCGGATGTCGAGATTACAATCGAATGTAATCCCGGGACGCTGGACGCGACCAAACTCGAGTATTACCGCGAGGCCGGCATCAACCGCCTGAGTTTAGGGCTTCAGTCCGCGGACGATGAAGAATTAAAGCTGCTCGGCCGGATTCACAGCTACAATGACTTTCTCCACAGCTATGAACTCGCGAGAGCGGCGCGCTTTGACAACATCAACATCGATCTGATGAGCGGAATTCCGCATCAGAGCCTCCACAAGTGGCGGCAGAGCCTCAAAAAAGTACTGCGTCTCCATCCGGAGCATATCTCGGCCTACTCCTTAATCATTGAGCCCGGCACGCCCTTTGCGGAACTCTACGGAACGCCGGCGGGGGAGAAGGCGCTGCCGAGTGAAGAGGAAGAGAGAGCCATGTATGTCGAGACCCGGGCGCTGCTTGAGGAATACGGCTTCCTGCGCTATGAGATTTCCAACTACGCGCGACCCGGCAAGGAGTGTCGCCACAACATAGGCTACTGGACCGATGTAGACTATCTCGGCGTGGGCCTCGGCGCTTCGAGTAAGTTAAAGCATCACCGCTTTCACTCGGAGGAGAGATTGGACCGCTATATGGCGGTTGAGATGCACCGCGATTTGATGCCGCTCTATCAGGATTTGGTGGCGCTTACGGTCGCGGATGAGATGGAAGAATTCATGTACCTCGGCCTTCGCATGACCAAGGGGGTTTCGGGGGCGGATTTTTACGATCTTTTTCACTTCAATATGTTTGATCTCTTCGGCGAGGCGATACGAAAAAACACGGAGCTGGGTCTCCTGGAGGTGGACACCCCCATGCTCCGACTCACGGAGCGGGGCATCGATCTCAGCAACCGTGTCTTTGCGGATTTCTATCAGGTTTTGCCGCGGAATCAGGCGCTGTTTCCGGAGGATCCCCGCAACTTATTCTGAGAGCGGCAGGATAGTCGTGAAACAGGTGCCGTGTTCGGCGGAGCTCTCGACGCGAATATCGCCGCCGTGGGCATGCGCTATGGTCTTTGCGATGGAGAGACCGAGTCCGTAACCGCCCTGCGCACGGGCGCGCGATTTGTCCACGCGATAAAAACGATCGAAGAGATGGGGGAGCGCATCCTGCGGGATGACTTCCCCCTCGTTGTGTACGGAGAGCAGGGCGTACTTTTTTTGCCGAGCAAGCCGTACGGTGACCACACTGCCGGATCTCGCGTACTTGAGCGCGTTGTCGATCAAAATAGCGAGGAGCTGGGTGAGAGCCCGGGCATCGCCCTTCACAGAGATCCCGGCTTCCGGTTCCGTGTCAAGTGTCAGTCCGCGCTCAAAGGCGAGCGCGGTAAAGGGGAGTGCCGCGGCCTCGGTGAGCTGCGAGAGCGAGAGGCGCTCTATTTTCGGTGAGAGGCGCTTGGAATCTGCCTTTGCGAGGAAGAGCAGGCGTTCGGTGAGCTCCTGCATGCGGCGCGCCTCGGTCTCGGTATTTTGTATCCAGAGCATTTCCTCTTGAATCGTGGCTGCGGGGCGGGATTTTAAAATCGAGAGGTTCGCGAGTATCACCGTAAGCGGGGTTTTCAGCTCATGCGAGGCATCCTGTACAAAGCGCTGCTGTTCGGAAAAGGCGTGCTCGACCGGGCGTAAGCTCATGCGTGCCAGAAAGAAGCTGAGCCCGAAGATGAGGAAGCCGGCAAGCAGGAAGATGCCGCCGAGCTGCAGGGCAAAGCGGAGCAGTGAGGCGTTCAGCTTGTCGAGCGAGGTGACGAGGAAAACGCGCTTTCCGGCCAGTCTCCCCTGCAAATAGTAATAGGAAGAAAAGGCATGGGTCAGGCTTTCGTTTTCTCCCGGGCGCTCGGGCGGTCCTTTTTTCTCCGAACCAATATCGCTGTCCGCGATACGCTGCAGCAAGCTTTGTAGACGGGCGGTATCCGCGTCGCTTAAGTTCAGATCGTAGCTTTTAGAGACGGTATAAGAGTCGCTGCTACTGTCTCTCGAAAAAATGACATAGGGATAGTATGCCGTGGCTGCTTGCGCGCCGTCCGGCGGCGGTCCGATTTCATCCGACGAGCTGATTGCCTCGCTCTCATGCTCGGAAAAGAAGCGCGCAAAGCGGAGCTCCGCAGCGAGATAACGGCCTGCCTCCTTCATGGAGCGGGCACGGGCATTCAGAAAGAGTGCAGTCAGGATGCCGAGGAGCAGTATCAGCACAAAGAAGAGGTTTGTCGCAATGATGCGGCGCTGTAAGAGGCGGAGCGGCTTCATAGCGCTTCCTCTTCGAGCAGCAGATAGCCCTGGCGGCGTATGGCCTGAATCCTCACCGAAGACTGCAAAAAGCCCAGCTTTTTCCGGAGGAAGGAGACATAGGCTTCGACATTGTTTTCGACCGCATCGCTCTCATCGCCCCAGAGTTTCCGGAGTATGGTCTCCTTGCTTAGAATCACGCCCTTATTTGCAATCAAGAGTTTCAGGAGTTCCGCCTCCTTATAGGCGAGGCGAACGCTTTGCCCCTTGGCATTCAGTTCATTCGTCGCAAGCGAGAGGCAGAGGTCGCCGAAGCGGAGCTCATCCAAGAGAACCTCGCCTTGGCGGCGGGAGAGGGCGCGGACCCGCGCAAGGAGTTCTTCCGGGACAAAGGGCTTGGTCATATAGTCATCCGCCCCTTGGTCGAGACCCTCGATTTTATCGCGTATCTCATCCCGCGCGGTCAGCATGAGAACGGGAGTCTTCTTCCCGGCGCGCCTAAGGGCGTGCACCACGGCAAAGCCGTCCATTTTGGGCAGCATCACATCGAGGACTATGACATCGTAGTCTTTTTGCAGGGCGGCATAGAGTCCGTCCTCGCCGTTGTCCGCGTGATCCGCGAGGTATTTTTCGGCGTGAAACAGTTCAATGAGTGCCGCTGCGAGGCGGTCCTCGTCTTCCACCAGTAATATCGTCATGGAAACCTCCGCTTCCTTAATAATTTGTGTTTTCTAAATGGTATCATAGTTTTCTCGAATGAGGTGTGAAATGAAACAGAGAAACAAGACCGGGTTCCTTCCGCTTTTTTTACTCACGGCGCTCTCCTCAGCTCTCCTTACGGCTTGTGCGACGAAACCGCAGTCTAAGGACGAGACAGCGCCCGCAATCGCTTCGGATGCGAGCTTGGGAACCGCTTCGAACGCAGCGGACGAGGCTTCTGTGGTTAAGATTACGCTGCGCGGCGAGCGGGCAAAAATCGAAGGGCGCGGCGCGGCGGTCGAGAAGGGCGTGCTTGTAATCCACGAGGGCGGAAGTTACCGCTTGGAGGGGGAGAGTCGCATTCCGATCGAAGTGCGTGCGGCCAATGTCTCCGTGCTGCTGTATCTCGACGGGGTAAAGATTCACACTCGCGGAAAAAATGCGATTCGCGCGGTGCAGCGCGGGGAACTCGGTCTGATTTTCGAGGGCGAGAAGGCAAACGAAATCGTGACCGACGGCAGAACCGATAAGAAGGGAGAGGCGCTCGAACCGGATAACATTCGAGCGGCCGTTTATTCCAAGGGAAATTTATATCTCGCCGGCAGCGGCAGCGCGGTCGTCACGGCGGCGGATCAGGGCTTCGTTGCGAAGGAGGAGCTTTTGGTCACGGAGGGCGCCTATGATATCGAGACCGAGGACGATATTTTCCGCGGCAAGGAGAGCGTCGATTTGCAGGGCGGCGTGGTCCGCGCGAGCGCGCGCGGCGAAAAGGGCAAGGGTGTCAGCTCGGACGGCGCGGTGACCCTGGCCGGCGGTTCCTATGTCTTTGCCTACACGAGCGAGGGCATAGAGGGGAAAACCATAGAGATGAGCGGCGGTAGCTTTGATATCAGCGCGGACGATGACGGCATGAACGCGCGGGAGCACTACGACAAGGAGCAAACCGAGACCAAGAAGAAGGAGGCGGATCCGGAGGTTTGGGTTCACATAACGGGAGGTGAACTCCACGTGACCGCGGGCGGCGACGGCATCGACTCGAACGGCGATTTGATTTTCAGCGGCGGTATGAGTTTTGTGAACGGCTCGGACAACGGCAAGGACGCAGCGCTCGACTGGAACGGCAGTTGCCGCGTGGACGGCGGGGTCCTGATTGCCTCGGGCATGAAGGCGCGGGCGGAGAAGATTTCGGCAGATTCCGCGCAGCCCTTCTTCGAGTGGGAGCTGAATAGCGAGCACCCGCAGCAAGAGCAGATTTCCGTGCAGCGGGGTGACGGAAGCACCCTTTACTGGGAACTCCCGCACAGTGCCTACGACTATGTGCAGATTTCTTGTCCGGAGCTCGCGGAAGAGAATACGCTCCACGGGGTCGCCGGAAACGAGAGCATAGCTCTGCGCTGACAAGAAAAAGACCACACCAAGGGTTTTGCTTTTTGGTGTGGTCTTTCGTTTTAAGTGATCTCATTCTTTCGGGATGATTTTTTCTTGCCGATTTGACGGTTTTTTGAATTTGGGTTAGGATAGTAGCATAACGCTTATGTAGACCGAAGGAGGACTTGTGCGGGAGTTTCGTACCATAGAGCTCAGGGAAGCACTGAGTTTACGGAAGATAGCGGACAGCGGACAGTGCTTTCGCCCCGGTGAAATCGGAGACGGTGTGTTCCGCTTTATCTCGGGGAACGAGGTGCTGGAGTTAAGACAGCGCGGCGACTGCGCCGTGGAAGTCTCCTGCGATGCGGAATCCTGGGATAAGGTATGGCGCCCCTACTTTGACCTGGAGCGCGACTACAGCGCCATACAGCGCGATATCTTCGAGAGCGGAGATACCTTGCTCGCCGAGGCGACGGTTCACGGCGACGGCATACGGGTGCTCCGACAGGAGCCCTTTGAGATGCTGGTTTCCTTTGTGCTCTCGCAGCGAAAATCCATTCCGGCCATACGGACCGCGGTTCGCATGCTGGCCGAGACCTACGGCGAGGCGACAAAGGCACCTTCCGGAGAGACGGTCTTTCTCTTTCCGAAGCCGGAGGCGCTTGCCGGAAGCTCGGAGCAAAGCCTGCGGGATTTGGGGCTCGGCTACCGCGCGCCCTATGTGCTGGACGCCGCGCGCCGCGTGGCGGACGGGAAGCTTGATCTCGCTGCGCTTCGCAAACGTCCGGATGAGGAACTCTTTGCGGAACTACAGGGCGTACACGGCGTCGGGAAGAAGGTCGCGAACTGCGTGATGCTCTTTGGCTACGGCAGAACGGAGCGCGTGCCCTCGGACGTCTGGATGCAGCGCATTGTGAGCGAGGGCTATCAGGGTGTGGACCCCTTGGTCGCCCGGAAGCACGCGGGTATTTTACAGCAATACCTATTCTATTATGCGCTCACGCACAAGGAACGCTTTACACCCCGTAAGGAGCGGGGACAAGAAAAGTAAGAAAAGGAGAAACAAATCATGCGACACGAACTGAAACGAAAACAGACGGCGGACACAGACTGTACCAAGCGGATCCGAGTGGAAAAACTCAACCTGCCCGCACTGCGGAAGCTCTTTGAGACGAGAATGCAGGAAGATTTTCCGGAGGTAGAATTAAAGCCCTTCCCGAAGATGCGGGAACTCTACGAGACGGGGCATTATCTGCCGCTCGCGATCCGCGACAACAGCAAGAATCAAGACCTTCTCGCCTATGCGCTCTTTGCGCGGGAAAAGGCGGAGGAGGGACACCACTATCTGCTCGACTACTTTGCCGTCAAGGAATCGGAGCGCGGCAGCGGAATCGGGACCGACTTTTTGCGGGAGATGGAGGCACACATCGACGATGCCGAGACCATACTCGGTGAGATTGAGGATCCGGATCACGCTGCGGATGATGAAGAGGAGGCCGTGCGCCTTCGCCGTCGCGCATTTTATCTAAGGAACGGCGTCCGTGAGACCCGCGTGCGCGCGGAGGTCTGCGGCATGAACTACCGCATCCTCGAGGCAGGCGGCGCTACGTCGCACTCCGCCGCGGAAATTCGGCACATTTTGGATCGCTTCTATCGCCGCTTCTTCCCCGAGAAGATGTATCGCGAGGAAGTGAACGTTCACATCGCCTGAGAAAACAATGAATATCACAACTTTTTTGATTGTATGCCCGCTGGTTTTTCTGGCGGGCTTTGTAGACGCCATCGGCGGCGGGGGCGGTCTGATTTCCCTGCCCGCCTACCTCTTTGCGGGAATACCGGTGCACACGGCCATCGGCACCAATAAGTTTTCGGCGGTCTTCGGGACCACGCTCGCGACCGGACGCTTTGCGAAGCAGGGCATGATTGAAAAGCGTCTTGCGCTTCCCGCGGTCGCGGCGGCCTTTGTGGGCGCTTCGATCGGTGCGCGGCTCTCGCTCCGCATGCCGGAGCGGATGACTTTGATTATCCTCCTTTGCATCCTGCCCTTTGTCGCCTTTCTGGTTCTGAACAGGAATCTGCTCCGCGACCGAAGCCCGGAGGAAGAACACATCACGGGGCGTACCTATGTGACCGCGGCGGCCTCGGCCTTCCTGGTCGGCATTTACGACGGACTCTACGGGCCGGGCACAGGCACCTTTTTGATTGTGCTCTTAAACGTCTGGTCGCGCCTCGGTTTAAAAAGCGCAAACGGGCAGGCAAAGGCCATTAACTTGGCGACCAATCTGAGTTCACTCATCGTATTTCTGATGCACGGCACCGTCTTAATTCCGCTCGGCCTGAGCGCAGCGGTCTGCAATATGATAGGTGCCTACCTCGGCGCGGGGCTTGCGCTGAAGCAGGGGAGCAAGGCCATACGCCCTGTCCTCTTGCTCGTGCTGGTGCTGCTCTTTGTCAAGATTATTTCCCAACTTCTCGGATAGTGATAGGAGCGGGGGGCAGAGGTTCGCCTTTATTCGGCGCGAAGCGAAAGGAGAGCGGTATGGAGCTGTTTTTGAATCACCTGCTTCCGTTTCTGATGAATCTGCTGCTTCCGTTTGCGCTGCTACCTGTGCTGCTCCGCATGCGTAGGCTGCACCGAGCGCTGATTTGGAATCGGCATCTTTACAGCCTCACGGCGCTCTTATTCATCTGCGGGATATTCGCTTATATTGCACACAGCTATGTGTTTCCGTACGGCTCCGTCGCGTATGCGTCGGCATATTCCGTCCGAGTTTGGACGCTCTACCTCGGCTATATTTTGGCCCTGCTTTCGTTTCTGCACTTTTTCGATGCGGCGGGGAATACACAGCGCTGTCCCGCGGCCCTGTTGCAACTGATAAGCCTGAGCGCTGCGCTGCTTTCGGCGGCCGGGCTCGCATGGTTTTACTATGTACTGACCGAACTGATTCACTCCGCAATGAGATGCTTTGGCGGATGGAAGGAGGTATTCGTGCCCATATTTCCAAATGTGGTTTTACCGCTGGGACTCGCGCTTCTCATGCTTTGGCTGTACAAGCGGCAGCGGGAACTGCGGTTTCGTAAGCTCTATGCGCTGACCGCGGGGCTCCTTTGTTGCTGTGCGCTCTCTACCGTCTGGATGAATTTGACTGCGCCGCGCGGCATCGGAGTTCCGCACTTTCTCCCGTGGCTCTGGTATTTCGGGATGCTGGGCGGCTACGCGCTGACCCCAATCTCTTTGCTCTACTTCACCTTTTCCGCGGTGAGGGATGCGCGCATCAAACAAGTGCTGAAGTGGGTGATCTACCTTGCGGGCACTATCCTCCTATGGGCGATGATCGCAACGCTGACCTCGTTCCTACGCAACGCGTGAGTGAGGGACAGTATTCTTACGCGCCGGCGAAGGGGAGAAGAGAAGTGGGCATACAACGGCATTAAAAGCGGAAGATGGTACAAAACGGGTGTTCTTATTTTTGACCCGTGTGCAGATACTACACCTGATTTTGCAATGGCATATCATGAAAGGGAATGCGCGTTCATCAGGCGCCGACGGAGCAATCGGAAAAATTCCCGCAGGATGCCGGAGACGCTCCTGCGGCAGCAGCGGAGAGGAGAATTGCAATTGACGCAGAACAAGGAGCTTCGGTTGCGAGACGCTGCGAAGGTTGACATAAATGCGGACCGACTCTATTTGTCCGCTGAGCCCGAATCAACGAACCGGATCAATATAAAAACGAAAAAGAACGAACCGCAGTTGCGGTTCGTTCTTTTTGCGTTGTTTAGTCCGGCATGGTGGCGCGCATCTTGCGCACGCCGTGGATTTCGGCATTGACCGCGTAGCGGTCGCCCTGGCGGTAGAGCTTTGCGTATTTCTTCGGCGAGACGCCGACATAGCTGTTGAAAGTCCGTATGAAGTGGGAATAGGTCTGGAAACCGGACTTTTCGCTCGCCTCCTGGACATTCGCGCCCTGTCGCAGAAGTTGCTGGGCGGTGATGATGCGGAGCTGAATCACATACTCCATGACCGAAAAGCCGGTTCCCTTTTTAAAAATGTGGCAGAGATAGTGCTTGCTCAGCATGAAGTGATCGGCGAGCTCGTCGAGCGACAGGTGCTCGGTGCAGTTCTTCCTAAGATAATCGAGTATCGGCTGCACGCGGTTATAGTCCTGGTTCGAGGTGCCGTGCTCCTTCTTGGTGGAACGGATGCGGCTGCAGACTAAGAGCAGTATCTCGTAGAGTGTAATTCGCTCCAGGATGTCCGTGCCGAAGGAGGGCGGCATGCTGATGCGCAGCTTTTCAAAGAGGCGCGCCAGGCGCTTGCTGTCTTCTTCGTTTAAGAGAACGCAGGCACCGCTGTTTTTCAGCGCCTCCGCAAAATCGGTCTGCGGGGTTGAGAGCTGCTCGAGTAACGAGGGCAGGATGTGCAGCACGTAGCGCTTGAAGACAGAGCCGTCCGCGCCGTTCTCATCGCGGTGCAGGGTATTTGCGTTCAGGATGAAGAGGGTGTTCTTCTTCAGCGGGTACATTTTTCGGTCCATGAAGAAGTCTCCGCCGTCGGTCAGCACCAGCATGAGTTCAATGCCTTCGTGATAGTGCAGGCGGTGCATGCGCCACTGATCGTCCTGTTTATACTGAATAATATAGTCTCTGGATTCCATTGTTTGCCTCCTCGGGCGATGAGTTCGGACTTTCCGCATAAATAAGCGGATATTCCGCTCGCCTTAGCACCAATATAACACAAGTGTGGGAACTTGCAAGTAGCCTATTCTAACCGGCCCGCGCGGATTCACGCGGAGAGAAAAAAATCGTGCAAGATAAAGCATAGATATCCGCCAAATAAATCAGTTTTTCGGTCGCTATTCAGACTCGGCAACAATTTGCGCTAGCTTTTTGACAATAAAGAGAAGGAATCTTGCGGGTCTTGTGTTACAATGAGTACATATCAAAAAGGAGGTAGGGTTAGTATGTGGACAAGCACATCCATGGCTGTTCCTGAGAGCGTACTTCTGTCCGTCATGGGACTCGGTGTGGTTATGGTCACGCTGATTACGCTCGCGCTTGTGATCCTTCTGTTCTCGAAGGTTATGGGATCCGGTGCGGCAGCGACAGCGCAGGCGGCACCGAGACCGATTCCGGATCCGCCGGGTATCAGCGACGAGATTTGCTCCATGATACTCGCGGTCATCTGCGAGGAGCTTCATGCGTCGCCGGAAGAGATCAACGTCACCAGCATCAAAGAATTAAAGTAAAACAAGCACATAACAGGAGGCTATAAAAATGAAGTATGTTGTTACCATGAACGGCAAGAGATACGAAGTCGAAGTGGAGCGCATGTCCGCATTCCACATGCTCACCCGCGAGGAGATCGCTTCCGGCGTCTCGACCCCGGTTCAGCCGGTTGCAGCGCCCGCTCCGAAGGCGGCGGCTCCGGCTCCGGCAGCAGCAGCTCCGGCTCCGG
>ERZ773067.965-NODE-965-length-16030-cov-3.411142_pt1 | contig 16030 bp, 11 predicted proteins | sample MGYA00580622_ERZ773067 | MGnify/ENA primary metagenome ERZ773067 (study PRJEB29015, sample SAMEA2737998) | human oral metagenome | biome: human oral; feature: human-associated habitat; material: dental | place: China | collected 2113 ...
CGGAGATGACCTGGCCGCCCGTGAGGATGGCCATGTCCTGGAGCATCTCCTTGCGACGGTCGCCGAAGCCGGGGGCCTTGACGGCCGCGGACTTGAAGGTGCCGCGAATCTTGTTGACGACGAGGGTCGCGAGGGGCTCGCCCTCGACGTCCTCGGCGATGATGAGCAGCGGCTTGCCCGTCTGCATGACCTTCTCGAGGACGGGAAGGAGTTCCTTGACGTTGGAGACCTTGGAGTCGACCAGGAGGACGTAGGGCTCCTCCAGGACGGCTTCCTGACGCTCGGGGTCGGTGACGAAGTACGGCGAGAGGAAGCCCTTGTCGAAGGACATTCCCTCGGTCAGCTCGAGCTCAAGGCCGAAGGTATTCGACTCTTCGACGGTGATGACGCCTTCCTTGCCGGCCTTGCTCATCGCTTCGGCGATGACCTGGCCGATTTCCTTGTCACCGGCCGAAATGGCGGCGGTCGAGGCGATTTCTTCTTCGGTCTCGACTTCCTTGGCATCGGCAAGCAGCTGCTCGGAGATGCGAGCGACGGCCTGGTCAATGCCCTTCTTCAGAGCGATCGGATTGGATCCGGCTGCGACATTGCGCAGGCCTTCGCGCACGAGGGCCTGGGCGAGGACCGTGGCGGTCGTCGTGCCGTCTCCGGCGACGTCGTCAGTCTTCTTCGCAACTTCCTTGACCAGTTCGGCGCCGATGCGCTCGTAAGGCTCTTCGAGGTCGATCTCCTTGGCGATGGAGACACCGTCGTTGGTGATGGTGGGGGCGCCCCACTTCTTATCCAAAACGACGTTACGGCCCTTGGGGCCGAGCGTGACCTTGACGGTGTCGGCAAGAAGGTTGAGGCCGCGCTCCATGGAGCGACGTGCTTCCTCGTCGAAGGCAATGGTTTTTGCCATGCTTAGTATTCCCTCCAGATGGGATGCTCGGTCGGTGCCCGCGACGGACGACGCCGCGCGAACCGGTCCTATTTCCGGCCCGCTCGGCCCCTCACCGACTGAGAGGTCTTATCACTCTACGGTTGCGAGTGCTAACTACGATTTTGGCACTCGAGCCCGGAGAGTGCAAGGTCGAGCCGTTCACCCAAAGCTGAGTCTTTGCGGCTCAAGTCTTGAAGCGCATTCGGACGCGGTCCACCCCTACGGACAAGGCGTTCCGTCAGGCCTGCGAGGATCCCAATGATCCACGGCAGATCCACCCCTCCGGACAGACCGTTCCGGTTAAGCAGGTGCTCGAAGGCGGCCAGGCGCATCCATGTTCCTGCGGACCAGGTATTCCGTCCGCAGGAACCGAAGCCTTCCGTTTACGCGACGCGAGCGCCTCGGTCTACACTAACTTCTTCGGTCTACACTAACTTCTGTTGCGCGGATGAGTAGACAGCTGCATTTGCCTGATCCGCCGAGGCAAAGTCGTCCGCCGTCTTCTTGGTGGCCTTGGCATACGTTTCCAAGCGTTTCGCGAAAACCTCCACGGCATCTTCGAAGTTGTTAGCGGCTTTTTCGGCCGTGGCCCCCAGTCCACCGTTGACAATGCCATCATTTGATTTGCGAATGGCGTTGCCATCATCTATTCCGCGGACAGAACTGGCCAGATCGTCAGCCGTGGCCACCATACTGCGCAGGGATGAATCGTCTACTCTAAGCGTTCCCATGTTTCCTCCTTTGCGTGACGCTCGGCTTTCAGTTCGCTGCCGAGCCTTTGGGGTTCGCGTTTTCATGGTTTCATCAGGTTTGAACTCGCATATTCGAGCTCGTTATTTCGACGTCGGTTCGGCCGGCCTTCGTTCGGTTGACTCTCGTTTGCACCGGAAAGCCAACGTCCGTGCGTCTCAGAAGGCCAGCACTTGCGCGTCGCACAACACTAGCGCTCGTACATTTCGGAATGCGGATGCCCGTTCGAGCTGGAATGCGGATGCCAGCTCGAGCCGAAGCAACAGGGCTAGCTCTCAAGAACGAAGCTGGCTCTCAGGCTTTTCGCCGAATGCCGTCACCGAACCAGCCCGGTTGGACGTTTGAATCGGCTCGAATCGCCGACTCAGCTTCTCAACGCCGAAACTTTGACTCTGTCACTGCGCGATGTTCCGCCCGCGGCGGAAGTGACAGAAGTAGTTTAGGTTGCAGGGTGTATAAATGTCGCAGGGTGTATAAATACGGAAGAAGTCGTTTTCGCCGTTGTATGTGCGGAGGCGGAAGAACTTGTTTTCGTCCCAGGGCTTGGAGATTTCTTCTTCGGGCTCGGCGGCGGTGTCACGACGACGTTCGGATCGTAGGGAGCCCACCTCTCCGGCGAGGAAAAGCCGCGTCCGGTACTGCGTAGATTGTCGGGGACCACCTCCGTTCCGCGAGGCCAGTCGGCAAAACCTTGAGGGCTGTTGTCTTTGCCGCAGCCGGTGTCGATTTCGATCAGAAGGAACTCCGGGTGGCTGATGACGATGAGCTCGGCACCGGAGCGCGGATTTTTGAGGATTCCCGCGTTGCCTTCGGTATGTATATAAGGTTTGGGCTTGCCAAAACCGTAAGGCTTGGCGAGCTCGTATATCCTCGCCGTCGCAGCCTTCCATCGCTCCGACGGAATTGGAGCGGCCGTCGCCAACCGATATTTTTCGGACCCATATTTAGCCGAGCATACGACGAACGCACTCATCTTCGCCTGTTCCTGCTCCGCCTGGGGCTTCCATTCCCCTACCCCGAATTCCTGGCTCAGCATCCGGTAGAGCGAGATTTCCAGCCCCAAGGTTTCGCGGCGAAGCTCAACAATCGGGCGCTCAATGGGCGAGGCCGTCGCCTCATCTCCACCAAGATACTGATCGGACATATCGCACCCCGCTACAAACACGGCAACCGCACACAAAGCAGCCGCCACCCGCCTGCGAACCATCACTTCTCCTCCGCGGCCATGCCCTTGCCCGACATGATGCGTCCAATGTTGTACGTCGACGTCTTCCCCGCCGAATCCTTCGATTCGGGCCCTGAAAGATACTCCGAATGGCCATGAGACGCCTCGTAGTGCTTCCCTTCGGGACTTGTCCATTTTTCAGTGCTGAAATGCTCGAAGTTCTTGTTGACGTCCGGATTCGGGCCAAAGTGCCCGCTCGCGGCGACGGCGTCCCCCTCCGCTGCACCGACGTACATGTTTCCAGGAAGAACATTGAGCTCGTCGTTGGTTGTCGCGTTCACCCCGGCCGATCCCCACACGGCAACACGATCTTGAACATCAGTCTCGCCCGCTGCAATTCCGGCGGCGAGCGAGCCATACGAATGCCCGCTCAACGTAAGATTCGGATCGCCCGCATGCGTTTGCTGAACGCCGTTCATGAAAGAAGCTAGACGTTCTTTCGCCTCATCCGCGGCATGCGAATAGTAGACAGCGTTTTTGTGGATTGGCGAGGCCTCACTCCAGCTGGGGGCGTCATAATCGAGCCACACAACCCCGGCGCTAGTAGTACCCGATTGCTGACTATTGGCCATTTCCAGCGTTCTCTCAAGGCCAATCACGGAACTTCCGGCTCTTCCTGTGCCAACTAGGCCGTCTCGAACATTCGTCGTCATGCCGGGCACGTACACCATGACGTTCTTGGCCTTGTCAATATCGCCTACCCCTATCGCCGCCCGCACATGCTCGTGGCCTTTCCCCGGATCGAAGACCAGGAGGCTCTGCCGTTTCGAGCCCCCGTCGGAAGGCGCCTCCAGACAATCCTTAGACATCGGAAACCGCCTGGCCAAAGCCAGAATGTGATCACGATTGTTGTGGACGTAAGCGCGATACTCGCCGGGCGTCACACCGTACTTCTTAAACAACGCATCAGAGGGCCCTTCACTTTCGACTCTCTTCTTGAGCTCCTCCATGCGGTGAAGATAACCGTGCAGCAGGATCGTATTGGCGCGGCTTCGAGCGTCAGCCGGTATACCGTCGCGATGCCCAATCCACCCCGGATGCTTGAGGATGACCTCCTTCTGCTCTTCGGGAGAAAGTGCTGTCCACCAGTCATTCACCTGCTGAGCCCCCAGCGAAGCCGGTGGCGCCGCCTTGGTTCCAAGCTGGATCGTCTTGCGATCTCCTTTCGCAGCATTGCTCCGTATTTCGGTCCCGAAACTTGAGTATATCTTCTCAACTACCTTAAGGAATTGTTCGGCCTTTCTCACGCACGTCGTGGCACGCTTGGTCAATTCCTCTCCAAGGGAGTCTTGAAGATCCTCTTTTGTAACAGGGCCGGGATTTCCGAAACGGAAACCCTGATCGACGCCGGTGACGTTGCCCTCTTCGTCGATCTCCCCTCCCTTTGCTCGCACATCGGCATCAATGCTATGCGCCTCCGCGGCCAGTTTGTCTACCGACTCGCCAGTCAGTTCGAATTTTTGGGCCGTTTGTTGCAGCGTACGGTCAAGATCGTCCGCATCGTCCATCATTGCTCGGCGATTCCTCTGCTCTGCTACAGAGAATCTACCCTCAAGCTCGGAGGAACTTATCCCCGCCATAGCCGAGTGCGTTTCACTGAACCGCTTCGCAGCAGCTCGCAGCATCTCAGCCGCGGCTCGGAAATTAGAACCGCGCCACAGCATCACATCCTGAAATGAAACCATTGTCATTTCCCCTTCCTTTTCCGCAAGCATAGCACCTGTTCACAGTACATGCCATAGAAGCCTCGGGGCCATCCACGCCACAACAAATTTACAATCCAAACCGCCCTTGGAAACGAGATTAAACATCCGCAAATAAAGGCAAAACTCGGCTTGAGGAGATATGCAGGCGAGCCGCAGAAAGCACCTCCAACATACGCACACCGGACTGACGTCTATTATGGAGATGAATTATATGGTGACAAATAGGTCGATTTTGCAGCATTAATGGAATAAAGCGCACGATTCACCATCAAGGCATACAACGCTCACCGAAAAGGGGAAACATCGAAAACAGGGAACGTCGAAAATGTGAAAGGCCCCGGGGACGCGTCCTCGAAAGGCGCAGGCCCGGGGCTCTTTGGTCTAACCGTCACTCATCCGTGGAATACGAGGCTGTCGGGACCCTTGGCATCGGAAACACCGGCCAAGTAACGCGGAGCACGCACAACCCGCATCTTCGTAACGACCACCCCTTTTTCATCGAGGACCTGGAAGGTGCCGTCATTGACGAGGCCCACGGTATCGGCTTTCTGGCCGTCGGCCCACCGCCCGGCGACGACGGATTCCTTCCCGTTGCCGGCGGAGAACTGGCTTGCAGCAACCCCACCCGCCAGTCGATTCATGATGTAGAAGACCCGGCCACGGCGAACCGAAACGGTGTCCTTGCCGTCGCCATTCCAATCACCGACCAACGGAGTGTCGTCATCACGGCCATACATGAACACTCTGGCCGCAGGGCCGTTTTTAAGAACATTGTTCACGTACACGGTGTGCCCGCGACGCAACGAAACAGTATCGCTGCCGTTGCCGTCCCAATCACCGACGAGCGGAGTGTCGGTTGCCAGGCCGTAGGTGAAAACGACGTCGGCCTTACCGCCGCGAATCGAATTGACGAGGTAGTACCTATTTCCTCGCTTAACGCCGGGCGTAGAGATGCCGTCTCCGTCCCAGTCGCCCATCAGCGGGGTGTCGCCAGCGCGGCCGAAGAATACCTCTCTTCCGCCGACGACGAAGGCATTGCCGGCCGAAGGAGTTTCAGAGTTGCCGGCGGGTGAGACGGAAGCGGTAGGCGAAGGCGTCGCAGTCGGTTCAGCGGTCGGTTCGGCGGTCGGCTTCGTGCTCGGTGAGGATGCCCTGTCGTTTTCGATCTCGGTCACAACCGTCAACCCGGTGTGATCGCGTACCTGCACCTTCTCTTCGTCGCGGAAATACCTCATAACCCCCTCGAAATGGTCGCCAACGGCTGAAGTGTCCCACCAGGGGCTTGTAGGCGTGATTCTTCCGTCGGAGCTGACAGTGACTGTCCGAATTTGACGCTTCCCTTCATCCACGCCGCCGGTGATCCACGCCTTGAGCATGAAGCTGCCAGCCGAGTACGTCTGCTTATCTTTTGCAGTCGCTTTTAGCGGAGTGTACTTTTTGAGCTGCTTGCTCGGATCCATGCCGAAGGCCGTCATCTTCTCCGCAACAAGCTTCCATGCTGACGAATCGGGATCGGCCGCCACGTAGAACATGGCCGAGGCCTTCCATTCGTTGTCGACCAACCTGCTTTGGATATGGAATTCCTTCAAGCTGCTCGGCAGAACCAAAACCTTCGGGAAGCGGCCCGAACTGTAGTCAATCTTCGTCATCCCCTCGCCGAAATAGGCGGCAACTTGAGGAGTGCCGTGGGTGTCTTTGGAAGCCGCAAAGTGCCCATTTTTACCTCCACGCACGATGGTCCGTTCGGGTACCTTGCCGTCGAAGGCACCGACCATTGTGGTGATATGAGTTCCGAAATCGACCTCTTTGAGCGCGGTCGTGTGGTCGAAGCCGTCGACGATCTCGAGGCTGTCCGGGAATCGCACGTCACTCAACGCATTCGCGTTGGAGAAAGATCGGTACCCGAGGCGCTTGAGTCCATTTGGCAGGTAGATCTTTTCCACTGTTTCGTTGTCGCTGAATGCACCGCTTCCGATTTCGGTCACTCCGGCGGGAACAGAATAGTTCCTCAAGTTGCGAAACTTCGCCAACCCGCGCGGAAGAACGATGAACTTCGTCCTACTCGCATTGAGCAATGCGCCATTGACCACCGTGTAGTTCGGATTGCCGTCGGCGACCGAAACGGTCTCCAGGCTGGCCATCCCATTGAACGCCTCGTCAAGCTGGTTGGGGCCCACCCCCTTGCCGATATGAAGTTTGACCAACTTGTCCATGTTCACCGCAGCTGTGTGGAGGTCTACGACCGAGTCGGGAATGACCAGCTCCGTGACTCCCGTTCCGCGGAATGCTTCCCGCCCAATGGTTTTGAGTCCCTTGCCAAGGGCGATCTCCTTCAATTGGGGGTTGTCGCCGAAGGCGGTGGCGCCAATCGATTCGACGGCGTCGGGAAGTTTGACATGCGTCAGCTTAGTTCGCGAGAAGGCCGAACCACCGATCGTTTCGAGCTTCGAAGGCAAGCCCTCATGGGCGGCCTGCCCGTAGCCTCCGAAGACCTTGACGGTGGCCAGTCCGCTCGAGGCGAAGGCATTCCTGCCGATGCTCGGCAAATCTTCCGAAAGCGTCACTTCCTTCAGCTTCTGGGTGTTTGAGAAGGCTTCGCTAGGAATTTCTTGGAGATATCCCGGGATGGCGGCCCTCTCGATCCCGCTCCCCGAGAACACCGAAGCCCCCAAGGAACGAACGGAAGCCGGAAGGATCGCCTCTTTCAGAGAAGGTGTATGCGCAAAAGCGGAATCTGCGATCGTATACAGTCTGCTGTACTGAGAAGCGTCTACTTCGAAAGCCACCGCCGTCAGATCAGCGCATCGCTGGAAAGCCATGGCTTCGATAGTGTCCACATTGGCGGGGATCGTCACCTTCGTGACCTTGCTCTTCTCGAAGGCTCGGGTGCCAATCACCTCGACGGTTTCGGGGATCCGCACCTCCGTTGCCGTTCCCTTGTATCGCAGGAGCTTTCCTTTGCCGTCGATCTCAAAATCGCTTGCAGTTTGAGGGGTTTGCCTGTGCAGGGTCGCCTTCTTTTCAAGCGCGGCGCGTTCGGGCGCGCCGCGCTGCGGCGTCATACGCCCGATCGATACGTTCGAGGCCTTTTTCGACGTGGACGTTTGGGTTTTCCCGACGCCGAAGGCCGCAGCCACAGCAGACTTGGCTTGGTTGCTTTCTGCCGCGGTGGAGGGTGCCACGGTTGCCGCCAGCATAGCCGCAACCGTGAAAGCGGCGGTGCACATTGACCGCCTCGTAAAAATAGGCATTTCGCCTCCCGATGGAAAATACGTGCATCATGCACGTAAAGGTGAGCGTTTAATGATGTATACCATCGTCTGTTTCCAGATAACGCTCATATTACACACCGTTAACCTCCACGTCCACGGTTTTCATCGTGTCCTTACGGGGGGGGGCGAAGTGTGCCAGGAGGCACGGTTGCGGTGCTCGCCAGGAAGCAATTCATGCTTGCCTTGTCTAGTACGTTGGCTCAAGAAGGTTACGAAGCGTGCCAGAAGGCAATGCACGGCAGCAGTCGAGGAGGACAATCCGATAGTGAGCGAACAGCGCGGAATCGACGAAGGGACAAGCGTCTCGTCAAAGAGACAACACCCGCCCACTTCGCTTCTCGCGGATGGATTCGGCGCGAGGATTGCCGCGACGGCGCGGCGCATAAAACCATTGCCGTAGTCACGTCGTCAAATATCACGTCGTCAAATAAACGATGCGCCGTCGGAAAAAAGCGCCGTCGAAGGGAAATGCGCCGCGGTTCGTCAGCCGGCGTCGGCCCTCAAAACGACCACTATTTGGTCGCCCCCGGTGGCTTTGGGCGCAAGCATGACGTTGCCCGCCTTGATGCCCAACGCTGAAGCAACCTGTTTGGCCGTCTGCTCATCGGAGGCCTTGGGGTAGAAAACCGTAGAAGCCTTCGGGCTGCCGCCACTGTAGTTGTTGGAGGAGACTTTTGTGTAGCCGACCTTCTCGAGTTTTTGCTTGCTGGAAGCGGCGAGCCCGTTCTTTCTCGAACCGTTGAGCACAAGGACCGGACGCCCCTTCCCCGAGCTGGCCGACGAGCTTTCCTTGTCCGACGGCGTGGCAGAAGAAGCGTCGGTAGAGGGACTCTCGCTCGTCTTTCCCGAATCTTTGGATTCCGGCCCCTTGGACGAACCACTGGGCTCTCCGGAAGAACCGGAGCCGCCGTTCGCGCCTTTCGAAGGCGCGGCGCCGCTGCTCGGGGGAGCCGCTTTCGACGAAGCGTCAGTGCCCGGGTCATCGGAAGAATTCGCGAAAGTTGCAATTGCCCACCCCGCTGTCGGGGCGAGGATGATGATGGCCACCAGCGCCAGCCACCATTTGAAGTTCGACTCCTTGCGCCTGTGAGTTCCTCGAATCGTACGGGCGTCAGCCAGCCGATCAAACTCGTCTGCGGGGTATTCATTATCTGCCACGTTCATAGCCTAACAATCGCCATCGCCACTTCGCTCCCCAGCGCGCCGGGCCCGTAGCCGCAACAACCGCCCCACCAATTCGGGGCGTTCCATTCTCGCCCGGGGGTTGGCAAGAGCCCGATTGAGCACAAGATAATAGCGGGTGGCGGTCATTCCCAAAGTCGCTATGGCGTCAGCTTTGGTCCGCCCCAGGGTCCACCAGGTTTCTTCCACGTCCAACACTGCATTCTCGACGTCGGACAGCCTCGTAGCCTCCATCACGTTCCGCCTTTCTCGGATATGCGCGCTTTCCGAGCGTGCTCCCCACCCGGATGCGAGTCCGCTCTCAGCCGAAAGTGGCCCGCCTGCTTGAGCATCCTACCCCGCGGGCTCGTCGGCGGCTTCCTCGGCTGAGAATCTCACAGCCGGCACCCGATCAGATAGCCCGCCATTTTCCTTTCGGTGGTGCGGGGAGCCTCAACAGCCGGCATCCGATCGGATTGCCCAGCGCCCAATCGAACGGCGAGGCTAGGCTAGTGTCATGAGCCTGGCAGACATCATCGACCCCGGATGGGCCCGCGAGTTGGAGCCCGTCGAGCAACGCATTCACGAGATGGGCGACTTCCTTCGTTCCGAAAACACCGCGGGCCGTGGCTACCTTCCCGCTGGCGATCGCGTATTACGTGCCTTCTCCTACCCGTTCGACGCCGTACGTGTGCTGATCGTCGGGCAAGACCCTTACCCAACGCCGGGCCATCCCGTTGGCTTGAGCTTTTCCGTTGACCCGTCCGTGCGCCCGATTCCGCGATCTCTCATCAACATCTATAAGGAGCTTCACGACGATTTGGGGATCGCTCCGGCCGACGACGGGGACCTCACCCCGTGGTGCGATCAGGGCGTGATGCTGCTCAACAGGGTGCTCACCGTCGAGCCTGGCAAGCCTGCATCGCATCGAGGAAGAGGCTGGGAGGAAGTCACTGCCCACGCGATCCGACGCCTTGCTGCCCGCGGCGGGCCTCTCGTAGCCATCCTGTGGGGCCGCCCCGCCCAGGAACTCAAACCTCTGCTCGGCGATGTGCCAACGATTGAATCACCCCACCCTTCTCCCCTTTCGGCGACCCGAGGCTTCTTCGGTTCACGACCGTTTTCGAGGGCCAATGCCCTTTTGACGAATATGGGCGGAGAACCCGTCAATTGGTCCCTTCGTTAGACGGCGCCTTCGCCCTGGCGGGTCCGGCCTTCGGCGACCAATCACAAGCTTGGCCGGCGATCACCACGGGCTCGGCCAGCGACTATCGCAGACTCATTCGGCGATCGCCGTATGCTCTCGCCCGAGACTCCATTTCGCTAGAAGGCCGCTGCTTTAGGCAGGGCTTCAGTTCGATGGGCACCTCGGCAACGAGTCGAAACTAATGAATACTCGCCTATGAAGCAGGAAACGGATCGGAGCGTCGCTTCAGAACGGGGCCCAACGTTGCGTGCCGAAGGGCCCCATTCGGAAACCGGCGCAAACCGACACCAATGAAGGCAACAATCGGGGCCGCGAAGGGTTGCGGGCATCGCAGCCGTCTCCTCCGAAGCGCACCACACCAGTGCCGGTTTGCCGAGCCGATGCGTGATTTCCGGCTCGTAATTCAATCTTAAACTAAGATCCCGTGTAAACCCATACATCGTAGGGCGGATTTCGTCACGATTCGCCCTCCACCCCAAGCATTGAGATTCTGGCCCACTCGGACTGATCGGGATCAGTTCTCGTCCTCGCGCAGAATGACAGGCTTTCAACCCGACGTCATTTTGAACCCGATGTCGTCCTGAAAAACGTCCCGACAAAAGAGGACCGGGCGATTGCCCGAGGGACTTAATCGCCCGGAAATAAACGAGCCACCTAAGGGACTCGAACCCTTGACCGTCCGCTTACAAGGCGGGTGCTCTACCAGCTGAGCTAAGGTGGCATGCTCGGGAAGGCCGCGAGCGCCCCTCTATCTTGCCAGACGACGGCGGATTCGCCAAGCCCAAAACGTGAAATCTGAAATGTGCACTTTCGCCGGACCTATGACATCCGCTTTCGCTATATCCAAAGCGCACCCGATGACCGAGGCGCTAGGCGGACCAGACAAGAAGAAAAATGACCGAGGCGTCGCCCCGCCGGACAGACAAGAAATCGTCCGGCGAGGCGCCCCCAACTAGACCGGCGAGGCATCCCACACCCCACAACGGCGGCGAGACACCCACCCTGCTGGAGGGGGGCTGATGCAGAGCTATTTCGCTGCTTCAGATTTCTTAGGCACGGCCGGCTTCTCATCAGCCGGCTTCAGCGAATGCCCCGCTTCTTTCTCGATCTTCTCCAAGAGGGCACCCTTAGACCAGTCGTCTTCGAATTTCTTGCCATTGATGGTGATGGTCGGAGTTCCGCTATGCCCGGCCTCGTTAAACTTCTGAGCCGACCGCTGCAAGAACTTTTCGTAGCGGTTCGAGTTCAACGTTTTCTCAAGCCCCTTGAGCACGTTGTTGGGAATGCCAACCTTTTTCGCGACGTCGAGAGCCGTCTTGTTGTACTGCGATTGTTCCGGCAGCTGCTTTTGCTTGGCGAAGATAGGCGCGGAAACATCGGCGAAGTAGGCGTTGTGGAAGGCGGCGTAATACTCGGGGGCTTTCTCGGCGATGTAGTAATCGGCTTGGCTTGCGACGTCGGAAATCTTCTGCCCTAGAACCGACAAAGGCGCGATTTCGAGCGTAATCTCGCCTTTAGAAGCGAGATTCACCAACTTGTTGCCGTACTCTTTCTCGAGATCGTTGCAATGTGTGCACAGGTAGTCGGAGTAAATGCGAACGGTGGGTTTGCCGGCGTTCTTCTTGCCCGCCTGAGCAATCCCTTCCTCGCTCCCCTTGCCGAGGGAAATGACGCCGCTGGACGAAACGTTCGCGCTAGGGGAAACGACGCGCTTGGCATCCTCTTCCTTCTTCATGCCATTCAAGATCACGAAGGCGACGGCAGCCACCACGAGAAGCACCGTCAACGTGCTTCCCACCGCAATAAACAAATGCCTGCGCTTGGTGCGCTTCGCCTCAGCCTCCTGGAGAAGGCGTGCCTTCTCGCGGGCTTGCTCGCGTTTCTGTTGCTTCGTCAGATACGACGAGCTGGTTCCGGGAGTATTTCGTGAAGCCATGCGCACGATTGTAAGCGAGCAAGCTGTGGACAGACTAAAAAGATTTGTGATCGTTTGATCACCTATAGTCCGTTATCGTGTTCGTCTGCGAGCCGCTCCCAAGCGGTGCCCACCTACACTATCCACACCTATTCTGCGTCGAGGAAGAAAGGTTGTTTGGGAAGCGGCGTCCAATCGGGATAGGCGCGAGCCGAAGAATAGAGGACGCCCAAACCCGTCAGCAGAATCAGGACGACGCCCCAGAAATACTTGTACGAAAGCTCCGGTGTGATTGCGGCCAAAAGATCACGGGCGCCAAGCCTCGCGGATGCGCTCAAAGCGTTGAACCATGCGACGACCATCGTGATGCCGACGGCGGCTAAGGTGCCAAGCCGCGGCTCCTCAGGCACCGCAATGCTCAAACCCCATAGTGCGGCAGTACCAAGCGCGAGACCTACGGCAATGCTCACCGCCTGCTCAATGAAGACCTTCAAGAAAATGAGAGGCATTCTTAGGGCTACGCCCCACATTTCGCCAGAAAACTTCCCGCCTCTAACCGATCGGCGGTGGTTCAAACTCGTATGGGACGATCCAATCACCCCAAGCGTGAAGGCCACAAACCCGTAGAGACACACTCCGACGATCGGGAAACGCACCCCGAGGGAGAGGATTGCCAAGCCCGCGAGGAACACAATGAGGCGAGCCGTAGGGGCCTGACGCATCCAAGCCGGCATGTCATTAGATTGACCGGGACCGTTGAGGAACTCGTTCCACGCGGGAGGGCGCGGCGGACCTGCCGGTTGCTGCATGCCTTGCTCTCCGGGAAATGTTCCCTGCGTCGGATCGGCAGCCTGTAAACCGGGCTCGTTGGAACGCGGCGCCGTCGGGACGGAGGGCGGCATGTGCAGCGGAGATTCCGTTCGCAGGACCTGCGTTGGCGGCGTCGTTTGAGAATCCGTCCCGACGGCGCCGCCTGTGCCGCTGCCCAGCCCACCGGGAAGGATCTCCGTGCGACCATCGCCAACGCCGGCGCCTTGTCCTGCGGCAGGAAGAATCTCGGTACGCCCACCGCCGACACCGGCGCTCTGTCCCGCAGCAGGAAGGATCTCCGTGCGCCCGCCGCCATCGGCGCCGACGCCACCCGCGCTGGCCGAAAGGATCTCTGTGCGTCCGCCGTCAAAGTCAACATCCGAACCACCGGTGGGAAGTATCTCTGTGCGCCCACCGCCGAGCTCTCGCGCCCCGTCAAGGATCTCCGTCGATCCGAGCTGAGCACGACGCATGCGAAGCGCGGTCTCAGGACCTTCGCCCAGACCGTAGTCTTCATCGTATCCGAGGCCATCATCAACGCCGATGCTGCGGTTTTCGTCATATCCGTAACCTTCGTCGGCGCCATAGACTCCGCGACCAATATCACCGGCGAGCGGCCCATATCCTTCATCACTGCCGTAGAGACTGCTTTGCGTATCGTGGTGCGCACCACCGTCTCCAAACGTCCCCTGGACCGCCTGCAACGCATCCGTCGCGCCATCCCCCGCGAACCGGCCGTTCAGCACTTCGGTCGCCCCATCCGGACCCTGGGAGCCATTGCCGAGGATGTCGTCGGCAGCCCCAGCGCCAACGCCGCCCATAACTCCCGCAATGCCGGCCAAGGCTCCCCCTCCTGGACCAGAGGCGGCCTCGTCAAATCGGCCGGTCCGCAACACGGAAATAAGCTGGTCAATATCGATTCGATCCTCGATTTCCGGCGCGAGTGCGCGTATAAATGCGGAGGCTAGCGGGCCTTGAAGGCCCACGACGTCGGGAACCCCCTCGAACATCCTGCGCATGATCGACTGCGGGTTGCCTTTTCCGAAAGGCGCACGTCCTGTCGCGGCAAAGGCGAGCACGGCGGCCAGCGCCCACCAGTCGGCAGCCTCGTCTGGGTTGCCGCCATCTATGACGCGGGGATCGCAGTATCCCGGCGTGTGCGCAACAGATCCCGGGACGGTCAGGCGCGAGTCCTCATCAACCTGAGCTATGCCAAAGTCGATGAGAACGGGGCCATCGGGCCCGAGCATGACGTTCGACGGCTTGAGGTCGCGGTGGAGGACCCCCGCGGAGTGGATCGCATCGACGGCCTCGCGGAGCCGTTCGGCGAGTTCAGCCAGATCGTTTCCCTCGAAAACGCCGGAATCCACAACGTCTTGCTCCAAAGTCGGACCATCTATAAGTTCCGTCACAATGAAGGCATCGTCGGCGTCGGTTTCGGCGTCCAGCACCTCCGCGACGTACCTGCCCCGCACTTTCTGCAGCATGGCGACCTCCCGGCGGAAGCGCTCACGCCCCGAATCGTCCACCACGAGAGCCGGATTCAAGAGCTTGAGGGCAACGCGGACGCCGGCACCGTCCTCGGCCTCGAAGACCGTGGACATGCCACCCGCACCGATTCGCTTGATCAGCCTATAGCCGCCGATGTTCATCTGCTTGCGCACGTCATCTACGCTACCGAAGTAGGGCCTCTACGCGCTCGTCACTCTCCGCAAAAGTCTGAGATACACATCGCGAGAAGGCTCTTTTGTGTTGAAATTTCGGGAATATACGTTCTCGAAAACAAGTCGTGCAGAAAAAGTGGCGCACGTGGCGACCATCTGTGTAATAATTTTCACGGGTGTACTCCGCATCCGTGTCAGAGTCGACACTTTGGCACTCTTCACTCGGACCGTCCGGCACGTTCCTGCCGGTGAAGGGACCATTTCAATATGGCAACTGTTACCTTTAATGGGGCAACCCGCCTCTACCCGGGCTCGGACAAGCCCGCTGTCGATCGCCTCTCTCTCGACATCAACGACGGAGAATTCCTTGTTCTCGTCGGGCCTTCGGGATGTGGCAAGTCCACTTCTTTGCGCATGCTCGCAGGATTGGAACAAGTAGATGACGGAAGCATCTACATTGGCGACGACGATGTCACCTACGTTCCTCCGAAGGACCGCGACATCGCCATGGTGTTTCAGAACTACGCTCTCTATCCGCATATGACGGTGGCGGACAACATGGGTTTTGCGCTCAAAATCCAAGGCGTGCCGCGGGAGAAGATCCGTGAGCGCGTCGTCGACGCAGCCAAGATCCTTGATCTCGAGCCATACCTCGACCGGAAGCCGAAAGCGCTCTCCGGCGGACAGCGCCAGCGCGTGGCAATGGGCCGCGCCATCGTGCGCGAACCTCGGGTCTTCCTCATGGATGAACCCCTTTCGAACTTGGATGCCAAACTTCGCGTCCAAACCCGCACCCAGATCGCTTCCCTTCAAAAGCGTCTGGGCATCACAACGGTGTACGTGACCCACGATCAGACCGAAGCTCTGACGATGGGCGATCGCATCGCCGTGCTCAAGGACGGCTTGCTTCAGCAGGTCGGAATGCCGGGCGAAATGTATTCTTCGCCCGCCAACGCCTTCGTCGCAGGATTCATCGGCTCACCGGCAATGAACCTGGGACGATGGCGGATCGTCGGCAACGAGGCGATCTTCGGCGATTCGTCCCTTCCCGTGCCGTCAAGCGTTATTGATGCGCTGTCGCGCGAGGACAACGGTCAGGTTATCGTCGGCTTCCGCCCCGAAGCACTCTCGTGGAACCCCAACGACGGCTTCGTTCCAGGCTCCGACGAGGGCGCCCCCTTAGGCAAGATCCCGCTCAAAGTGACACTCGTTGAAGAGCTCGGATCGGATGCCTACGTTTACGGACACGTCGTCGGTTCTGACCGCGAAACCGAGAAATTCGGCTCCGGGGATGGTTCCGACCTCGTGACAATTCGCATCGAACCTGACAAGGTCCCGAGCTCGGGCGAGGTCATCCTCCTCGAGCCGAACCTCGATCGGATTCACTTCTTCTCCGCT
>ERZ773067.971-NODE-971-length-15950-cov-4.739918_pt1 | contig 15950 bp, 12 predicted proteins | sample MGYA00580622_ERZ773067 | MGnify/ENA primary metagenome ERZ773067 (study PRJEB29015, sample SAMEA2737998) | human oral metagenome | biome: human oral; feature: human-associated habitat; material: dental | place: China | collected 2113 ...
GGCGCACCATGTGCGGCACGACGAGTCCGACGAAGCCGAGCATGCCCGCCGCGCTCACGGCAGAGGCGGCGAGCAGGGCGGCGAGCACGAGCAGCACGAGCCGCGCACGCGCCACATGGACGCCGAGGCTTCGCGCCGTCTCCTCGCCGAGCTGCAGGGCGTTGAGCCAGCGGCTGCCGAGGAGCGTGCCCGCGATGCCGACGAGCGTGTAGGGCAGAACCATTTCCACATGGCTCCAGCTGCGCCCCGCGAAGCCGCCCGCCATCCAGTTCACCGTGCCCTGCACGCGGTCGGAGTAGAAGACCATCAGAGCCGTCATCGCCCCGCCGAAGAACGCCGCGATGGCGACGCCCGCGAGCACCATGCGCATCGGATGCACGCCGTTGTCCCACGACAGCGCGAAGACGAGCGCGACGGCGATCATCGCGCCGACAAATGCGCCGAGCGGCACGAACTTGACTTCTGCGGGGAAGAGGATCATGATGCACATGGCGGTCAGTCCCGCACCCGCCGATACGCCGATGATGCCGGGATCAGCGAGCGGGTTCTTCAATATGCCCTGCAGGATGCAGCCGGCGAGCGCAAGGTTCACACCCGTCAAAGCGCCCGTGATGATGCGCGGCAGGCGGATGTGGTAGAGGATGCGATAGTCCTCGGGCGTGCCGTTTCCCATGAGCGTCGGCACGATGGCTTCGGGCGCGATGTGTACCGCGCCCGCCGAAGCGCTGACGATGAGCGCGAGGGCGAGCGCGACAAGACCGAGGGCGATGGCGAGCCGCCTCTTTTGTGCCCTCGGATGCACTTCTGCCGGAAGAATTTTTTCCGATGCTTCCATTGCGTCACTCCATTCATAGATATTATTATTCTCATTTCTAAGAGAAAAGAAAAGGAAGTCGTAAAGCGAACTTCCTATAGTTATTTTCATATTTAATAATTTTTTTCATTTATCTTTGCTATATTATCATGAAAATTCCAAGAGGTCAAGCGAAATTACCGTCCGCTCAGAAACTAGCTGCGCCCCTTGGGCTTGTCTCTTGGACGACTCGGCACCATCTGCAATAGATGAAAAAAGCGCCTGCGTCAGATTCGACGCAGGCGCAGCCTTCTTTGTATCAGAAAATATCGTTCGCGCAGATGATCGTCTGATCGCGGTTTGGGCCGACGGAGACGATGCCGATGGCCACGCCCGTGACGGCGGAGAGGCGTTCGAGATATTTTCTCGCCTTCTCGGGCAGCTTATCGTAGTCACGGCAACCCGAGATGTCTTCCTTCCAACCTTCGAATGTCTCGTAGACAGGCTCAACCCGCGCGAGGACGTTGAGGCTCGCGGGGATCTCGTTCAGCAGCTTACCGTCAAGCTTGTAGCCCGTGCACATCTTGATCTCATCGAAGCCGTCAAGAATATCGAGGCGCGTGATCGCCATGTAGTCAAGACCGGAGAGCTGCCCTGCATAGCGCACGACGCAGGCGTCGAGCCAGCCCGTGCGGCGCGGCCTGCCCGTGACGGTGCCGAACTCGTGTCCGGCTTCGCGGATTTTGTTGCCGATGTCATTGATCTGCTCGGTCGGGAACGGACCTTCGCCGACGCGCGTGCAGTATGCCTTGACGACGCCGATGACCTTGTCGATGCGCTTGGGCGCGACGCCCGCGCCGACGCCGACGCCGCCCGATACGGGGTGCGAGGCTGTGACGTAGGGGTAGGTACCGTAGTCGATGTCGAGCATCGTCGCCTGTGCGCCCTCGAAGAGCACCTTCTTACCCGCATCAAGCTCTTCGTTCAAAAGAGCGATGGTGTCGCAGACATGGGGCTTCAGGAGCGCCGCATAGGCTTCATATTCTTCGAGGATATGCTCGTAGGAGAGCGGCGCATGACCGTAGATCTTTTCCAGTTCCTTGTTCTTGATCGCGAGATTTTCCTTCAGGCGCTTTCGGAACTCCTCCGGCTCGACGAGGTCGCAGACGCGGATGCCGATGCGGTTCATCTTGTCCATGGTGCAAGGGCCGATGCCGCGCTTCGTCGTGCCGATCTTCCCCTCGCCGCGCGCTTCCTCGGCGAGTCCGTCCATGATGCGGTGATAGGGCAGGACGACGTGCGCGCGGTTCGAGATGCGGATACCCGAAGTGTCGATGCCGCGTTTTTGCATTGCGTTCATCTCTTCGAGCGCGACTTCGGGATCGAAGATGACACCGTTGCCGACGACGTTCGTCTTGCCGTGGTAAAGGATGCCCGAGGGCAGGAGGCGAAGCTTGAACTCCTCGCCCTTGACGCTGACGGTGTGTCCGGCATTGCTGCCGCCCTGATAGCGTACGACCGTATCGGCCTTCTCGGCGAGGTAGTCGACGATCTTTCCCTTGCCCTCATCGCCCCACTGTGTGCCTGTGACTACTACTGCTGACATAGCGATTCTCCTTCTCTATACAAGATTTCAGCTTCCCCAATCCGTGTGCTGAAACCATGGAAACGCCTTCGACTCAGAGTCCAAAGCGTTCGAAGATCTTGTCGATGTGGCGCAGGAAGTATTGATAATCGAAGCAGTTGTCGATCTCTTCCTTCGTCAGGTACTTCAAGATGTCCTCGTCCTTTTCGACGTTCGTGCGGAAGTCTTCGCCCTCCATCCAACGCTTCATGGCGTTCCTCTGCACCCACTTGTAGGCATCTTCTCTGAGCACGCCCTTGTCGACGATGGCGAGCATGAGGCGCTGGCTGTAGATGAGACCGCCCGTCTTTTCCATATCGGCGAGCATGGCTTCGGGATAGACGAGCAGCTTGTCGATGATGTTCGTAAACTTCTTCGTGCAGTAGTCGACATTGATCGTGCTGTCGGGCAGGATGACGCGCTCGACGGACGAATGCGAGATGTCGCGCTCATGCCACAGCGTGATGTCTTCCATGGCCGCGACGGCGTTGCCGCGCACGAGGCGCGCCATGCCCGAGATGCGCTCGCAGGTGATGGGATTCCTCTTGTGCGGCATGGCGGACGAGCCTTTCTGGCCGGGCGCGAAGTATTCCTCCGCCTCGCGGATGTCCGTGCGCTGCAGGTTGCGGACTTCCGTCGCGAACTTTTCGAGCGAGCTTGCGACGATGGCGAGCGTCGTCATGTACTCGGCATGACGGTCGCGCTGAATGACCTGCGTCGCGAGGCGCACGGGCGTGATGCCGAGCTTCTTGCACGTGATCTCCTCGATGCGCGGGTCGATGTTCGAATAGGTGCCGACGGCGCCCGAGAGCTTGCCGACGGCGACGATCTTCTTCGCGTGCTCGACGCGCTCGATGTCGCGCTCGACCTCGGCGCTCCACAGGAGCAGCTTCAAGCCGAAGGTCATCGGCTCTGCGTGGATGCCGTGCGTCCTGCCGATGCACGGCGTGTGCTTGAACTCGACGGCGCGGCGGCGCAATACTTCGAGGAGCTTCTTGAGGTCATCGATGATGATGTCGGCGGACTTCTTCATCATGATGCCGAGCGCCGTATCCTTGACGTCGCTCGAGGTCAGCCCCTTGTGGATGTACTTCGAGTCTTCGCCGACGTATTCCGCGACGTTCGTGAGGAAGGCGATGATGTCGTGATTCGTGACCTTCTCGATCTCCTTGACGCGCGGCAGGTCGAACTTCGCCTTGGCGCGGATGTTCGCCGCAGCTTCCTTCGGGATCTCTCCGAGCTCCGCCATGGCCTCGCAGGCCGCGATCTCGACCTCGAGCATGGTTTCAAACTCATGCTGCAATGTCCAGATGTTGCCCATCTCAGGATTCGTATAGCGTTCTATCATGGATGCGATTCCTCCTGTCATCAAAAGCGCGTCGAACCTTCTTCGCACGCTGATTTACCTCATATATCATAGCATTTTAATCGCTTCGCTGTCAATTCCGCCAGCGTGAGAAAGGCAGGCGCATGAGGCTTGCGTTTAGGTAGCGGCTGTCGTCGGAGACCTCTTCGCCAAGCCACGGCGGCCTTTCGAATATCTCGTCCGCCGCAGAAAGCTCGATCTCGGCTACGACGAGGCCTTCATTCTCGCCCCTAAAGCAGTCGATTTCCCATGTATGCGCACCGCATTGCTCCAGATAGCGGCGCTTTTCAATCCATGGACGCTCGCAGAGGGTAAGCATGGCGCGTGCGTCCGCCGTTGGGATCTCATACTCGAATTCAAGTCGTTCGACGCCCTTCGTCGGTCCCTTGACGGTCAGCCATGCGCGATCTCCTGCCAGGCGCACGCGCACGGCACGCTTCTTATCCGCTGCGAGATAGCCCTGCGCGATCTCGATTCCTTCGTCCTTCGGCTGCCAAAGCTCCCTATGGACGAGGAACTTGCGCTCGATTTCTTTTGCCATATTTCCTCCTAAACAAAAACGAGAAAGCCGCTGCATGAAGTCTCGTGGACCCATGCAGCGGCCTTTTGCATTACACAATATTGCACCAGGATTCATGACCGCCCTTCGGGTTTTGCCGCAGGCGGAGAAGACCTGTCTCAGCGCGCACCAACGATGAACTCGACGAGGTAGAGCACGATCGGGATCGTCACGCAGAAGATGCCGATGAAGTCGATGTAGACGCCCGTCTTGATCATCTTCGTGATGGGCACATAGCCCGACGCGTAGACGATGGCGTTCGGCGGCGTCGACACCGGCAACATGAAGCCGAGCGACGAGGAGAGCGCGATGCCGACCGCGACAGGAATCGGGCTGAAGCCCGCTGCCATGGCGGCCGTGACGCCCAAGGGGCCGATCATGTTCGTAGCCGCCGTGTGCGACGAAAGCTCCGACAAGAGAAGCGCCATGACGGAGAAGATCGCGACCATCATGAAGAGCGACGGCTCGCCGCCCATCCAGCCGACGATGCAGTCGCCGACCCACGTCGAAAGGCCCGTCTTGTACATCATGCCGCCCATCGCAAGACCGCCGCCGAAGAGGATCAGCGTGCCCCACTCGATGCCGGCAGCGGCGTCCTTCCAGTTCAGCGTGAACTCGCGCTCCTTCCAGTTGACGGGCAGGAAGAAGAGCAGGAGAGCACCCGCCATCGCGGCGATTGCTTCGGGGAAGAGCTTGCTGTACATCTTGAGGATCGGCGAATCGGGGCCGAGAGCGATGTTCAGGATACCCGGCGTGACCCAGAGGATGACGGCGACGCAGAAGCCCACGAGCGTGTTCTTCTGCGCGCGCGTCCAGCCGCCAAGAGCGCGGCGCTTCTCGGCGATGAACGCCTCTGCACCGTCGATGCGCTTGACGTCGGCGGGGAACATATTGACGAGAATCAGGTATGCGATGATGAAGTAGACGACCATGGCGACGAAGCCCCAGATCATCCATTCAAAGAAGGAGATGTGGATGCCGGCCATCTGGTCGAGGAAACCGAGCATGATGATGTTCGGGGGCGTACCGATCGGGGTCAGGACGCCGCCGATGGAGCACGCATAAGCCGTCATGAGCATGAGACCCGTGGCGTACTTGTATTCGTGCAGCTCGATCGTCTTGCCGTTCGCAGCGAACATCTCCTTGATCGCTTCCAGAAGGCCGAGCGCGATCGGGAACATCATGGCCGCCGTCGCCGTGTTGCTGACCCAGCCCGAGCACAGTGCGCAGGCGAGACCGACGGCGAGGAAGATGCGCCTGGGGTTCGATCCTACCCAGGACATCGACAGGAGCGCGAAGGCGAATTTTCGGTCGAGTCCGTGCATCATCATGCCCTTGGCAATGATGAATCCGCCCATGAAGAGGAAGATCATGGGATTCGCGAATGCCGCATAGGCGTCCTTCGCTCCCACGACGCCGCAGATGACGGCGAGCGTCGGCCCGAGGAGCGACGTCACCGGGATGGGGATCGGCTCCGTGATCCACCACAGAGCGATCAACGTCATGATCGCCAGGAGTTTGTGCGCCGGAAGCGGCAGATCGGGAATCGGCGTGATCATGACGAGGATGGCACAGATCGGCCCGCAGATCATGCCGAAGGTACGCCTTTTCCGGTCAAACGCCAGTTCGGCCTCGTGAATCTTGTCGCTTTGGCTTTTTGTTTCCGTACTCATTTACTAACACCTCCATTGCTGTTTGGGAAGCGCTGATACGTCGTACTCAATTTATCGGTGCTTCCTTTCGAAGAACGGCATGGAGCACCCGTTCCATAACCAGAAGCTATCCCCGTATAGCACCCTGGAATCGTTACTCTTTTATGATAATATAAAGCGCGTGATTTTACAATAGGAAAGAGATGATTCGGAAGGAAATAATAACCAGAAAATACCGGACTCCTTCTCGCCGGCGTCATTCCCATGGTTGCTCGGCACGCACGAACGAAGGTCGCTTCCTGTTTGCACCCTTGGAACGTGCTCTCTCGGCTCTTTATTGTGAAATCCTCCTAATCCCGCCCGAAATGGAAAAATATCATTTGCGCAAAGAAACAAGACCTTTTATAATAGGGGAAGCACCTTGCAGGCGAGGGATCGCCCCATGCGTGCCGTGTTCCTTTCGCTCGGCACATGTACGGACGTCCGCTTTGCAGAAATCGTACGCCGCCTTGTTGGAACTTGATATGAAGAATGCTGAAAAGAAGGTATGATCTTGCAGAAAAATTCTCCTCCCCCTGTCGTGCCGAAAAAGAAGCGGCGCATCTGGCCCTATGTCGTCGTCGTATTCCTCTTCTTTGCCGCTGCTGCGGCGGGCGCTCTCTTCGCCTCGACAAGCCTCCTGGACAAGGAGAAGCCGAAAGCGGACGAGGAGCATCTCCTGACCGCGAAGGACAAGTCGACCATCATGATCATGGGAGTCGACCAGAGAGAAGACGACGTCGGCCGCTCCGACACCTTGATGGTCACGATGATCGATCCGAAGAAGAACAAGGCGGCGCTCCTGTCCGTGCCGCGCGACACGCGCGTGAAGATCAAGGGGCACGGCTACGACAAGATCAACGCCGCTTACGCTTACGGTGGACATAAGCTCAGCGAGAGCACAGTCGAAGACCTCTTGGGCGTGCGCATTGACCACTACATCATCATCAATACGCACTCCTTCCAACGCATCATCGACGCCTTGGGCGGCATCGACATCAACGTGGAGAAGCGCATGTACTACGAAGATCCGTGGGACGACGACGGCGGCCTCCTCATCGACCTCCAGCCCGGCATGCAGCACATGGACGGCAAGACGGCTGTGACCTATGTGCGCTACCGCGACGAGGAAGGCGACATCGGGCGCATCGAGCGCCAGCAGAAGTTTATGAAGGCGGTCATGGAGAAGCTCACGTCGCCCGCCATCATCACACGCCTGCCCACCGTCATCAAGGAGGTCATGGACTCCATCGAGACCGATCTCTCCTTCCGCCAGATGCTTGAGTTTGCAGGTACGCTGAAGGAAGCGCAGAAGAACGGCCTCAAGACCGACATGGTGCCCGGGCGTCCGCTCTACATCTCGGAGATTAGCTATTGGATTCCCGACATCATGAAACTTCGCCAGACGGTCGCCAACACGCTCGACATCGATGTCAACGCTTCGATGCGCGCCGCCATGGAGCGCGAGAGCCACGAGTACGAAAACTCGATTCCTGCAGGTGCGACCGAAGTGCCTGCAAGCGACACCTCCATCGGTCGCCCCAAGCGCGAAAGCTCAGGAAAGAGCGAAAGCTCCTCAAAGGGTTCGACCAGTCGCGAGACTGCTACGGAAAAAGACGCAAAGGGAGCGAGCGGCAAGGATCGCTCGACATCGTCAACAGAACGAAGAAACACTGCGGACGACGCGGGAGATTCGCGCACGCGTCAGGAGACGCGACCTTCGGGCGCTTCGTCGGGCACGACGCCGGCCGCCCCGCCCACACCCGGCTCAGAGACGCAGAAGACGCAATGAGATGCATGTACAAACGTCCGTCTTGCGGACATTGTGCGCCGTCCTTAATGGAAAAGGCCGGCTGTATGAAGCATAGAGGCTTCATACAGTCGGTCTTTTCTTCGTCTCACCGTACGATATGCTTGCCGGCATAATAATGTGTCTTCCAATAGTCGCCCGAAAGCTCGTCGATGCGCACGCCCTTGCTCGTCGATGCGTGGATGAACTTACCGCCGCCGAGGTAGATGCCGCAGTGCGACGCGCCTTTTTCGTACGTCTCGAAGAAGACGAGGTCGCCCTCTTCAAGCTCCGCCGTCCTCGCGCTCTTCCCGAGCTTGAACTGCTCGTCCGCCGTGCGCGGCAGCGTCATGCCGTTCTCTTGGAAGACGTACTGCAGGTAGCCTGAGCAGTCGAACGCCTTCGGCGTTGTGCCGCCGAATTTGTACGGCGTGCCGATGTACTTCTTCGCCGTCGCTATGACGGCCGCCACCTTGGCTCTCTGAAGGAACGGAGCACTCTCGGGCGCTTTTTTTGCACGCGGTTCGAGTGCGGGAGGGGGATTCTCCTTGCCTGTCGGAGCGTTTCCGGAAGGCTGTACGTTTGGCGTGCGCACGGGAGTATCGAGGGCGGGAAAAGAGTCTGCGTTCGTTTCGCGCGCGGGCTGCTTCTGCAGGAGACTCCATGTCTCGCGGTCGACGACGCCCGTTTCTTTGAGGCTTTGGGCGCGCTGGAAGGCAATCACCGCACGTTTCGTGCGGCTGCCGAAGATTCCGTCCGGCTCATCGCTGAGGTAGCCCGTGCGCTTCAGTTCCTTTTGCAGTTTGAGGACATCATGTCCATGGGAGTTTTCCGAGAGGATCGGCGCGGCCAAAGCCGTTCCCGCCGACAAGAAGACGGCAAGGCCGAAAGCAAGAAAGACCTTGCGCAGACGACGCAGGCGCATGAGAGCTCATCCTTTCCATGAGACGCGCTTCGAAATATATCTATACTTCCATAATATACTGTAAAATATCGAGAAGTCAAGCTCGAGGCGCAGATGGAAGAGTGATATTGTTGTTGACGCTGGGGAAGAAAAATGATATATTCTATATGTTGAGAATGATTATTTATAAAATTTTCAACAAAGAGAACATGGGAGGTTTTTTCATGAAAAAAGTTGCGGTGGTATATTGGAGCGGCAGCGGCAATACGGAAGAGATGGCGAAGGCCGTCCTTGAGGGCGCGAAGAAGGGCGGCGCGGACGCGGAGCTCAAGCGCTTCGAGGATTTTAAGGTTGCCGATCTGGCAGGCTATGACGGTTTCCTCTTTGGCTGCCCGGCGACGGGTTCGGAGGAGCTGCAGGAGGACTATGTCGAGCCGTTCTTCGTAGAAGCGGAGTCGAAGCTCTCGGGGATGCCGCTCGGACTCTTCGGCTCATACGGCTGGGGCGGCGGCGCCTTCATGGAATCGTGGGCGGAGCGCGTGCGCGCGGCGGGCGCGAAGCTCGTGGGCGATGGCCTTGCCGTTGAGAACGCGCCCGATGACGACGGGCTCAAGGCATGCGAGGAGCTTGGCGAAACGCTGGCGAAGTCGCTTTGAGCCTGTCCGTCCGTGTTTCTTTGGACGGACGGGGCATGGAGATGGGCGGTTCTGCACCATGGAAGGATGGTGCAGGACCGCCTTTTTCATTTGTCGAGAAAAGTTTTATTTTATATATTGAAAATCATTACCGTATATGCTATTCTATACATACATTGCTGGAGGTGATGATTTTGGGTAAGGATGGTTTCGAGCGTATGCTCTGCTTCCACTGTGCGCCGACGTTCGCGGGGATCAAGCCTGCGAGCCTTGTTTCTTTCCAGAAGAGCCGCTTCGAGGATTTCGATGCGCTTCTTGAATCGTATGCGACATGCTTCGAGTGCAAAGGCATCACGCCCGTCCGCTTGACGGAGGGCGAGGAGTATGTCCTCATGCTATTCTACCGCAGGAAGCTCCTCGAACGTATCTTGGAGCAGCCGGCGGTGCTTGCGCTTCTGGCGCGATTCGGCTACCGTGCAGGTGATGCGATCGAAGCGCATTTGGAGTATCTTTCCATGCGCATCCAACTCCAGAAGAGTTTCCCACATGAGGTCGGCCTCTTCCTCGGCTATCCGGCGGAGGACGTGGAGGGCTTCATTGAGAACAAGGGGCGCGATTTCGCTTGCGCGGGCTATTGGAAGGTCTACGCGAACGAGGAGGAGACGCGCGCTCTCTTCCAGCGATATACGGACTGCACGGAGCGTCTTTGTGCGCGTCTGGGGCGCGGCACGCCGATGGCGGAGCTTTTGGAAGCGGTCTAGCACGCAGGGGCGTTCAGCAGTTCTTTGCAGCAAGAAAAAATCATCAGGAGGTCTTTGACATGGGAAAAGTAGCGGTTGTATATTGGAGCGGCACGGGCAACACGGAAGAGATGGCGAAAGCCGTCCTTGAGGGCGCGAAAAAGGGCGGCGCAGAGGCGGAGCTCTTCACGGTCAGCGATTTCGGCGCGGACAAGATGGCCGACTACAACGGCTTCCTCTTCGGCTGCCCCGCCATGGGCGACGAGGTCTTGGAAGAGGACGAGTTTGAGCCGTTCTTCACGGAAGCGGAAAAGAAGCTCTCGGGCGTTCCTGTCGGCCTCTTTGGCTCGTACGGGTGGGGCGCTGGCGCTTGGATGGAGGCTTGGGCGGAGCGCACGAAAGCTGCCGGCGCCAAGCTCGTCTCCGACGGCGTGATCGTCGAGAATGCGCCCGATGACGACGGCGTGAAGGCCTGCGAGGAACTCGGCGAGGCCGTCGCCAAGGCGCTCTGAGAAGCGTCCCTTACCAACTCCAACTCGCGCAAACTACACGCACAAAAAGACTGCCGCGCTTCGGTGCACGGCAGTCTTTTTGCTTGCGCTTTTTCAACGAAAAAACGAGGCGGCAGCTTTGAAAGAGCAAGCTTCCGCCTCGCAGATTTACCAACTTGTCGTCATTTGGAGAACGCCGTCACGAGATTCTTGAGGCGTTCTGTGCCTTCCTTGAATCCCTGTACCTTTTCGAGGATGTCGGCGTACCGTTCCGCCATGCCGACGATGTTCTCGGCGATGCGCGTGTTGCCGTCGGCGCTCTCGTGCGTCGCGCGTCCGATCTCGTCCATCGACTGGTTCATGTTGCGCACGGAAGCGAGGAGTTCTTCGGAGCTTTTCGTGCTGCCCTTGGCCGTCCTGTGGAAGAATTCTGCGTCTTCCTTGTACTGCACGGCGGTTTCGTCCATCTGCTCATAGTCCTTGCGGATGTCTTCATCGATGAAGTGCAGGAGGTCGAAGGCGCCTTTCGACAGAGCTTCCATCGCGCTCATGACCTGGCCGGTGAGGCTCTTGATTTTCTCTGCCGTTTCCTGCGACTGCTCGGCGAGCTTGCCGACCTCGCCGGCGACGACGGCGAAGCCGCGTCCCTGTTCGCCGGCGCGCGCCGCCTCGATGCTCGCATTCAGCGCGAGGAGGTTCGTCTGCTCGGCGACGTCCGTGATGGCCTGCGTGAGCGTCTCGATCTCCTGCACGACCTTCGCGGCTTCGATGGCATCTTCCACGGAGGTTTTCGTCGAGCCGTAGACGCGGTTTGAAGCTTCCTGCGACTGCTCCATCTTCGCCTTTAGCTCGGTCGCGCGCGCGGCGATCTCGCACGTGTACGCCTCGCTCTTCTTCATTTCCTGCACGGTGTGCTGGATCTCTTCGCTCAGGTGGCCGCTGACCTGCTGCATGCTCGCCGTCGAGGCTGCCGTCTCTTCCATGCCCGCTGACATCTCCTCCGTCACGGCGGACATGTCCTGCGTTTCGTTGTTCATCGCGTTGATCATCGCTTCGAGTTCGCCGACGGCGGCGTCTGTCTTCTCGGCTTCCTCGTGCACCTGCTTCATGAAGCCCTGCATCTTCATCAGAGCCTTGACGACGACGCCGATCTCATCGGCGCGGTTCGACAGCGCGGCAGGAATCTCGCGGTTCAAGTCGCCCGTCGCGACGGCATTGAGGTGCTCGATCGACGTATTCAAGGGCGCCGAGATGTTGTCCGCGATGATGCGCGACATGACGATGCCGAGAATCAGGCTGATGAGAATGATCGCGGCGAAGATCTTCAGCGTGCGTGCATACTGGATGTTGTTCGCCTCGAAGAGCTGCTTGCCTTGGAACACGTTGTCGGGCGTCAGAACCTGCATGTTGGCGCCGATCGCCGTCAAGGAGGAGAGCTGATTGTACGCTTCTGCCTTGTCTTCGGGCGCTGTGCCGAGTGTGCTGACGGCCTTGACCGCGGCGTCCGCTGCATCGAGATCCTTGTCGAGTGCGGAGAGCGCTTCCTTCGTGCGACCGCTCTGCTTCATCTTCTGGATTTCTTCCACGTCGTGCCGGATGCCTGCGAGGTTGCCCGCGATGTCATCGAGGAGGATCTGACGATTCTCCTGCGTGAAGTTCTGCTGCACGATGTAAGATACGTTGACGTTGATGCTGCGCAGTCGGTTGTTCGCGTCGTTCAGATACTGCGTCGTCATCAAGTTGTGGTGATACATCTCGTCGAGCGCCTGCTTTGCCGAATGGCTCGAATAGATGCCGACGACGGCGACGAGCGCCACGGTGAGGAGGAGGAAGACGGAAAGGATCGCAACCTTCGTCTTTACGCTGTAATCCTTCAGGATCTCGCTGCCCAAAGTAAAATTGCTCATATTTCCCAGCCCCCTTACTTCACGAACTGCGCGACATTTTCGCGCGTGATGGACGTGAACGGAATGTCAAGGCTCTCGGTCGGCGCCTTGCCGCTTAGGAAGCCTTGGACGAGCGTGACCGCGCCCGCCGCCTGTCCCTCGGCGTCCTGCTTGACCGTCTGCGAAAGCTCGCCCGCTTCGACCGCTGCGAGGCCTGCAGGCGTAGCGTCGACGCCCGTCACGAGGCAGCCGTTGAGACGGTTCGCCGCTTTCAAGGCCTGGATAGCGCCCAAGGCCATCTCATCGTTTGCCGCGACGACGCCGTTGATCTCCGGGAAGAAGCTCAGCCAGAGCGTCACGGCCTTCATTCCTTCCGCCTTGCTCCAACTTCCGTCGACGGAAGCGAGGAGCTTGACGTCGGGACGCTTGTCGAGGCACGCTTCCTTGAAGCCTTCCCAACGCTTGACGGCGACGGGCAAGGAGCTTTCTCCCATCAGGTAGACGATTTTGGCGTTCGGCGGCAGATGGCTTGCCATGAACTCGCCCTGCATCCGGCCGGCCTCGCGGTCGTCGGAGAGCGAGCCGATCACCTTCGGATCGTTCACGTCACGGTTCATGATGACGACGGGGATTCCTGCCTCGCGCGCCTTCTCGACCGTAGGCACGATGCTCGTTCCGTCCATCGCGAGGAGCACGATGGCGGCCGCCTTGTTGCTGATCGCCTCGTTCAGCTGGTCGATCTGCAGATTGCTGTCGCCCTTGGCGTCGAGGAATTCCACATCAAGCCCTGCCGATTTCGCCTTCTCGGCAAAAGTGTTCTTGAGCTGCATGGCGAAGGCGTCGGCATCGTTGTGGTTCGCGTAGATCACCTTGCCCGATCCCCCGATACCGGAAGAGCCGCAGCCCGCCAAGAGGAGACACCCCAAGACGGTCAGGAGAAAGAGCAGACATTTTCTTGTCAGACTCATGGTTTCACGTCCTTTCCTGCAGAGCTGCGATTCCTGCCGCATCTCTGCGCTCAAATATAGTCCTTCAGCTCTACACCTTCTTCGACTTCTAATGAAATTCTCCTGCTTCATCGGGAAATATATTCTTCCTTCTTGGGTATATTGGGAAAATATGATTTTTTTCTTGCATTTTCTTTCGATATGCAGTATACTTGCGTAGTACGACATGGGGACGTAGCTCAGCTGGGAGAGCGTTCGGTTCGCATCCGAGAGGTCGAGGGTTCAATCCCCTTCGTCTCCACCATCTCGACAAGTGAGGAATCGGCTGTTTGCCGATTCTTTTTTTGTGTTATAGATGAGGCTTTGGTTTTGCGGGAGCGCGGATATAGCTTGCTCGTCAAGGAAGCGATCATTGCAAATAACGATATTGTGGTTATCTGCGATAAAAAATAACCGCAGTATCGTTATTTTTGATATAATAGCTGCAAAGCTTTTGCAAAAAGGAGGGATTTGATGATCACCGACGGACTTTCCTATGTCTCCGTCCTTGTGTTCTTCGCGTCCGTGGTTCTTGCTGCCGAAAGGGTGACGGGGTGGGCGGTCTTTCGCTTCGTCCCCGGCGTCGTCTTCATCTACATCGGTTCGATGCTGCTCGCTACGCTCGGCGTTTGGAGCATGGCGGCGACGAAGCCCGTCTATCGCGAGCTTTCGCCGCTCCTGACCTATGCGATGATCTTCACGATGCTCCTGCGCTCGGATGTCCGCAAGATCTTTCGCATCGGCCCGCGCATGCTCCTCGGCTTCTTCGCTGCGACCGTCACGATCGCCGCCGGGTTCGTCGTCGCCTTCCTCGCCATGAAGGATCATCTCGGCGCTAACGCGTGGATGACGCTCGGTGCGCTTTCCGGCTCCTGGATCGGCGGCTACGACAATATCATGGAGATTCAGACCGCGCTGCACATTCCGGTGATCGACATGGAAGGTGCGTTCATCGTCGACTCTATCGACTATACGATCTGGGTCATGTTCCTCTTCTGGCTCGTCACGCTTGCCCCGCGCTTCAATCGCTGGATGGGAGTGGATACGGCGAAGCTGGACGCCGTATCGCAGGCGATCGAGGACGATGATGCGAGGCGGACGGGAGAGATTTCTTTTCAAGGAATCTTCTTGATCTTTGGCACGTCGCTCCTCGTCTCCTCCGTTGGCGCAGATCTCGGCCCCTTGCTTTACGTTGCCATGCCCTTTCTCACGCAGTCCATCTGGACGATTCTCTTCATCGCGGCCTCCGGACTCATCGCCGCCTTTTCTCCGCTCGGGCGCATTGCCGGCTCCATGGAGGTCGCAAACGTGATGCTCTACTCGCTCATCGCGCTCGCGGCCTCGCGCACATCCCTGCTGCAGTTCGGCGATGCGCCCGCCTGGGTGCTCGCGGGCTTCATCATCCTCGGCGTGCACTTCCTTCTCATGGCGTTGATCGCACGCATCTTCCGGCTCGACATGTTCACGCTGTGCATATCCTCGATGGCGAATATCGGCGGCGCAGCGTCAGCGCCGATTCTCGCGAGCCTGTATTCCGGCGCTTTGATCCCCGTCGGCATATTCCTGGCGATCCTTGGACACATCATCGGCACACCGCTCGGACTGTGGATTGCACGCTTGCTGGAAATGCTCGCTTGAAGGAGTGTACGTTATGGAAAAGAAGAGAACCTGCCGCTGGGCGACGATCGGCTGCGGCAGGATCGCGCATGAAATGGCGCAGGCGCTGCAGCGGCTCGGACGCGGCTTCTGCGCTGCAGCGGGGCGCATGCCGCAGAAGGTGAGGGACTTCGCGGCAGAGTTCGGCATAGAAAAAGCGTACGATACGCCGGCGGCTCTCTTCGCCGACCCGGACATTGACATCGTCTACATCTCGACGCCGCACAATACGCATGCGCCCTACATCATGCAGGCGCTCTCCGCCGGCAAGCATGTACTCGCGGAAAAGGCCATCACGCTCAATGCGCACGAGCTTGCGACGGCGGCCTCTCTCGCCGAGGAGAAGGGACTCGTCCTCGCTGAGGCGATGACGATCTACCACATGCCGCTCTATCGTGCGCTCGCCTCGCGCATCGAGGCGGGCGAGTTCGGCTCGCTTCGTCTCGCGCAGCTGAGCTTCGGCAGTTATAAGCCTTACGATATGGAAAACCGCTTCTTCAATCTCCGTCTCGCGGGCGGCGCACTCCTCGACATCGGCGTCTACGCTTTGTCCTGCGCACGTTTTTTCTTTGCGGAAAACCCTGAGGAAATCGTCTCTCGGGCGCGTCTTGCACCGAGCGGCGTCGACGAGCAGGCGGTCATCGTGCTTAAGAACAGCGTCGAGGAAATGGCCGCCATCACGCTGTCCCTTCACGCCAAGCAGCCCAAGCGAGCTGTGTTCTCCTTCGACGACGCTTATATCGAGATCTGCGACTATCCGCGTGCCGACCGTGCTTCCGTCATCTGGGCGGCAGATGGACGCCGGGAAGATGTTGCGGCGGGCGAGACGG
>ERZ773067.972-NODE-972-length-15949-cov-2.754058_pt1 | contig 15949 bp, 19 predicted proteins | sample MGYA00580622_ERZ773067 | MGnify/ENA primary metagenome ERZ773067 (study PRJEB29015, sample SAMEA2737998) | human oral metagenome | biome: human oral; feature: human-associated habitat; material: dental | place: China | collected 2113 ...
ATGAAATTTTATGACTTATTTTTTCAATCATTTTTTTAGGAAATGATAATTCAGTATTTTTATTAACAATTGAAATAAATTCTTCTATATCAATAATATCAATTAAATATGGATGTTTTGTTAATAATTTAGAATCTTTAACTACATAGTCTGATTTTAAAGTAATTAGTTTTTTTTGTATTCTTGTTTTGATTAATTTCCCCAATTCTTTTTCAAATACAGATTCTGAGATTTCATCACTAAAAAACTTTTTAATAGTTTTGTTTTCAAAAAATCCTAATTTAATTTCTAAAAATAAATATGCAAAATCATATTGTTTAATATAAAATTTCATATCTTTAGTTATATAAATCTTTATGTTATATTTATTTGGAAAAACTGACTTTGATAATGTATCGTTTTCCTGTAAAATATTGAATTTTTGCTTTATATTTTTAAAATATAAAATAACATCTTTTATGTCAACATCAATGTTTTCAATGGTATCATTAAATAAATATATCTTCTGAAAAACCATACTGATGTTTTTTAATAAGTTATCATAGGTGAAGTCTTTTACATTATGCCCTCCAATCAGAACTTCCCCCTTCTGTACATCCCAAAACCTTGCTATCAAATTGCAAAGTGTTGTCTTCCCTGAGCCTGAAACACCTACAATGGCCAGACTGCTTTTTGATTTCACCTTCAGATTTATATTTTCCAGAATTTTCCTCTCGTTATATCCAAAATCAACTCCTCTAAACTCTATATCATAGGATGAAAGAGCTATCTCTTTCCCATTTTCATCTAAAGAAGGAATATCAGAAATATAATCCAGCCTATCTAACTGTGTTGCCAGAAGTCTGCTTAAAAAAGCTCCATTGTTAACCAGTTCAAGCTCCAGAAATATTAAAAATGCGGATACAATAAACATCAGAGAATAAGAAAGCGGGATACTATTGTTCAAATATAATATAACCGAAGCTAACACCAAAACACAGCTTGCCACTTTGAAAAGCATCTCATAAAGCTTCATAACGAAGGCAGTAGCTTGTGTAACTTCAATATCTGCATCACATTTTTTCCTAAATGCTTCCTCAACTTTGCTCTTACCCTCTTTTCCCTTTTTAAATGAACGCAGAACAGATATACCTCTGATGTATTCTATAGAATATGTAACCAAATCTTCTTGAGATTTTTGTAAAACAGGTGTGTATTTTTCTGCTCTTTTGGCAATAATTTGAAGTATAATCGCTCCAAGGAAGATAACAACTAAAGAAATCAAGCCTACGGGGAAGCAAAAAATCAGTAACATCACAGTCATACTAAAAGCATGAAAAAAACCGCCCACAATGAAATTCATTGCTAACATTGACATACCCTCTAAGTCAGAAATTGTGGTTGTCAACACAGTTTGGATTGTGCCTAAATTTTTTTCCGAAAAATAACCCATAGGAGCTTTTTTCAATTTTTCTCCTATTTCAATTCTCTTATCTCTAAAAATCTCATATCCGGAAGCACTTGAATTTCTGTCACAAAGATACTGAAACAAAAATCTCCCTAAAATGCTGAAAATTATAATTAGTACTGCCTGCAGAATAATCTCCGGATTCATTTTTTCAAGTTTAAGCATGATGAGCATAACAGCAAATAACATAAAAGATGCAGATACAGACTTTAATGCCCCAAAGACAAGTCCTAAGATAATATTAGAACGATAGTGTCCTGAAATTTTCAATATTCTTTTTACAATCGTAAACACCTATTTTACCTCCCTATCCTCACCTATGCTGTCTATATAGTTTTTCCATAACGACATATATTCTCCGTCTTGATTTACCAGCTCGCTATGGCTTCCGCTTTGCACAATCTCTCCATTCTTCATAACCATAATCTTGTCTGCCTGTATAATTGTCGAAAGCCTGTGTGCAACGACAATGAGTGTTTTACCTTGTACTAGATTATGGATTGCTCTTTGAATCAAATATTCATTTTCCGGATCTGCAAAGGCTGTTGCCTCGTCTAAAATTATAACTTTGGATTGCTTCAGCATTGCTCTGGCTATAGTAATTCTTTGTCTTTCCCCTCCTGAGAGTTCTCCTCCTCCATCACCGACTCTTGTATTATAAGCATCCTTTAGCTCCGTAATAAACTGATGACAGGATGCTGCTTTAGCCGCTTCAATAATTTCTTCATCACTTGCTTCAGGATTTCCTAAACGAATATTTTCCTTTATAGTTGTATTAAAGAGAAAATTGTCCTGAGAAACATAGCTTATCTCCTCACAAAGCTGTTCAAACGGAATTTCCGATATATTTTGCCCACCATAATATATTTTACCTTTACCTGCATCCCAAAATCCTGCCATTAACTTGGCAATAGTAGATTTTCCCGAGCCCGAACTTCCTACAATTGCTGTTACGGAATGAGGCTCTATATCAAAACTGATATTCTTTAATACAAAGTTATCTGTATTATAGGCAAAGCTTACATCTTCAAAACGAAATACTGTATTATCAAACTTCACTCTTTCTTCCGGTCTTGATAACTCCTCTTTTGATAAAAAATCTTCTATCATCCCCAAATTTGCCCTAACCATATCAAACTGCTCAGAGTAAGTTCCTATTTTCATCAGATGAGCAATAAAGCCAATAGGTAGAATAATACAAACAATAAAATATGATAAGGAAATCGAAGATTGCATATATAAATATGCTCCCACCGGTAAGGTTCCAAGCAAGGTTGACGGCATAACTGCCTGAATAAAAGCAGCCCATAACCAGCTTTGCTTCCACCAGCTCAACGTACTGTCATGAAAAAAATTGATTGCACCTATAAATTTCCCATAAGAAGAAGCACTGTGATTAAATGCCTTTATAATTTCGATTCCGTTTACATACTCCACCAAAGTACTGTTCATATTATTCTGTGCTGTTGTATATGTCTTACTTCTTGTTTCGTAATCTTTCATCATCCCTATATAGCCAAGCATTCCAAGAGGAATAGTCAGTAAGGATGCAAATCCCATTCTATAATCCAATACAAAAATCAAGACCAGAAAAAGGATGGGTGATATTAAACTCGAGCTTATCTCAGGCATAAAATGAGCCATAGAATCTTCAAGCTTCGATACCGTATCTACCATTAAGTTCTTAAACTTACCTATCGGAGTATCAATCATTACACCCATAGGCACTTTCAGCATTTTTTCCGCAATTTTGCTCCTTATATTTTTTAAAATATTATATGTGGCTTTATGGGAAGTAATAGTTGAATAATATGTAAAAATACCCTTTAATATCTCACCTGCCAAAGCAATTAAAGTCATTTTTAAAGCTATTTGGAATGTAACTTCTGACAGATATATTTTTTCTATCAGCTTTGCGATTACAAGAAAAGGAATCATACCGAATAATTCACCTAAAATTGCTAAAATAACCGATTTATATAATTCTGTTTTTTTATTGCCTGCATACTCTAACAACAAGCTAATCACCTTTGTTTTTTTATTTTTCATGTCTGTTCCCCTAAAGTTTTATTAGTTATAACTAACTGCTTAACAAAAAAATTATACCAACAGATATCAGAAAACTGATATCTGTATCACTTTAACTTAAATTTCATCAATCCCTTCCAGCCATAATATTGAAAAACAATGATGTTTTTTATATATCTGCCTGCAAAATCGTACGGGATATTATGAAGTATGCACTCACATAAAGATGTTACATATCCTTTTGTAAGAATATGTACTTCTAATTCTTCCTCTTCATCTAATTCAATATTCTTGCTTTCCGAAATGCTCATCATTTTGATATTTTTAGCTGTATATCTGTTGACAATCTCATCAATAAAGTTCTCAACCCTTGAACCTTTACCGGATTCAAAAATAAGTCTAAACTCCTCAAAATGTGCATACATGTAATTTACAAAATCCATTACTTCAGCAAACATTGCCTCAATATTTTCATCATCATTTTCTCCCAATACATTCTTGTATCCTGCTTTTTCAGTCCTGCTTTCTACCGCCGTCACTATCTCAAGGGTATATTCATATACCTCTTTAACAAGGGTATAAAATAATTCTTCCTTATTCTTAAAGTGACGGTAAATTGCCCCGGTAGTTACATTGGCAGCCTTTGCAATTTCTGCAACCTGTGCTTTTTCAAAACCCTTATTCAAAAACTCCTCTTTCGCATATTCCAAAATTCTGTTTTTAGTTATATCTGAACAGTAAGACATTTACTTCCTCCTCAGTATTTTTATTTGATAATTAAATTATCTTTGATAATTATATTATCACTTTGGAGTGTTTTTGTAAATATCCTTTCCCAACAAATAATAAAATCTGCAAAAAGTATGTGCTTTTGTAGCCGCTCAAAATTTTTGTCAAAAAATCTTATTATTTTTGTCAAAAATCCATTTTCATATTTTAGTATAATTTTGAATAAATATCCCATACCACATTATAGCGATATGGGATATTTTGGCATCCTTTATTCTTCTACTATTAAGTCAGCTCTTTCTAGTGCTATCAAGAGTGGTTTTACTCTTTCTTTCATGTCAGGCTCTAAGTCTTTGTAAAACCTCATTTTTTTCACAATAAGAGTTGCCAATACAACATCCATGGTTTTATCCTCCTTCCTTAGTAAAAATTTTATGATAAGCCATGTGAACTTACTCACTAGCACCACCACCTTTTTTAATAATCATATCGTACACTTCTGCCAAAGCAATCTTATTTTCAAGATCTTTCTTTTCTAATTCTTCCTCAAGATGTTTAATTCTAGCTTTAGTTTCAGACAATTCCTTTTTCACAATGATTTTATTTTTCTCCGTCTTATACTCTTTACCGTCAATCTCTACGGTTTTAGTGTCTTCGTCAAGAACATATTTTTCTTTCGTGAGGTCAAACTTTTGGCACTCATAAACTTTCTCAGTTTCGGTTTCTGATACAAGTTTTATCTTTTTCTCTTTACCAATACCGGCTTTAACCTCAAAATGTTCTGTCTTCTCAACATGATAAACAAATGAGTCTTCAATTATGTACATTTAAATCCTCCTAATCTTTTAATAAATAAATAATATTACCTCGCAAATTACTGCTTGTTCCTTTTAATGAAAATTTAGAATTAAAAGGAATTGGCTCATTTATAGTTAATACCTTACTGTAAACTGTTGTATTCTGGTATAGGCCATTTTCTCCGACTCGCAATGTTGTTTCCCTGTCATCAGCAACTATGCTTACAGAATCTGTGGCATTGTTCACCAACATTAGGGTGATATTTTTAACCGTGCCCTTGCCGGTTATATTAAACGACTGAGTAAATGTGTCTCCTTTTAATTTACTAATATCTCCAATTATTAAGTCGCTATCAATCTTATCTGTTAGGATTTTTATATTGTTCACAATAAGATTACGAATTTTATTTATAAGACTATCCATTATCTTTCCTCCTAAATTGCTTTATAAACTGCGATTGCTGCATATCCATCATTACTCTCTGTAAATGTAGCGGTTGGCACAGCTATAGCATTACAGTTACCCTTAACCACAGCTTCTGGATTGCTTCCAGCACTTCTTATTGACGATTTAATTATTCCGCCATTGATGTAAAGACTTGTTGAACCATCTTTATTACTATAATAACCTAACGCACATAAGATTATTGTATTTATTGTATTACAATACTGATTTAAGTAGCTCACATTATCATTATATTGTTTTATAACTAACTGGAATTTAGAGCTAGTAGTTACTGTATCATAAACTTTTTTTATGTAATCATCATTGTTATTGATTACTTTTATAAATTCTTTTATAGCAGTGTATTCCGCTTTGCAAATACCAGCTATTGCAGTGCTAGAGCCTGCGACTGCCTGCATTGCTGTATTACTATTTACCACAGCCTGTATTGCTGTACTGCTATTTATCACAGCCTGCATTGCTGTACCAGAACTTACGACTGCATGCATTGCTGTACTACTGTTTACCACAGTCTGCATTGCTGTATTGCTATTTATCACTGCCTGCATTGCTATACTAGAGCCTGCGACTGCCTGCATTGCTGTACTACTGTTTACCACAGTCTGCATTGCTGTATTGCTATTTATCACTGCCTGCATTGCTATACTAGAAGTCGCTATTACATTCATTACTGTTGGATTGTTTGATACCTCTTGAATTGTGTTTAACTTTTCTAACATTTCCTTTTGTGCAATATCAAAGATGCTGGCTAGCCCCTTACCTATATTTTTATTACCTCTTGCTAAATATTCAAGAGCCTCACCATTAATCTCTAAGTCATTCATTGACAGCTCGGTATATTCATATAATGCATGTAATAAATCTTTTCTTTGGAAAATGTATGAAGCCTCTCCATACATTTTATAGTCAAATAATTGCTGTGTTTTTTCAATAAATGTAATCCTATCAGCTATGTTGTTTATTGATTTTCCCAAAGCGATATTACTTTCTTTTATGTCATTCATAGATTTTTCCAGCGACTTATTAAGCTCCGCCTGTGATTCTGATATTTCATTCTTAAAAGCCCGAAGCTTTGACTCCATCTGTTCTTTGCTATCTTCTACAGCTTTCTTATTCGCCACCGTATTTCCAAACAGCTGCTTAATTGGTTTATTAACCACATCAGCATGTGCCGGATCATTCGTTTCAATAATACTGACTTTATCTGAAAACTCAGAGTGTTCTATAGTATAGTCTTTCATATATTATTTCTCCAATTTCATCTCTTTTATTATCTGACGTTCCCTTTTACTTAACTTAAAAACTCTTGCTCCTTCGTCATCCCTTTCACCTATGATTTTTTCCAGTTCATTTGCCCGGTTATCCGGTATTAAAAAACCTGCACCAAATATAGACTTTTTAATTTCCTTTTGTGCATCTATTTGTCTTACGAAGTAGCATTCATCCGTTTTTAACTTAAATGTTTTTCCCCTTTTTACTACTCTTTCAAGCTTAGTTGAAGTTATAACATTCTTGGGATAGCTATATTTTTCGGGGGGGGCGGAACGTTTCATCTTCTGTGCTATATTTATCTTCTCTAGCAAATCCGGTACAACTTTTATTTTATATTCGTCCATATTTGTTATAAATGATGTGCTGACATTTGCTCCATTTTCATATATTATTTTTGCTCCTGTAACTAGATAACAAATATTACGGTTTCCGGAGAATAAAGTTAAGTGTGGAGCAAACAGAAAGAATTTAATTCCCCTTTCCAGGTAAAAATCAATTATCTTGCTTAGTATTGAAAACGGAGGATTGTCTATAACAACGCTGCCATCTGTATAGTTGAAATGTTCATAATCTCCTCCCGGATAAAACGGTCTTACTATCTCTCTGTCTTCCAGCTTGTACTCTTTTACTGCCCAACTCTTGACTGCTTCATAAACTTCCGGTGGTGTATAGCAATCATCAGTTGTAAGTTTTGGCTTAAATTTTTCTACAAATTCCTCATAAGTTTTCGACTTCATTTACCCTCTTTTCTTTAATAACTGTCTTCTATTACAAATGTGGTCTCAATATTATCCTTGCCTTTTGACAGAAAATTTGAGAATGCAATTACGTCACCATCTTCGTCAATTAGTGCAAGTTCAGATATGTACGTTCCCACAAGCTCGCTCTCTGACAGCTCTATAGAATACTCATAGCTTGTATCAGATGTTTTCTTTGATTTGGTTATCTCTTTTTTAATCACTTCTGTAGTAAGACTGTTAGCTGATTCAGACGGAGCTATCACTTCTCCCTGACTGTCTACTCCACCGGAACCAAGAGCAATCCACTTAGCCTTTGCTATTCTTCCTGTTGAATTGGTAGCTTCAGCCATTTTCTTTCTTCTTAAGGCTGTAATAACACTTTTCATATTTTCCTCCCGGTATTAAATAATTATTGTCTCTCCCTGTTTTATAAGCATAGTTTTTAATATTCTGTAGTTATGTTTTATAAAACTGCAAGAGTTCCAGTTAGCCTTATGGGCAATTCTTTGTGAATTCAGTTTGTGTCTTCCATCAAATAGAAAGCTTCCATCAAACTTCCTAAAGCTGTAATATGACAAACTCCACTTAAACCTTACCCTGCACTTTATTCTGTGTGGTTCATTTACTTCTGTGGTGTAAATAAAGATATAATTATCTTTAGCACCTACATGTTTAACCTTTCGTACCTCTTTTTTAAATACATCAAGGCTTCCGGCACTATCATTTGATACTTTTATTTTTACCAATAGATAAAACTCAGCCCATCTGTTAGTTACACCTTTCAGCTTATTAGCCTTCACAACTTCAACCTGGTCATATCCTAATGTCTTAGCTGCAAGTCTTACACCCTGATCTGTTCCGCCAAGCTTTCTGACTTCCTGATAATTAGCAATTCGCTTTCTGTAATTACTGTTGCTTTCCCCGGCATATCTCTGCATTTTTCGCTCATCTGCGTGTATCTGTAGAAATTCATCATCGCAAGATACAAGCATTGACTCTTCACCCTCTTTATTTATGGCTTCAAGGGCATCATCAAACCGTCTTCCCAAAACCTTAAAGAGTTTGTACCATTGGTTAAGTTCTTTTTTTACTCTTTTTAATGGAGATATCAGGAGATAATACATATAGTCACTAAATTTATCAAACATACTATGCTCCTTTTACATTTGATACTGTAACGGTAAGATTCCGCAGCATAATGATTTGTCCTTTAGGCAGTTCCACATCTTTAACCGGATTGGTAAACTCAGTTCTTTTATATTCCGGAAGTCCGTCTTTAAGTGCAAGCCTTATATCATCAAGATAAAGTGACTCAGGTTCTTTTCTTCTAGAAATCTCCATAAGCTTTCTGATTATTCCTTCCGCTTTTTCCTTCATTCCTGAAAGTGAAACTCCCTTTGATATATATACAGTAAGGCTTATATCCTGATTGACTACAGTTACAGACTTACATAAAATATCATCATAATTGCCTTTCAGATACGATACTGCAGCTTCTACCTTTCTAAGTAGTTCAGGTGTAGCAGTTCCGTTTGCCCCGGTTACAATTATGTCCGTTGTTCCCTGTCCTCTTGGGTGCTGTGCATCAATGCTTACATCAATAACACCTTCCACCTTTCTTGCAGCATTCTTAAGCTTGTCCTCTATAGTTAACTCAGCAAGCTCTGACCAGGACTCTCCTACTCTTTTTCTAAAAGCTTCAATATCTTCTATGTCAGCTCCTTCAAGCTGTAGCCAGCCCTCTTTATTGCTCACTTTTTCAACTCCGTCAAGGTGTATCATAGATACTGTTATTCTTTCATTTGGTACATTATAAGCTGTACCGCCTTCTGCAGCTTCAACAAGTACCCTTCCTTCACTTTTTCCTGCCTCTATTATTGTAGTTTCAAGCACATAATACTTTTTTTCATTTCCGCTTCCATCCGGAAGTGTTTTAAACATATGTCCTTTTAATATCTGTAAGGCTTCTGAGTGGTCTCTTCTTTCAATAGTTATATAACCTCGTGCCTTTACTGCCTGTTTTCTCTTTTTACCAAAGTCAGCAGCTTTTAATTCAAGCCAGTCTTCATCTGCGTGAAGTACAAAGAAGTTATTTATCTGCTTCCTTGATTTGGTTTTAAGTTCTATATAGATTTTGACAAAAATTCTGATAATGGTATGAAATATTCCACCTTTTTTAAGGTCAGTTATTATAAAATCCTCTTTAATAAGTTCATCCCTTATTTTTTCCATTTCTTCATTTTCATCCGGAACTCTGCAAATCTTATCAAGCAGGTCTTCACTTATCATTCACTTACCACCTCCACGTCATTAGTAGACAGCTCAATGTTATATTCATCTTTTGAATTATTCTTTGAAACGGTTACTTTATCTGTATAAATGCCATTTTCAAAGCTTATATTTTGAAATGTCTTTGCCCTGTCAAGATATGTTCTTTTAGCAAGTTTACCGCTTACTCTTTGGGTAATCTCAGTTCTTGTAAACTCATCATCCTCTGCATGCATAAAGTCGGTCATTCCAAAGCCGTAGGCTTCATCTCCGTCTTCATCTTCATAAAACAGTTCTTTTTCTTCTGTGGCTACTTCATTTCTTAAGTCCTGCTTCCAACACTCATCACCTTCTACCACATCAAAATCACCGCTTTTACTTGGTACAGGCTGTCCGTTTACATCAAGCTTTATGTCAATGTCATCTTCTTCAATAATACTCATCCGTCATATCTCCCTAATATATAAAAGGCACTGCCACCATACAGCATAAGAACTACAACTGTATCTCCGGTTTTTACCTTAATATCTGTTTTTACTCCGGGTATTTCAGGGAAGCTTTTATCTATGTTCATTGAACTGTCCAGTATTCTTATTACACAAAGATATTTACCGTTATCTTCTGTAGCAAATACTACCTTTGCATATACCCCTGCAGGATGTTCAATATGCGGATAGTTTGTTTTTATTTCCTGCTCTATAGCAGTTCTTGTAAAATCTTCAAGCAGTCCTGCCATTGTCACTAACCTCCATAGAAAAATACGCTCATCCTTGTATATCCGCTTTCATTACGCTTAATTATCACCTTTTGTACCTTAGCTTCACCTGTAAATTTTGTATGTCTTATCTCAATCAAATCACCCTGATGTATCCAGGGAACTCCAAGTGTTTCAGCTTCAAACAGACTTCCATATTTTTTAAGCGACATAATGTTTCCATTTTCTTCCAAAATATATACCGTATCCTGTTCAGGTCTTACTCCCCAGTAAAATATTCCATCTCTAAAAAAGAAGTCGTTGTTTATGCCCCAAAGCATGTTCATGCTTTCAATGGCTTGTATAGCATTCTTTCTGTCTGATATAAAAACTGCTTTTTTAGGATATTCCATCTCACTCAGTCTGTACCTGTCAATGCCTGACTGTATAAGAATAAAATTTATAATATCCTGTGGAATACAGTCCGTAAATGTAGCTTTTATTTCAGTTCTTTCAAGCATTATCATCCGGTCTCTTATTATTATTTCTTCCGAACCGTCCTTCATGTTTTTTCTGCAATAGCCTGTAAGAAGCCTGTCAAAGTCATCTTCATATCCCAGCTCTACTGTTGCCGTTTCCATATCATCAAAGCTCACTATATCTTTAAGTTTTGTTGATAATTCCACCTTGCACCAGTCTGCCTTTTTTTCTGTGGAGCTATGATATTCTACCTCAATTCCGTCAGTAAGTTCATACTTTTCAGTACTTATCTTAAATTCAGGACTGATAAGCTTTTTATATCCCATCTGAAACTCCTTAACTTAACATTATCCTTACATCAGTTTTATAATTCTTTGTATTTCTTATTTTTGATGCCGGGCTTTTCCCGGAGTTCTTTATTGTCTTTTTATTTACATAAGCTCCTCTATACCCTGTATATTTTCTTCGTCCTGACTTGCCGGAAGCTCCTTTTTTCTTTGTCTTTATACCTGCTGATATAGGGGTAAGCAGCTCAAGGGTTGCAGTCCTTCCGCTTTCTGCTATAACGTTTTGCGTGCTTAAGGACTGAAAGTATACTTTTGATATCCCCCTTGCGCTGCAGTCCTCATTTACTATTTTTAATATTTTTGCTTTCTTTTGTCCGTAAGGTTTGAAAAGTCTCTGCAGCTTGTCCATCTGTTCCTTCTCACTCTCATGCTTTGAAGCTTCAAGTATGAACTCGATTGTAATCTTAGCAGACTCATACCCTGTAGGCTGTGTGGCTTTGGTCTTTCCTTTATCATCTTCAATATTTTCAATCGTAGCTTCCTGAGATATTTCAATACTTTTCATCTGCCCCGATATCTTAACACCACCCAGCTTTAACAGATTATCCTGTACAAGCAACATGAAACTTTCCTCCTTACTTTTACGTTAGCTTTGGTTTATCCTTAGAGTTTTGTGCATCCTTTAATTCATCAATAAGTTTGAAAAGGGTAGGAAGGTCTTTAAGCTTTTCAAGGTTCAGGGTAATCTCAAGCTTCTGTATTATGGTATTTCCTGACTCTTTTTTATGCTGTCTTTCCCTGGTTTCCTTTTCTTTATTATCTGATGACCGTACTCTTAAATTTCTTAACCCTTCTCTTACAAAAGAAGTTATTACGCTATCGCTTTCTTTGTCATTATCCTTGTCTTTAAGCTCTCTTCTTATGAACATGGAGAGCTTTTCCCAAAGGGCAGATAATGGAAGTATTGCTTCATCTCCTGCCTCTCCACCTCCTAAAAGTTTACCGCCAGATGCTCCAAATATTGTTGGTTTTGTCATAACACCACCCTTTGCATACCAGTCAATCGAAAGACTTGGAACGCTTGGAGGGGCTATACTGAATTCTCCGGATATGGAGAAATGAGGCAGTTTGATTTTTGGAGTAGGAATGTCTATCCCAAAGAAGCCCTTTATCTTATCTATAATTCCCTTTACGAAGTTGGCAACTGCTGTAAGCTTTTCACTAAACCAGTTCTTTATACCATCAAGTGCTCCTTTTACGGCATTTCCTGCTGCATTCATGCCCTCCATAAACTTATCTTTTATAGCTGTAAGTTTACCACCTGTAAGTTTGTCTATAAATGTAAAGCCGGTAGTATAAAGTCCTTTTATTGCTTCAAAGCTTGCTGCTGCTATTCCTTTTATTCCGCCACCATTAGCTTTATAGGCATTTTTAATATTGTTAAGCTTTTCTTTTACTGTAGCTGAAGCTGCACCCATTATGTTTCCAAAGAAATTTTTAACAGCATTTAATGCATTTCTAACAGTATTTACTATTCCCGAAAAAAGTCGTTTCCAAAAATTTCTGAACGCTTCTGACTTATTCCAAAGTATCGCAAATGCTGCCACAAGGGCTATAATACCTATAATAATTAAGCCAATCGGGGATATGGCAAAGGTTATGTTAAGTGCTGCCCATTTAGCTTTCATTATTGCCATGGCTCCCTGTGCTATGGCAAAGGCTGTCTTAACTTTTATAATTGCATTACTTACTCCGATAATTATGCCTATTGCACTACCCAGAATAATCAGAAGAGGTCCGAGTACTGCCGCCATTCTTACTATAGTTTCAACGGTTGCCCGATTCTCAGTAGTCCAGGCTGACCACTTTGCTACTAATTCCCCTACTTTGGTGAGTACATCATTCGCAATAGGTAGTAAGGCATTTCCAAGCTCTTCGACATTGTTATGTATCTGTTGCTGTATAACCTTAAACTTCTGTTCAGGAGTGGAGTTTATCGCAGAAGCCATCTCTTTGGTTACTGAGACTCCCTTTTTCATACTTGCCGACAGGTCGTCTATTCCACCTTTAAGTACATCAACGTTGTTATAAAGCAAATCAATCATTGCAACCGCTTCATCTGTACCAAAGGCTTCCTTTAATTCCTGCTTTTCCATTGCATCAATGGTTCGTCCATATTTTTTATGCAGCTTTTCAAGTATCCTTGTTGTACTTAAAAGGTCTCCGTTGCCATCAACGAAACTTCTTCTAAGCTTTGTACCTGCCTTAGCTGCACCGTTTAAGAATGCCTTATACTTAGTCGCTGCTTCTGAACCGCTCATGGTAGTCTGAAGCTGTCCAAGTATTGCAAGCTGTTCCTCCATTGATACCCTGTTATTGGTAGCCGTTGCTCCAAGTACAGATATAGCACTTGCCATTTGTGATCCTGCTGTCTTGTAGTTCTTAACAGACGTAGATATCCCTGCCGAGAACATTTCTCCAAACTGAAGGTCAGACATGTTCTTGTAAGCACCCTTATAGATACCATAACCGGTTGCAAAGAGTGAACCCATCTCCTGGGTTGTTGATTTTGTTGCTTTACCTGTAATGGCTGCAAGTTCTGTAAACTTGGCAACTCCTTCATCTGAAAGAGATGCGATACCGGACTTTATGTCATAGGCTGCGGTTATAAAATCACTTTTGGTTGTTCCTGCCCAGGTATCGGAGAAACTCTTAGCCGCACTTTCAACTGCCTTAAGGTCTTTTACTCCAAGAGATGACAGCTCACCAAGTGCGTTCTGTGTTTCAAAGGTTGAAGTTACAATTCCGGTACAGGCGGTTACTATTCCTGCACCTGCAGCAGTCATAACCTTGCCTGCTTTCTGAAAGCCTCCTGTAGCACTTGAGAGTGGGGATGTCATCTTGTCCATAAGGGAAAGCACAACAGAAAGCTTAAATACTGCTTCCATTCCCATTTATCTTACTATTTCCCATCCTCTCCAAAAGCTGCCGCCAAGCCCCCATTTGTTCCTGCTTCCATATCCCTTATACTCATTTCCCTTGAAATATCTGCAAGTGCCATAAGCCTGTAAAAATCATCAAAATCAAGGTCATCAACATTGTTTATAAGTTCATCCGGAAGATATTTATATATCAGGAGCTTGCCTTGGATTACTAAGTTGCTTTTTAGTTCTTCCCTGTAGTCCTCTATAACTTTTTTACGGTTGTTTCCTTGCTAAGACCAAGCATATTTAGAAGCTTCTCACCAAGGCTTATAGCCATAGCCGGATATTCCTCAAGGGCAGCTCTAAGCTCTTCAACCTGTTCCTCACAGATATTATCAGTTACAAAGGTTTTGAGTGCCTTTGTTCCTGATGTTCCGGCAGTCTTTACATATCTGTCATAGGATGCTACCTTGGGTTTCCTGAAGATGAAGTCAAACTCCGTCTCATTGTCATCATCTTCCTGGATTGAAGTAGTCACCTCGTAAATCTTGCCATCCATCTCCTTATATTTCTTTCTGAGTTTTTCAAGCTCAGTATCTTCTTTTACATCTGAACTCTTAACCTCTGTAACTTCATCCTGTTCAGTTTCTGTATACTCATTGTAATTATCCATCTCATTCTCCTTAATATGTTTTATTTATCAGGCTCCAAGCCCATTTAACTTAATTCCGCCTATAGCAGTTCCGTCAAGATCAACCTTCATTGACTTATCACCCTGTGCTGCCTTAAGGGATCTCTTTGAAAATTTAATCATTGTAAGAACGTCCGTTGTTGTCGGTGCTCCTTCATCTGCATAGTTTACGGTTATTTTAGGTATGGTAAGTGCGTAGAAACTCTTAAGTCCCTTCTTTTTAGCAACTCTTATCATCTCGTTAAAGTCTTCCCTAAGCATTGAGAGTTTAACTGAATTCTTCTGGTTGCCTGTGCCATAACCTCTTATCTTTCCGCCCTTTCCATATATAAGATCAAGCTCCTGCTCATCATCATAGGAAATCTCCAAAAGCTCTATGCTGTCCATTCCGGTCATATTGATAGTGATACTTGACCAGTCATAGACTTTTCCATTTACAAGCTGTTTTGCCATTTACTCACCTCCCTGTACTGCAGGATTGCTTACTGCAAAGCTTAAGTTAAACCTTCTTGCTGTTCCCATTGGAACCCAGGTTGCACTTACATTCAGTGTTTCATCTGCAAGTATGTTAAGACCTTCAGTATTGATGCTTACTTCTCCGGAACTGATAATCTTATCGTTCTCACATTCCTCAACCGCAATGTTTAAATAAGCTTCAATAACCTTTATGCTGCTTTCAAGGTCTTCAGGATCTATTTCAGTCTGTACCTTATCAGTTGCCTTCATTGATACTTCCCTGACTATCCTGTTAAGAACCCTTACACTTTCAACATAAGGAAAATCACTTCCGGGTTTTGCCATTACATTGCCATTTGACACATAGAAATCATCCTTTCCAACATACTGCCTTAATACTGTATAACCTAATTCATCAAACTGCCTGCTGTAGTTTTCTATTCCTTCCGGCACAAGCTTAATAAGCTTTGCAGAGCTTATAGGAAACTCTTCCACGCAGCCTATTGATAAGCTCTCCTTTGCTCTTCCTATAAGACCTGATATAAGACCTGCAAAGTTTACTTCCTGTGTCCTTAAGTCTTTTCTTGTGTATATTCCATAGCTTGGAACTACACATAGATACTTGCTTGTAATGCCTTTTCTTTCATTTTCCATCGCAAGCAGGTACTCA
>ERZ773067.983-NODE-983-length-15898-cov-11.266869_pt1 | contig 15898 bp, 23 predicted proteins | sample MGYA00580622_ERZ773067 | MGnify/ENA primary metagenome ERZ773067 (study PRJEB29015, sample SAMEA2737998) | human oral metagenome | biome: human oral; feature: human-associated habitat; material: dental | place: China | collected 2113 ...
TCACTCCAACCGCTAAAATCCAGTGCGGCCGGGTTTGGTGTGGTCACAACCGTATTCTGGACTGGTGCTACCTCTAATTCCCGGATCACATCATTTAGGAAATGTCGCCTAATTGTAACATTTTGATAACAGTGTTCGATATGGATAGCATGATTGCGATTCTTTATAAATGGCAAAAGGAACTGGCCGAATCAGGAAGAGCGATAGCAACTGTTAGTTTACGTGTTTCCCATATACGGCGGCTACTATCTGCTATCAAAAAGCCTGTTGGGGAAATTACGTTAAATGACCTCAAGCAGTGGCTAGCTGAGCACCAATGGATGCCATCAACCCGGGAAAGCGTGCAAGCATCGTTTCGTCTTTTTTGGCAATGGTGCATACAAGAGGGCTACTGCAAGTCTGACATCACAGCGAAACTCCCAAAAATTCGTCGCCCCAAGGCTGTGCCTAAGCCTGTACCAGATGAAGTCATCACAAAGGCTATGGCTACCACATCATCAATGAAAATTCGATTAGCTATCGAGCTTATGGCCATGTGTGGCTTACGAAGGGCGGAGTGCGCTTCTCTTCATTCAAGGGATATTCAGGCCGCCGGTGGTGGTTTTATGCTTCGTGTGAGGGGAAAGGGCGGGCATGTGAGGCTAATACCGTGCCCACCGCATCTAGCAAAAGCGATTCAGGCAGCAGGTGGCTGGGTTTTTCCGGGGAGGTCTAATAGCCATATTTGCCCAGAGTGGTTGGGAAAACGAGTGAGCAAGGCGCTACCGCCGGAGTGGACAGCTCATAAGTTGCGCCACCGTTATGCCACGGTCACGTATCAGAAAAGCCACGATATAAGGGCTGTGCAAGAGCTTTTAGGCCACTCGTCTGTGGCGACTACCCAGGTTTATGTTGCCGTGTCGGAGGATGCGGTGCGTGCGGCGGCTTCGGCGGCGTGGGAGATTTCAGCCTAGCTTCTGGGCACGGTCACCCAGGTGATGGTGCCGGCGTAGGTGGCGTTTTGGGCGAGGGGGGTTTCTTCGAGGCGGGTTAGTTTTCCGTCTGGAGTAAGTTTCAGGATGATAGCGACGGGTGTGCCGTCGGTGGTGGAACCGTTTAGGGTGGAGTACCAGGTATCTTTTGGGCGGTCCGTCGAATTGTTTATTTTCCCGGGGAAAAGTTCTGGTGCTTGGGTGAAAGTTCCGGTTTTGATTAGCAGAGTAAGCATGCCGACCCTACCTATCCGATAGAATGTCGCGTGTGTTTCGGGGAGGCTGTTATTTACGCTAAATCCGCTGGATGCGGCAAACCAAAGGCCGGATAACCGGGTGGCGTTATTGCGCTGCCAGGCCGGATAGTATTTGATTTCGTCGGCCCCATTGGGGTCAAGGAAAATTACCCCTTGGGTATCTATCGTGGCCATTTTTATGCGTCCTTCCATGTGGTGGTGGCGTTACCCCATGTGGTGGTAGCCGTAGCGAACCGCTTCGGCACGCGGGGTAGCGGTGGGATAGGTGTTGGCGGTTTCGGTTTTGGTTTTGGTGGTAGTGGTGGAATAGGCGGCGGTGGCGGCGGCGGTGTGGGCGTGGTCGCGGTGCGGTTGCCCCAGGCGCAGTAAAAGTCGTGGGTCACATAGTTGGGATGAACAGTCAATGTGCCGCCAATGGGGTAGTAGTCTTGGATGGTTTGGCTAACCCCCCAAATGTCCGCTGATAGTCTGTCACCATTGATTTTGATTTGCCTACCTGGGACTTCCCAGCATTCCCAGAGGTTAAGATCATTGATGATACCGGGGAGGCGGCGGGTGTCCACTCGCATTTTTCGGGGCCCACCAGGCTGGAGTAGCGCTACCGCTGCATGGCTTCTGGCCATGGTACTTATCCCCCCCGTATTAGGGCAATAAGGCGTATCCAAAATAATAGTATTGCCCTTATCGGTATCGCGGTGCCGGCGGATATCGTAGCCGGCCTTTTCTTCCTTTTCTTCGCCAAAAATCCCCCCGGCAGTATATAGGATCGTTGAGGGGGAGTTCGATTCATTGAAAAGATAGGTAGGGGAAAGATCAATAACCTTATCGGCTGGGAGCACCCACGGGGATCCTCCCGTCGGGTTATCTAGGCTATACAGGGTGGAAGCCAAGCGTTTCCAGTCAGGGCACCAGACCGGCCAGGCACCAGGATGCCACACTAACGATTCGGCTAGTTGTTTTACCGTAAGCGTCGCTTCTTTCGGCATCGCTAAATAGGCGTCATTTCCGTGATAATATATGAAGTCTCCTAAATTATTTTTTGCCGCTTTATATCGCGCACCATAGTCCCGGTAAGTAGCGGAGTATTTCACCTGATTAGTGAATGCCACTGACCAGGTTGGGGATTCTGTGGCCTCAATCTGCAATGTATGACGATCATGCAGATTGGAATAGTCCTGGTGAAAGCCCTTTACCGTATCAATAAATCCTTGAAATATAACAATATTCGGGTTTTTTGACGAGATAATGATTTCCGAATTTACCCAGTGCAAAAGCGTGTCGGACATGAATTTTTTTGGTAGTGAAATACCCATAGATAATGTCCGGTTACTGGGTGGCTTGTAAAAATTCTCGCGCCCCCAGTGAATACTTAAATTATCAAGTATAAATGCCAAATTATAATCATAATCCCAATCAGCATTAGTGACCTGAATTTTCAGGTTGTCTCCAATAGCCATATTTTTATCGCCTCATTTTCGCGTCGTACTCGTCAAGGATTCGGCGAATTTCGCGGCCGGTTTCCACGCTGTCAATGGGGCCGTTGATAGTGATGTGGAACGTTACTTGGGTGGTGCCGCCTGGGCGGAGGTTGGGGAGGCGGAAGGTGCCGGCAGCGGAGAAACCGCCGGCAGCGGCGTTGATTGAGGCCATGACAACGCCACCACCGCCACCAGCAGCGAAGAACCCGCCACCGCCGTCACCCCCGCCGATACCCCCAATACCACCAGCAGCGCTTAAGAAATCTGTGATCCACTCGAACGCGGATTTGATCTTTTCGATGAGCCCTACGAACAGGTCTTTGAGCCACCCTAGGTGCTTTGAGACTTTCAAAACCGCATCGACCAGGCCTTTGGCTAGGCCAATGGCCAGCTTGGCGATGATACCGATAAGGGCGCTAGTGGCCGGCGCTATCGCCTCTAGCAGCTCTACGATGGGCGGCAACAGCGACGTTATTAGATCAGCCAGGGGCGGCAATAGTGGGGTGACTGCCTCAACCAGGCCGATGAAATACTGGGCTATCTGGAGAAGGATAGGCAGCACCGCCTGTATCACGCGGATAAGCGCCGGCAACAGCGCTTCTGCTACCTTCATTATTGGCGGTACCAGTGGTAGACAGGCCTCAACTAGCTGCATAAACAATTTAGCTAGCTCAGGGAGCAGCGGAGCCACCGCTTCTAGGATTTGGCCTAGGGCGGGGAACAGGAATTGCGCTATCTCCCCAATGACGGGGATCAACATGCGGCCGGTGTCGGCCAGGATACCGATAGCCTCGATGATGGTGGGGATAATCGGGGTTACGGCTTCTATGGCCATGCGGAGGACGTCGCCGATGAGGCCGGCGATATCGCCTACTAGTGGGGCGACGGCGGACACGGCTTCGGCTAGGGCGGTGCCGATGAGGGCAACAACCTCAGCCAGAGGTCCCAGCAGCGGGGCGACGGCAACCACTAGGTCAGCAATAGCCTGGGCAACCGGCCCAAACATCGGGGCGAGAATATTTAGGGCTTCGACCAGTGCCTCACCGGCCACCTGGGCGATAGTGGAAAACGGACCAATAAGGCCCTCGACGGCAACCCCTAGGGCGCTAAAAATGCCGCCGAACGACGGTCCCAAGGCAATGCCTAGCTCGACCACCAAATCAAGCAGGGGCCCTATGAGATTCGACAGGCCCTGTAGGGCTTGGCTCATGCCCTCAATGAGCACGGTGGTGGCGCCGGTGGAAGCATACTCAGTGAATTTTTCGCCTAGGGTGGCGAGTACCCCGCCGAACGCTTCACCGAACGTTGATGCGACACCATCAAGCCCAGTGCCAATAGACAGGACGCCTTCTAGCAAGGTGTTCATGCCGGGGCCCAGGGCCTCGGTGAACTGGCCAGAAGCCGCAATCAGTTTTTCCAGTTCGCCCTGGTTGTCGGCGATGGTTTCGACCATGCCACCCATAAGGGTGCCAACCGCCCCACCAAGGCCGGCCAGGGGTTCCTGTAGCTCCCCCATGAGTCCACCCAAACGTTCGAAGGGGCCTTCCAACGCACTGGCGAACTCGCCACTCACCGCTTCTTTCAGCTGGTCGAAAGGCTCAGAAAGGCCTTGGGCGGCCTCTTTGATGCCGTCAACACCCAGCATGACGGCGCCTAAGGCGGGGCCGGCCACCGCGGCCAGGGCGGTAGCGCCGGCCGCCACCTGGGCGATAGCGCCGCCGGCAATCGCCAGACCAGAGGCAACAGATGTGCTAATCGCTGTGATTTTCGTGAACTCGGCACCGAAGTGGCCGACATCGTCGGCGGCTTTTTTAAAGCCGTTGCCGGCCGCTTCGCTGACGATGCGCACGGATAGCACAGCGGTTTTAGCCACGGGCGGTTTACTCCTTACTGTGCAGCTCTTCTAGCACGTCAACCATGGTTAATAGCATCTGGTCGTCCTCTTTCAGTAGGACGCTGGGGGGGATGTGGGTTAGAACGGAGAGATAGGCGACGAACCGTCCAGCGGTTCCGTCTGGGTAGGGGTGGTATCACCACCCAGGAAATCCTTGGTGTCGATCGTGGCGTCGTACACGTTGTCGCACCATTCTTCGAAAGTGCCTTCGAATTTTCCGGTGCGGGTGGCGGCCTTCCACGAAAGGAAAGCTGCGGCACGCATTGGCGACTCCTGCAAGGTGCCCCACTGGCGGACACGTGCCGTGTTCTCGTATGCTACTTGGTCGGCCAGGATGGTGGATACTGTGAATTTTTCGCCCTGAACTGGGTAAACAATGATTTTCACGGGTTTAAAACTTTCTGTCTAGTTTGCGGAGGATTTTTTCAATATGCGCCTGGTAAGCGACTTGCCAGGCTTCTTCGGTTTTCTGGGCGGCCTCGCTAATCCACGGGTGCGGCTCGATACCGCGGGCCGGCCAACCCCAATGGATTGGCCCAGCATACGGCACCAATTTCTTACCGGCGCGCACGATACCAGCGCGCTGGGTGGCGCCGACACGGATTGACTCTGTGAGTGCCATAGTCCGTTTCGGTGCCATGGCCATGGCCACCGGAATAACAATCTGGGCGGCCGCCCTGTTAGCGTCTTTGAGCTCACCCATGTCACCGCCGGCACGGCGGAGCTCACGCCGAAGCTCACGCATGCCATGGGCATGGCCAGAGACACTGAAAAACCCAGAGTTATCCATTTTGCCTATTTATTCGGTGGGGTGTACGTTGGGTGACCCACGCATTTCCATTCAAAATCAGAAGTAGGTTTCTTCCCGACCTCACCGCCTAAATCAATTGGCGTGATGACGACGCGGCCGGAAACTTGCCCCTCGGCGGTGCTGTCAGGCACGAATTGGAAGGGCGTTTCTTTGCCGCGGTTTTTCCACGACCAATCAACAATCCCATCCTTTTTGAGCTCCTGACGTGCGGTAACAGACAGGGTAGCGGTAAATTTCCGTTCCCCCGCCTCGACGTTGCCGGCCAAGAACAGTTCGTCATCTTCCTGGTCGACCGACCAGGTGACTTTTGCCGATTTTGTCAGTGTGCTGATTTCGAGTTGGGAGCCGGTTTCCCCAAAGATCAGGGTGCCGGGACCCACGGTATACCCGGTTGCCATAGGTTTTCCTTTCTAAAAATCGTAGGTAAGCGTGAGCGCCGGCAGTACGGCGCCTTGGCCGGGGAGCTGCAAATTAGTAATGTCGCACTTCGTGGGAGGAGGTAGCACCTCACCTACCCGTTCCAGCATTTCGCACAATTGTGCTAACGCACTGGTGCTACCAAGATCGCGGGCTACCAGGGTCACCTGGTACTCGCCCTCGATCACCTGGCCGGAAAGGAACTGGGCGTCGATCTCGGATACCATCACCCACGCCCCTGGGACGGGGATTTGGTCGGGCCGAAGCGTTGCTTGGATGCCGGCACGACGGAGCTTTTTGGCGATTTGCCCTAACTGCTTAGGGAGGTCCATTGGTTTCATGGTTGCCGCCTATCCGACTTGGGGCCTGGTCCAACCGCCTAGGCCTAGTAGCTGGGACACATGGGGGTCGCTACGTGCGACGTGGGCGATGCCCCCGTCGCCGAACACTTCGACGCCTGAAGGGGTGTTTCGGCGCCGGTAGATAGTGGCGGCTAGCATGACGGCGCCTAGGTGGATAGCCGCCGACCAAGGACTTTCAGGGTGGAAGCCACCGACCCAAGCATTCACGGCATCAACCGCGGGCTGTAGCTCGGCAAGGGTTTGGGGTGAGGCGTCACCTAGGTGGGCGGCCACCGCATCAGCACTGATCTCACCCATTAGGGGCCTACCGGCTTCTGAATGCTGACTTTGACGAGCCCATCGGGGCGGTTGAGGATACGGGCGGTGTAGCCGAAGCCGGCAATATCTCGGCCGCCTTTGGCGATGTTCTCGGCCTCGACACGGATAGGTGCACCACCGCCAAGCTCGTAGAAAGTCGCGGCCTGCTTGCAGCCAACAATCATGGTCCCTTTTTCCACAAACTCAGAAGCGGTCCACGTGCTGGGATCACTCACCGGGGTGAGATTCATGTATTCCGGCATGTCTAGCCGTGTGAAGGTCATGAGTGATTCGATATCATCAATGGACACCAAGACGAACGAGGCGGGGCATCGAACGTTTTTTCGGATTTGTAGGGCGCCGCGGGTAGCGGCGCGCAAAGCGTCGGGGGCGGTGATAGCGGGTTGCTTTGCCGCTTCGGCCACTAGCCACGCCCCGGTGTCCTTATCGGTCTCGATAGCATACGACTCGGCCATAGCAGCCCAGTAGGCGGCTAACAACTCGGTCTGTCCGAAGTCCCAGAAGCGGCGGTCAATGTCGTTACCGCCGGCCCAATAGGTGGCATCCACAGTGACCTGTTCCACCTCGGCCTTGCTGGAGTGGATAGGCTTTTTGTCGCCCTCCCATTTCGCCATGGTTGGCTTCGTTTTCCACCGGTAGCCAACAGCCTTTGGACCTTTGAGCTCTGCGTTTGTTAGCAGGTTGACAATTTCACGGGTGTATGGTACGCCATTCCACAACTCGCCGACCCATTCGGGTTGGATACCGTCTAGCATGCCGGTTTGGGTGATGTCGACTAGTTCGGCGTAGACGCTATCGCGGGTGCGTCGGCCTACGGCGGCGTCGGCCAGGATTTGGATAGCATCAGCCAAGGCGGCCTTGGCGCGGGATTCGGTTTTGGCCCCACCGGTGGGGGTGACCAGGCCCCGCATGGTGCCGGCTTGGGCGGTGGTTTCTTCTTTCTTCTCTTCCTTTTGGGAGGCGTCCTGGGCGGTCACTTTTTCCACACGTGCGTTCGAAAACGCGGGGAACGGCACCATGGCCACACCGGTCAAAACGCTTCGCCGGACATTGCGGCCGCCACCCTCACGGATAATGCCTTTAGCCTCGATGCTAAAAGAGTCGACGATATGCTCGCGGGCAGCCGCTAGTACCTTATCCCCGGTGGGGCCGGAACCGATGGTGAACTCGGCGAACAATCCTTCTTTTCGGGCTTCGCAGCTGGTCATAACGCCGACTGGCACGCACGTGCCGTCTGGGGAGGCATGGCCATCGAGCAGTTTCACCCGGCTAATATCGGACGGCACGGTAATGGCGTCGGCGTTGGCGAACACCAGCTCCCCCGCGGTGGTGTTACCGGCATCCCCAAAGGGGAGAATGCAGCCACTAATTTTCCGTTCGGTGGCGGAAGCGTGAGCGATTTGCAGATTACTAGCAGGTTCAACGGCGGTCATTGCCGTAGTGTCGGCGGCTTGTAGTTTTTCATCCATGGGTGTTTGTGTCTTCCTTTTTTGTCACTGTGACGTCCTGGTCGGGGGGTGGTGCACCCAACCACTGGTTTATTTGTTTGTCGATTTGGGGTATGGCGATGATGCGCTGGATAGCGGCTACGACGGCTAGGGTGGACACGACGGCGGGGAGGGTTTCGATGCCGGCGGCTTTGGCGATTTCAGGCAGCAGAGGCATCAGGCCAAGAGCTGTAATGACGGTCGTTTTTACCGTTTTGCGCCACTGGCGGTTCATTCTGCCCTTCCTTCCGTTGCTGTATCGTGCGGTAGCTAGCCATGACCCAGGCGGCTAGGATCATGGCCACCAGCACCACACCCGAAATCAAACCTGCTACATAAATCAGTGCCATGGTCACCACTTCATCGTGTCCTTGGTGTTGGGAATGCCTTGTTTCTCGGCAATGGCGGCCACGGTGTCGGTGAGGGTTCGGCCGCCGGTTTGTGGCCACCCGGGGTAGCCGCTACCAGGCCCACAGAGTTGGTCGCGGATAACCCGGCAGAGGTCGCGGGTTTCGATGAGTAGTTGCCGGTCGGATTCAGTCACGGTGGTGTCTTTCTGGCTGGTGGCGTTGGTGGCCATGGCGAAATAATGATCCCGGGCCGCAGCCATGTAGCGGTCCCGTAGAGCGCCACTGAGCTGATACGGACACGAGGTTTGGGAAAAATAGCTGTGTGGGAAAACATTGGATTCCCAGATAGGCATACCCAGGTCGTAGGCGTGGCAGAGAGCGGCAACGAGGTGCGCCCCGTTGTCGATGGTTTCGCTGCTGATAGGCCAACTGGCGGCGGCACCGGCGGTGTTGGCGTGCTCGATACCGATTGATGCGGCGTTGGCGTTAGCGTTGCCGGCATGCCACGCTACATCCCAGTCGTTGACGAGTTGGCCGATGGTGCCGTCGGTTTCTACCTGGTAGTGGGCGGAGGCTTCGCGGTCTTGCCAGATGCGGTAGCAATCCTCGGTGCTTAGGTCAATGCCGGCATTGTGGTGGATAACAATAAACTCAATCGGCCCCGGCCTACCCGGTGAAAAATGCTTATTCATCAGGCAGTATTTGTCGGGCTCTAACTCAAACCAGTTTTTCATTGCGTGCGTCCTTTTCCTTGTTCGTCGTCGGGGCCGGAGTAGCGGCTATCGGGGATACTCACTAAGTCGCTGGTGTCGAAAGCAATGCTGTAGCCGGGTGGGACTACGTCATCTTGGCCTAGGCGGGCGGCTATCGGCCCCATGAAGGAATCGAGGCAGTAATCCAAGAGCTCGGCGTTTCTGGCTTCGACATTGGAGTAGCGCATGGTCCCGTCAGAGCTAGCGGCATCCAAAACAATCGACGGAATGCCGGTGAGCTGGGCTAGTTGGACTGCCTGGGATTGCACGCCTTCGACCAAGAGCTTGGAATCGTAGGTGCCGTGGGTTTTCACTTCCACGGATTGGTTGGTAAACGACACTGCCCCGTTGGGGTTCTGGCGTGCACTGATCCAGCCGTCTATGAGGGCGTTTTTCTCGGCATCACTGAGCGGTGCCCCACCTACCTGTTTGATTTCCGTGTGCGGAATCGGGATACGCACCGCTTTATCTAACCCCTTGGCTAAATTCACCCCCGTCAACAACGCATCGGGGTACTTTAGGATTCCCTCGTCAATGCCGGGGATCAAGATTACCTCGGCCGGGTCAACGATTAATCCTTGGTAGGTGACCTGTCCCTCAGCGGTCAGTTGCCAATCCTCCATGGGCACTCGGTCGGCGGCCACGATAGCGCCGGCGGTGTCTCGTTGGACTGCCCATAGCGACCACCCGTAAAAAAGTAAATCGTCTACCGTCCACACCATACGGTGGTATGGGCTGATAGGGCCGTTACTGGCGCTCATCCATGGCAGTTCTTCCCCGGTGTCTTCGTTGCCTTTCTGGAGTACCAGGGGAGATTTCGCTACCGCGGAGCAGATGACGCGGCGTGCTTTGGCGATAGTGGGCAGCGACATGGCTTCTCGGCGGGTGATGCGGATAACCGCCGGATCGGGTACCACGATTGAGCGGAGGATATCACTGGGTGCCCAGGGGGACGCCGGCGTGAGCGCGGCCGCCTGGGCGGGTAGCGCTAGCGCCTTCCGAAGATTGGTGACTATCCCCATAGGGGATAGTCTGGCCCCTCACCACAACATGGGCACGAATCCCCAGCTAAAACATGTTGTTTCTCATGTTTCTTCGTGCCCTTCCGGCAGCGCGGTAGTCACCATGCGCTTTCAGGTGCATTGCTTGCAGATACCAAGCTTGCCTCTTGGTAGTGGCGATAGCGCGCCATTCACACAAGGGGCATGTAACCACCGCACCGGTGTAGTCGGACCAGTCAATTGTGCTATCAACCATTATTTACTCCAGATCAGGGGGGCCGGCATCTCGGCCTCGGGTGGCGCCGACCAGCGGCGCAGTGCCAACACGGCGGCCTCTAAGCGGGGTATAGTCGTGGCGCCTTTGGTGCGGCTTAGGGCGCGACCACGGTCGGCGATGTGCCGGATACTCATGCCGCTGACCTCGGCACGGAGGTCAGGGTCGGCGCGGAGTAAAATACTTTGGTTGCGCACGCCGGAAAGCAGGGTCTCAGTGCCGATGGTTTGGTCGTCGATAGTGGCATGCAAGATACGATCCCGGTGGGTGACAGTGAGTTCTTCGGCTAGGGAGGCGGCCGGCCCCTTCGGGTCGATCGTGATGGTCTTCACGTGGTCGGTGGCCAGTAGCCGGCCGATAAAATCCGGTGCCCAGCTCACCCCAGGCCTGGCGTCGATGACCTCAATAGCCGGCATGCCTTCGATAGTGCCGCATGCGACAACCGCGGCATCTTTGCGTTCCCACCCGACAGCAATACCAATATCCACGGGGCCAGGATCAAGTGGCTTCGTGGTCTCTATCGCGTCCAATTGGCCTTGGGTGACGATCTCCATTTTCGTAGTCGTGCGCCGGTTGCCGTAGGCCCTGGCAAATTCACTAAGCGGCATGGTGGCAAACATTTTTTCCAACGTTTCCATGGTGAGGCCCTCACCCGCGGCCGGGTGCCGCCGATACACCAAATCCAGGTCAGTAGGGTCTTCGCCCTCACGTAGGCCATAGTCGGCGATAACTACGCTGGGGTTGGGGTTGGCGCGCGCTTCATCGACTATTGCATGCCAGTAGGTGGACTCACCGTCACCCTCGGTGCTGGTGCGAAGGATCAACACACCCGGCCAGATGCTGTAGCGGGTGGTCGTGGCCGGCATCTGCGCCTGATCCAGCGCGCGCCCTTCTAGCTCACTACGGGCCCAGTCTTCGTCATCGTGCAGGAAGTCAGCCTGTTTGCCGTGAATGTATTGGGCTGTGGGCGGCATCGGCCGGAACTGACTATCCGTAGCAGGCACAACTAGCCTGGTGTCGCCGGCCCCGTACTTCACCTTGGCCACCGATTGCAGGTACCTATCAGCAGGCGTTGCCACTTCTTGTATCCAGTGGTCCCTGGCCGCCTGGCCAGTCTGGGCGGTATACCAGCACCTAGCGCCTGGTTGTATCAGGGTGCGGTGCAGGCCAATGACGCAGCCGTTTTCGGTTTTCCCCGCCTGGCGGGGCACGCCTACAATCCCTAGGGAGTGCGCTAGCCGGCCAGTAGCCGGGTCGATTTCCAACAGCACATCGTTGAGTTTGGACTGCCACCGCTTCCTAGGCCGGCCGATAAAATCCCCCAGCTTGGCGACCGCCGGCCCCAACGTTTCCCTAGACGGGTCACGCTTGGTGTGATACCGGGGTTCAGCTAGCGGTGGGAGTGGCGAGGTCACGGAGCAGCTCGCTGATGTTGTCGTTGGTCTCGGCAGCACGGGACTCAGGCGTCATATGCGCCTCACGCAGAGCCTCGGTGAGGGCCGGAATCAATTTCGCGGGGCCGTAGGGTTTGTTTTCCTTTTCGAAGGCATCGAGGGCCCAGGCGCCGGCACGAAGCGTGGTCAGCAACGCTCGGTCTACGTCATCAACAATGTGTTGTTCAGCGGCGGCAGCGATAGCGGCGTCGGTGGCGTCGGAGTGCCGGCCACGGAGCACGCAATCCGGTTTGGCGAAGGCGACGCCTTCGAACAGGTCGGTTTGGCCGTCGCGGGGGCGCATGGGGTCGGGGCGGGGCATGGTTTGGCCTCCTGGTTTAGTGGTTTGACTTGGTGTACCGACCCCCTGGTTTTGGGGCCGGTGAGAAAAAAGACAGGCAGGCGCGGGGTGTCCGGGGGTGGCCTGAGTGCCAAAAACCCGCGGCCCACCCGCGGCCGGTCACTCGGTCGGCGTGGCAAGGCCAAGCTCGACGGCAACCAACGACGCGACGCCGATTTGCATTCGGGTAAACGGTCTTGCCATTTGCTGCTTGTAGAGCTCGGCGACGAAGAAGCCGGCGGCCTCCTTATCGTGGCGTTCCAGCTCGTAGTAGGCGTGCCTTAGCGCACTCACTACTTGCTTGAGCTCCTTATCTTTCCTGAAGGTACGCATGCCAGAGAGCAGCGCTGAGAAGATGATAGACGGGGTAGGCGGCACCTGGTGGGGTGTGCCTACCGGCAGACGCCGGCGTTTCTTCTTAAACCACATTGCTTAGACCCACTTTCTCGAAGGGGTGGCACGGGTTCCTGTACGCGGCAATGGATGTTCCATATACCACTGGTCGAGTGGCATATCGCGCCTGAGAGCGTTGCACAGCAGGTGTGCCGGCCGGAGGTTGGATAAGGCGTCGTTGCCGCCGGCGCTGCGTGGGATAATGTGGTCGGCGGTCTTGGCGCCGTCGCGGCCGCACAGGTGGCAGATAGTGCCGTAGGTACTCAAGGTGAGCTTGCTCATCTGCTGAGCGTAGCGCCCGGCCCAGGGGCGAAGACGGGTAACCATAGGGTCCCTCTCCTAATGTTTGGATAGCGGCAGCAAAGTCTTCACACATGCCCTTGACGGCTTTCGCCAGCGCATCAAAGGCATTTATTATCATCTTGGCTAGCGGGCTGTAACGCATCGGGCCCTGATAGTAAACTAAGCCGCTGCTTAACGTTACTTCTTCGTATATTAAGCCTTTGATGTGGATTTGCTTAACGCGGTAGTTCTTGGGGATCAATGCTATTTCGGTGCTTGCCATGGCGTTTTCTCCTTTCAGTAACCATGCTTGCGTAACGCTTTTTCCGGTGCTTATTACGTCGCCTTCGTTGGCGGCTATCCGGCCTACCCATAGGCTATTTCCGTTAGTCGCTGCTTAGCGGCACGCGCCTTGGCGCCACCGGCCACGGGAATATCCACGCCGGCTAAAACAATGCCCAGCATGCGGGGCTTAACATCAAGCGCAAAGATAGCGCAGTCACGAAGCACGGGGCAGCCCTGGCAGAGCGCCGCCGCTCTTACGTCACGCGGCTTCCCTTCCAGTTCATGGCCACGCCACGCCGCTGAATCGAGGTCCCATAGCCGGGGGTCTTGATGCTGACAAGGTGCTTTTGCCTTCCAAACGTTTTTTTCCATTTCGCCCTCGGGGGTAGTACAGGTGATACGGGTGGTTACGGTAGGTGGTTGAGGGGAGTGCATGGGTGGTTGGGGATGGTGGTTACGGTAGGCCGAAGAAGGTAGAGGATAAGGGGCTAGGTGGTGGGTGGTTGAGGTAGTTTAGGGAGATCCCCCTAGGGGATCCCTGGCTAGGTGGCCTCCCCATTGGCTGGTTTCCCATTTTTTTCCGCTTCCGGTTGCCACCCCACGCCTAGTAGCCGCTTCACCTCTCGTGAAGCGGCTTCTATAGGTTTCACTATCCCACAGCGGGCCAGGCTGTGAGATAGCCGCTACAGGCACTCTCTGTAGCGCTTACGGAAAGAAGCATCTATAGTGCTGCCAGTTGTTTTTATTTCCTTACGACATGTCCTGTACTAGCATGAGAAAGCAGGACTGGTTAACAGTTGATGACATAGCTCGTTAATTGTGCTTGCGGAGCTATGGCGCCCCCGCCGCCGGCTAGAGTGCGGCGGGGGCAACAAAACCCAACAAACATGGCTGTTTAAAAAAGCATTCCGATTTTCTTCTCTCGGGCTTCGGCACGGCAGTCGCGGCAAATCCTCTTACCGTTCCGACCAGGCGGCGGTGCAGGCTTTGCAAAAACCCGGCCGCAGAAATCGCATTTCACACCGGTCTCGGCACGTGCCGGCCGAAAATCCCACCCATTGCTACTTCGTATCATCGGCATCATCTTCACCCCCCAAACAATCGCTCTTGTTCCCACCGCTGAGCCTCCCCCGCGGCATCTTGTAAATACTCGTGTAAAAATCCCCACCCGAACTGTTTTTCCCTGTGCTCTAGAGTCTCCCGAAGCTCGTTATCTAAATAGTCGATACCGTGCGCCTCGAAGGCAGTTTCTCGGGCAGCGAAAGCCACCATCTCGCACAAATCCTCAACAAAACAAATACGTGTAGGCTCCTGGGCAGCATAGGCAATAGCACGAAGAGCGGCCTCTAGATAGGGTACAGAAGGCATTTTCGAAAACGCAGCTTCCCAATTCTCGCGGGCAATCTCTGCCCATTCTTGCCATTCTTTGCTATTCATGTTTCCTCCTCAAAACAGGTAAAGTCAGCTACCCACCACGGGTAGCTGACTTGATTTTAAACCGATAAAACGCTGGGCAATTTCCGGTTTATCCCGAAAATCCCAACCAATAATCGCATATAACATGTCGTCTGCTTCGGCCCAGGAAGCATCTTCCTTGGCGGCCCCTTTAAGAGCTTTCAGAAGCGACTCCAAAAGACGAACAGCGTCAATCCGCTTTTCGTGGTGGATTTTTTCCAAGACCACCGCCAAAGCACGCTCAATATTAGGAATATTACTAGGCATCTTTAGCACCTCTACGGGCAGCAGCCAAACGCTCAACATCATCTTTGTCAAAGATGTTAATTCTTTTGCCGCCGACTCTAGCTATCGGCTTCAATTTGCCACTAGAAACCAGCAAGTGGACATTTGCACGCGACTGATTCAAAATCCTGGCTGCTTCCGCAGTGCCCACAAGCTGAATACTAGACATGATTAAAGTATTACCATATGTCCACTACTTTAATCAAGATCCCTATTTGAATTAATTAAAATTCTCTAATAATCATTGTTGACATTTGTCCAGAAGAGTAGTATTTGACATATGTCGAAGAGCGTAAAAACCAGTGGTCTGATACCAGAATTCCAACTCCATCACCGTGCACGACTGGCACGAGAAAGCGCAGGCCTGCAACAGAAAGAGCTAGCAGAAATCACAGGCCTGAGCCGCGCAGCTTTAGTAAACATCGAGGCAGGAAGGGCAAAACCACGCAAGGCATCGTTGGTACTGATTGCATTTGCGACAGGCGTCGATCTTCAATGGCTGGAAACCGGCGAAGCTATTCCCAAATCACATCATTGATGATGTGCACGAACACGAGAGCATCCTGCCACACGTCGTAAGCGAATAAGGCTTCATCCGACCGCAACGGTAACACTGGCACCCCATCGAGCGCGAATTCGATGGATGCGCATGTGCCACAACCGCATTCCCGCGCCACTGAAACCCTCGGCACTTGCCCTAACCATTTCGCACGTCGTTCCTCTGTCACTGATTCCGGGTCAGTGTCTGGTGGGGCGTGTTGAATCATTGCCGTCAACACGACAACTTCGGCATCCGTTAGTGCTCGCATTAGTCCTGGTTGAGGTAGTTCCAGCACTCGGTGACCCGATTGATCCAGAAATCTTTTCGCTCCCCCGAGGCGGCAAACTCCGCTAGGCGTTCCGGCTCCGGGGCTAGTAATTCCGTGCTTAAGTAGCCGTCGACAAGCTGCCGCCATGGGGTCACGTCGGCGACAAAGAGCCGCTGCGTCGCCAACCCTGCGGCGGCGGGCGGAACCGCAACATGGGAATCATCAACAAGCTGCGGCAATGCCG
>ERZ773067.984-NODE-984-length-15864-cov-2.594345_pt1 | contig 15864 bp, 14 predicted proteins | sample MGYA00580622_ERZ773067 | MGnify/ENA primary metagenome ERZ773067 (study PRJEB29015, sample SAMEA2737998) | human oral metagenome | biome: human oral; feature: human-associated habitat; material: dental | place: China | collected 2113 ...
CTGCCCAGAGAAATTATACATTTTGATATGGGACGGGCCAAATCCATTCATGCTGTGGAAAAAGCCATGGAAGGGGATGAATGTATCTTTCTCATTACCCAAAGAAATCCGGAGGTGACGGATCCGGATGCGGATGGGTTATATCAGCATGGCACTATGGTGAAGATTCGCCAGGTGGTGAAGCTGCAAAATGGTAACCTTCGTCTGATGGTGGAGGGAATGTATAAGGCCCGTCTGCTGGAGATTATTGATAAAGAGGATTTTTATGTCACCCGGATTGAGGCTGTGACTGAGCGGGGAATTCCCTTCTCGGAGGAAAAGGAAGCCATGCTTCGGATTATTAAATCTGAAATCAAGGACTATGCCCAGAATAACCAGCGTTTTGCCAAGGAGGCCCTCCCCAGGATTCTGGACTCCCAGAATCTGGAAGAGATCCTCTTTTTATCTGCCTCCAGTGTGGATTTTGACTATCATATTGACCAGGAAATATTGGATGCGGAGGACGAGGAAAGGCGGTATGAAATTCTGGCCCGGGAGCTGATTAAGGAAAATGCTGTGGTGAAAATTAAAAATGAATTTCAAAAGCAGCTTAATTCCAATATCAACCAGAATCAAAAGGAATATGTGATGCGGGAGCAGCTGAAAATCATACAAAAGGAGCTGGGGGAATCCTCTCCTTTGGGGGACACCGCAGAGTATGAAAAAAAGCTGGAGGCAGCCAAAATTGCTCCGGAGTACAAGCAGCGCTTGAAAAAAGAAATCAGCAGACTTTCTGCCATGGGCATGATGGGCCAGGAAAGTAATGTGATTCGAACCTACCTGGATACTATTTTTGATATGCCCTTTGAGGTGTATACCACGGACAATCAGGATATTAAAAGGGCCGCCAAGGCGTTAAATGGAGATCACTATGGGCTGGAAAAGGTGAAGGACCGGATTATTGAATATCTGGCGGTGAAAATCTTAAATCCCCAGGGCAATTCCCCCATTCTTTGCCTGGTGGGGCCTCCGGGAACGGGAAAAACCTCCATTGCCCGCAGTGTGGCCTCCGCCATGAACCGGAAATATATCCGCATCAGCCTGGGAGGGGTGAAGGATGAGGCGGAGATCAGAGGCCATAGAAGGACCTATGTGGGGGCCATGCCGGGAAGGATTGCAGAGGGGCTGAGAAACGCCAAGGTGGCCAATCCCTTGATGCTTTTGGATGAAATAGATAAAAGCTCCGGGGACTATAAGGGAGATCTGTCCTCCGCCCTTTTGGAGGTGCTGGACAGCGAGCAGAACAACAAATTCAGCGATCACTATATTGAGATTCCCCTGGATTTATCCAAGGTATTATTTATTGCCACTGCCAATACTTTGGATACCATTCCCCGTCCTCTTTTGGATCGGATGGATGTGATTGAGATCAATTCCTATACGGAAAATGAGAAATTCCACATTGCCAAAAGCTATTTGGTGAAAAAACAAATGGAGGCCAATGGATTGAAACCGGAGGATATTTCCTTTGGGGACCGGGCTTTGAAGAAAATTATTCATAATTATACCAGAGAGGCAGGGGTCCGGAATCTGGAGCGGCGCATTGGGGATATTTGCCGCAAATGCGCCAGGAAGAAGCTGGAGGGTGCCAAGTCTCAGATCCGGGTAACTGAAAAGCTGGTGAAGGAGCTTTTGGGCAAGGAAAGGGTGAATTTTGAACCGGCCAATGAACGGGACGAGGTGGGCATTGTACGGGGTCTGGCCTGGACCAGTGTGGGAGGGGACACTCTGCAGATTGAAGTGAATATGATGCCAGGTAAGGGAGGATTGACCCTGACAGGAAATATGGGGGATGTGATGAAGGAAAGTGCCAGGATTGCCCTTAGCTGTGTCCGAAGCATTGTCCCCAGATATCATGTGGCTTCGGATTTTTTTGAAAACAATGATTTCCACCTGCATATCCCTGAGGGGGCGGTGCCCAAGGATGGTCCCAGTGCCGGGATAACCATGGCCACTGCCATGCTGTCTGCCATTACCGGGAAACATAGGAGAAAGAATTCTGGCCTATTATAAAAGCATTTCCCCAGCAGCCCTTTTTGGAGATCAGGATGCCATGAACGGGGCCCTGCGCTGGGATATACAGCCTTTGGCGCCAAAATACAATTTCTTTTCCAATTACAAATATTTTTCCTATGGAGCCTTGAAAAAATCCGGGCTGTATCCCTGCTCCAAGCAGGCCTTTTTACAGGCAAAAAGGCATCCGGTGATTGTACATTTTGCAGGAGATGAACGTCCCTGGAACAGAGGCAGCTGGAACCCCTACCGAAGGGCCTATTTTTTCTTTAAGGCAAAGACCCCCTTTGCCCGGGAGCCTCTGGTAAAGGGGAAGGAGCTTTATATGGGGGTATATCATCTTTTGAATCTTTTGACAGCGGTTTGTCCCTGGATCAGGGGAGAGGTGGCCAGAGGAAGGATCCACCGGGCCATGGAAAAAAGAATGGCAGCGCAAAAGGAGGGAGCATGAGGGTAGCGGCGGTAATTGTCAATTATAATGATGCAGACAGCAGCATGGCCCAGCTGGAGCGGATCGCAAATTTTTCCAATCTGGATAAAATCATTCTGGTGGATAATGCCTCCTGTGATGACTCCCGGATACGGCTGCGGCATTACTTTGAAGATAAGGATCCCAAGCGTTTTATCTGGATTCAGGCAGAGCGCAATGGCGGTTATGGGGTCGGGAACAACCTGGGGGTGAAGCGGGCGGCCAAGGAGGGTATGGAGTATGCGCTCATTGCCAATCCGGACACAGTGTTTCAGGAAAGGGTGGTGGAAAGGCTGCGCCAGGGCCTGGAGCAGTTTCCAAAACTGGGAGCCTTGGCCCCGGTGATGTATAAAAAAGGGGTTTTGCCCGGGAGCAGAAAGGATGTTTTGGGGGGAGCCTCCTGCTGGCCCCTGCGGCCCTGGCTGTATTCCCTTTTGGAAAACGGACCTTTGTGCCGCAGAATTTTCACAAAGGCCTTGCATTATCCCTCGGAGTATTACATTGGCGCTTCCCTGCGTTTGGCAGGGGCTGTAGCAGGCTCCTTACTGATGGTGCGCATCAAGGACTTTCTTCAGGCTGGAGGGTATGATGAGGGGCTGTTTTTATACGGGGAGGAGGAAAGTCTGGCCCGGCGTATGAAAAAGGCGGGCTTTCTGACAGGGATCTTAACCAAGGAACGCTACATCCATGAAAACAGTGTTTCCATTGATAAAGCCTTTTCCAGGCGGCTGAAAAAACAGCGGCTAAAGGAAAAAAGCCTGTTGTATTATTTTAAGCAGTATCTCCATACAGGATTTTTGGCCGGAATACTTTCTGTTTTATTTTTTAAGGCTGTGGAGCTGGAAATTCTGGGATATGAGCTGCTGGCAGGAGAAAAATCCAATGGTTGATATTCTCTTGGCCTCCTGCAATGGAGAAACATACCTAAGGACCCAGATAGAAAGCATCCTAAGACAAAGGGAGATTTCCTGGCACCTCTACGCAAGGGACGATGCCTCCCGGGACGGCACCAGGGAGATGCTCGGGAAATACCAGAGGCGTTTTCCTCAAAAGATTTCTTTGGCTTGGAATCCAAGTCCCCAGGGGCCTGGGGAAAACTTTTTTCATCTGCTATCTCAATCCAGGGGAGACTACAGCTGCTTTTCCGATCAGGATGATGTGTGGCATCCGGAAAAGCTGTCCCTGACTCTTCGGTTTATGAAGGCCCTGGAGGCAGCCTATCCCAGGCAGCCGGTGCTGGTGCATTCGGACCTGGTGCTTGTGGATGAGAATGTACGCAGTCTGGGAAACAGGATGTGCGATTTCACCAAGCTTCCCTGGAGGGGAGATGTGAAACTCCGTCTTCCCTTTCAGGGAAGAAAGGCGGATTGCTATATCCGCCAAAGTCCCTGGCTTTTGAGCCGCCTGCTGGCAGAAAACCACATTACAGGAAATACGGTGATGATCAATAAAAGGCTTCGGGAACTGTTTCGTCCCCCTGCCCGTTTTTGTATGCATGACTGGTGGCTGGGACTGATGGGAGCAGCCTTGGGGGTGGTGGGATATATTCACGTCCCTTTGACGGCTTATCGTCAGCATGGTGCCAATGTGCTGGGGGTCAAGTCTCCCCTCCATCCCGGGCAGCTTGTAAAAAGGCTGACTGCAGGGGAAGCGGTGCGGCAAAATTACCGGGAGATGTTTGCCCAGGCCAGATGTTTTTACAAAATGTATGGGCCCTTGCTGCAGGGTACCAGGCAGCAAAGGATTCTCCGGGAGTTTATTGCCATGGAGCATGGGTCCAGAGGGGACAAAATAAAGAGCATTTTACAGTACCGTTTTGTAAAAAGCACCTGGCCCCTGACCCTGGGGGAGATGCTTTGTCTATGAAGGAAACAAGAACCATCGCCGCCTCCTTTTTTTGGAAAATTTTAGAAAACGGAGGCTCCCAGGGGGTGTCTCTGGGGGTATCCATTTTGTTGGCCAGACTCCTTTCTCCAGAGGACTATGGGGCCCTGGTCATTTTGCTGGTTTTCATTAATATTGCCAATGTTTTGATTCAAAACGGTTTTGCTACGGCATTGATTCAAAAAAAAGAGGCCAGCCCCCTGGATTTTTCCTCAGTGCTTTGGTTTCAGCTTTTTTTATCCGCTGTGCTGTATCTGCTTTTGTTTGTCTCTGCCCCCTTTGTGGCGGATTTTTACCACAATCCCCAGCTGAAGAACATGTTGAGGATACTGGCTTTGCTGATTTTTCCCGGAGGAGTTATCTCTGTGGAAAGTGCCTGGGCTTCCCGCAGGATGGCCTTTCGCAGTCTTTGTCTGGCCACGGTGCTGGCAGCCGTGTTTTCCGGGACGGTGAGTATTGTTTTAGCCGCCAGGGGATGGAAAACCTGGGCCCTTTGCATGCAGCAGCTGGTATATTATTTTAGTTTAATGATTTTTTTGGCAGTGGGGCTGCCCTTTCGGTTTTCACCGGACTTTTGTCTGGAAAGGCTTCGCTCCATGTTTTCCTTTGGGTATAAGATTCTGGCGGCGGCTCTGATTGATACCCTTTACAACAACCTGCACGGCCTGGTGATTGGGAAGGTCTACTCCCCCAAGGCTTTGGGGGATTACAATGAGGGGGAGATGTTTCCCAAACTCATTGTGGGGAATCTCTCCGGGGCCATTCAGTCTGTGCTGCTGCCGGTGATGGCCAAGGAGCAGGAGGAGGTGCAAAGGGTGAAGGAGCTGTTAAAGCGTTCCCTCAGCCTTTCCACCTATCTGATTGTCCCTATGATGTGGGGACTGGCGGCCTCCTCCCAGAGTCTGGTGCTGGTGCTGCTGGGAGAAAAATGGCATTCCGCTGTGCCCTTTTTGCGTTTGATGTGTGTGGCCTACGCTTTTTGGCCCATGCATATTTCCCATTTGCAGGCCTTAAAGGCCATGGGGAAAAGCCGGGATTTTCTGGTACTGGAGATCCTCAAAAAGACCCTGGGACTGGGGGCTATGGTGTTGGGGATCCGTTACAGCGTTATTGTTTTTGTAGGGCTGAAGGCAGTGATGGATTTTGTATGTGTTTTTATCAATGCCTGGCCCAATGTCAAGAATTTGTCCTATCCCTTTCGAGAGCAGGCAAAAGATGTGGTCCCTTCTTTTTTCCTGTCCACAGTGATGGGACTGGGGGTATATGCCCTGGAGGGCCTTTTTACCCCGGGGCTTTTGCTTTTGGGCCTGCAAATCCTTGGAGGCATAGGGCTGTACCTGGCCCTGTCCTGGGGTACGAAAAACCGGGATTTTATCTTTTTATGGAATATGATCACAAATGGGGGAAGAAAGAAGGTGCCATGAATATCCTGTTAACCAGTGTGGGACGCAGAAGCTATATGGTGGACTATTTTAAGGAGGCCCTCCAGAGTCTGGGGCTGGAGGGGAAGGTGGTGGTTTCCAATTCGGATCCGGATACCGGTGCCATGCATGGGGCGGACAAAGCCTACGTAACCCCCTTGATTTATGACAGGGACTATATCCCTGCTTTGAAAAGGATCTGTGAAAAGGAAAAGATTCAACTGCTCCTTTCTTTATTTGATATTGATCTCATGGTGCTGGCCTGCCACCGGGAGGCCTTTGGGGATTTGGGGGTACGCCTTTGTGTCAGTGCCCCGGAGGTGATTTCCATTTGCAATGACAAATGGAACATGTGCCGTTTTTTGGAATCCCTTTCTTTGCCCCTTCCCCAAACCTATCTGCTGCCCCAGTGGCAGGAGGCAGACTTTTCCCAGGGAAGAAGCTATTTGATCAAGCCCCGCTGGGGTATGGGATCTTTGGATATGTTTGAGGCGGAAAATCCGGAGGAGCTGCTGCTGCTGGCCCAAAAGGCCAAAAGGAACCTGGAAAAATCCTATTTAAAATATGAGGCGGCCCAGGACAGGCAGGCGTCGGTTTTAATTCAGGAAAGGATTGCAGGAGAGGAATACGGTTTGGATGTAATCCAGGATTTGCAGGGGAATTACAAAAGTACCATTGTACGGAAAAAGCTGGCCATGCGGGCGGGGGAAACAGATATCGCCCAGGTGGTGGAGGACAAGGGACTTTCGGCTCTGGGGGAAACACTGGGAAGAGCCCTGGGGCATGTGGGGAACCTGGATGTGGATGTGATGGTCCGGAGCCGCCAGGACCAAAGGGAATACTATGTAATTGACATGAATGCCCGGTTTGGAGGGGGGTATCCCTTTTCCCATATGGCAGGGGCAGACCTGCCCAGGGCCTTGATTTTATGGAGTCTGGGAAAAGAAGTTCCCATGGAGATGCTGCGTCCCAGGCGCTGGGGTGTTTTTGCCAAGGAAATTACCATACGGGCCCTGGATCACCCCCCTGTATCTGTTTTGGATTAAGGGATGGCCGGGCCTTCTTTTCCCTGGAGGAAGCCAAACAGAAGGGATGGAAGGGCAGGGTTTTATGCAGGAGAAAAAAGAAGCTCGTGAAAGAGCGGCGTTGCTTTGGAACATGGCGGGAAGTCTGGTGTATGCCCTCACCAGTATGCTCTTAGGGGTGGCGGTCACCAGGCTGTCCGGAGAGGCGGCAGGGGGGATTTTCTTTTTTGCCTTTTCCACCTTGGGCCAGCAGCTGTATATTATTTCCTATTTTGGCATGCGTCCCCTTCAGGTGACCGACAGCACCCATCTTTATTCCTTTGGGGATTACCGCCGGTTTCGGATCATTACAGGGCTTTTGGCAGGGGGGGCCGGTCTGCTCTATGGGCTGCTTTCCACGGTTACCCCCTATGTGCGCATGGTATGGCTTTTATTGTCCCTGTATAAGATACTGGACGGCTTTGCAGATGTGTATGAGTCGGAGATGCAAAGACAGGGGCGTCTGGACATGACGGGAAAGGCCACCCTGTTTCGTACCTTGTTTTCTGTGGGGGTATTTTTAATCGGCCTTCGGATCACAGGGGATCTTTTGTGGGCGTCTGCTTTGTTTATTCCGGCCATTTGTGTGGCTGCGGTTCTGTTTTCCGTGCTGCCCCTCAGAGGCCTGTCCCCGGAATGCAGGGTAAACAAGGGCAGCTCCCGGGCTCTTTTTGGGAAGAGCAAGTGGCTGTTTTTGGGAAGTTTTTTGGATCTGTATATTTTTGCTGCTGCCAAATATGCGGTGAATGACCAGATGGGGGAGGTGTACAGCAATTATTTCAGCACCATTTTTATCCCTACCTCTGTGATTAACCTGATGGCAGGCTTTGTGATCCGGCCCATTCTTACCAAGCTTTCCCTGCTGTATAAAACCGGACGCAGGGGGGAATTTATCCGCCTCATTTTGCAAATCGGAGCATTGATTGGGGGATTCACCCTTTTGGGGGTGGGGGCTGCGGCGCTCTTTGGGATTCCCGTGTTGAAGCTGGCCATGGGGGCCGCCGGGGAGGCTCTGACGCCCTATACCCCTGCGTTGGTTTTGGTGGTTTTGGGAGGCGGACTATACGCCTTGCTGAATTTAGAGTATTATATACTGGTAATTTTAGAAATGCAGGGTGTGATTTTCCTCATGTATGGGGCAGGGGCTCTGCTGGCCTGGGGGATCAGTGAAGGCTTGGTAAGGGGAGGCGGCGTCCAGGGGGCTGCTTTGGCCTATCTGCTGACGATGCTTCTCATGGCCCTTATGTTTTTGGGGGCAGTCCTTTGGGGAATCTTTTTCAAGGAGTCAAAATGAGTCTGGTGGATGTGATCATTCCGGTGTATAAGCCGGAAAAGGAATTTGCAATATTAATCAAACGGCTTCAGGGACAGAGCCTTTGTCCCGGGAAGATTATTATGATCAATACGGACCGGGAGGAATGGGAAAAAAGAGGGATGGATGCCCTGCTGCAGGATGCCTTGCCAAAGGGCCCGGAGATGGTGCTGCGGCATATTGAAAAAAAGGATTTTGATCACGGGGCCGCCAGAAACTTTGGAGCCAGCCTTTCGGATGCAAAGTATTTTGTGTGTATGACCCAGGATGCCATTCCCTGTGACAGGGAGCTGCTCCGTTTTCTTTTGCGGGGGATGGATGAGAGGGTGAAGCTTACCTATGCCAGACAGATCCCCAAAAGGGACGCAGGATTGATTGAGAGCTTTACCCGACACTTTAATTATCCGGAGCAATCCCTGATCAAATCCCTGGGGGATCAGGAAAAAATGGGAATAAAAATCTTTTTTGCTTCCAATGTCTGCGCTGCCTACGAAAGGGAAGCCTTTGAGGCTTTGGGAGGCTTTCCAGAGGGAAACCTTCTCAATGAGGATATGCTCTATGCCGGGGAACTGTTGTTTCATCATTACTTTATCAAATACGAGGCCTGGGCCAAGGTATATCATTCCCATCAGTATTCCGGATGGCAGCAGTTCAGGAGGAATTTTGATATCGGTGCCTCTCAGGTTATGAATCCCCATGTTTTTGGCCGGGTAAACAGCCAGTCGGAGGGGATTCGCCTGGTGAAGGAAACCGCCGGTTTTTTACACAGGCAGCGGGCGTATTTGCATTTCTTCCCCCTTTTATACCTAAGCGGCTGCAAATACCTGGGACATAAGCTGGGAAGGTCCTACCAAAGGCTGCCCCTTTGGCTTACAAAAAAGCTGAGTATGGATAGAAAGTATTGGGAGAAAGACCATGTGCCGGGGGAAGGATCCGGAAAAATGAGGCCTTGAGGTGTGCCATGTCTGATGTTTTGGTGATTATACCTGCATTTAATGAGGAAAAGAATATTGTTTCTGTGGTGGAGGGTTTAACTGCAGTCCTAAAGGATGTGGACTATGTGGTGGTAAACGACGGATCCACGGATGCCACCGCTGCCATATGCAGGGAACGGGGATTTTCCCTGATTGATCTTCCTGTGAATCTGGGGCTGGCAGGGGCCTTCCAAACAGGGATGCGCTATGCCCATGCCAGGGGGTACCGGTATGCGGTGCAGTTTGACGGGGACGGCCAGCACAGACCGGAGTACATTCCCAGAATGAAGGAGTGCTGCAGGGAAAAGGATATTGTGATCCTTTCCCGTTTTGTAAGCAAAAAAAAGCCCCTTACCCTGCGGATGCTGGGGAGCCGGCTGATTGCCCTGGGGATTTTTCTCACCACTGGGGTGAAGCTGACGGATCCCACCTCCGGTATGCGGATGTACAATGAGAGGCTGATTGCAGAGTTTGCTCTGCGTTTAAACTATGCTCCGGAGCCGGACACCATTTCCTATTTGATTAAACAGGGTATGGGGGTGGCGGAAATCCAGGGGCATATGGTGGAGCGCAGCGGCGGAGTGAGCTATTTGACCCCGGTGAACGCCCTGCGGTATATGGCCAGGATGCTTACTTCTATTTTGGTGATTCAAAATTTCAGAACCGGTTGACCAAAAAGATAAAGTTGGAATACAATTTCTAGGAGAGACGATATGACCCCTACCCTGCGAATTTCTTTAATTGCAATCTCTGTTTTGGCCTTGATCACGGTGACCCGAAGGATCCGCCGATCCAAAATGCGTATTGACGACGGTGTGTTTTGGGTTTTATTTTCTTTGCTCCTAAGTCTCTTTGCGATTTTTCCCAGCATGATTTATTTTTTAGCGGATATTACGGGAACCCGGTCTCCGGCCAATTTACTGTATCTGATTGTCATCGGGGTGCTGATTATCAAGGTGTTTTCCATGAGCATTCAGATTTCTGTGCTGGAAAGCAAACTGGCCAGACTGGCCCAGGATATGGCTCTGCAGGAAAAGGAAGGAGGAGAAGAATGAATACAGAATGGAAGCAGATAGAGGGGAAATGGTATCTGTTTGACAGTAAGGGAAATAAAATCACGGGCTGGCAGCGGTGGAAGGGGAAGTGGTATTTTATGCATCCTTCCGGAGAGATGGCCTTTTCCCAGTGGATACAGGAAAAGGGAAAGTGGTATTATCTTCACAGAGACGGAAGTATGGCTGTTTCAGAATGGGTTCAGGGAAAGGACGGGAAATATTATTTCCTTAGGAGCAATGGGGAGATGGCCCAGTCCCAGATGCGGGAGTGGAAGGGGAAAAGCTATTACCTGGGAAGGGATGGGGCCATGGTGACCGGGGCGGATGTAACCTGGAAGGACAAGGTGTATTATGCCAATGAGAAGGGTGTATGTATTGAGAAAAGGCTGTTTACAGAGCTGGTGCAGCCCACGGCAGAGCGGAAAAAAATCATATGGAATTTCTTGACCCGGGAAATGGGGCTGGATTCTATCCATGCAGCAGCCATTATGGGAAACCTCTGGCAGGAAAGCGGTTTCAGCCCCATTAACGCCCAGGGCTACAAGGGCCTGGACAATGTGGAATACCTGGCGGATTTTAGCAGCGAGGACAGGGTGGGCTGGGGGATTGCCCAGTGGACCTTCAGCGTACGAAAACAGGCCTTAAAGGATTTTGCAGACCAAAGGGGCGTCAGTGTAGGGGACTTGAAAATGCAGCTGGAATTTTTACGCCGGGAACTGGAAAAGGGGCCTTATAAAAAAGCCTATGCTCTGTTTTTAAACAGCGGGGACCTTTCTGAGGCTGTGGAAATCTTCTGCCGGGAAATTGAGCGGCCCGGGGTCCCCCTGATGGAAAAAAGGATAGCCTATGCAGAGAAGATCCTGGAGGAATTCGGGCTTTTGCCGGGATGATGCTTGACCCCGTTTTAGAATGGCAGTATGATAGAGGCAGCAAGGGACTCAGTGGATTTTAACAGGAAGGGGGAGAATCTTATGGAAATTATGGCAATTTTTGCTGGAATTGTGCTGCTGGTGATTGTTGTGGCAGGTGCTGTGGTTTCCGGCACCATGGCCGGCGTATTCGGTGTAATCGGAATGGACGATGATGAGGATGAGATGTAAGAAAAGCTCCGCCGGGCCGGCGGAGCTTTTCTTACATATGGAGTACCTGGGACAGCAGCAAAAGGATCCACAGGTGGAGGGGATAAAAGGCATAGAAAAACCATTTGTCAAAGGGACGGCTTTTTCCCTTTTCTCCATTATAAAGAAAGATAAAGGGAATGACTTGCCAGGTCATCCAGTCAGAGTTGACACAGAACATATCAAAGCCCTGGAAAATGGCCATGGCTGGTCCCCCGTACAGCAGATAGAACTGGAGCAGGCTGTACAGGATTATGAGAATGGCCTGTTTTATTTTGCTGTGCCGAAAGAAATAGGCAATCAGCACCAGGGGTAAAAGCTGCAGCCCTCCCTCCAGGTTTAAATAGAGTCCGTCCCCCAGGGGAAGTCCCATCAGGCTAAGCTCTGCTCCCACCAGGAATAAAAACCAGCCCAGAATGCGAAACTGGATTTTTTTAGCAGGATTTTCCTTTGCCAGTTCAAAAAGCCACAGGATGCTGAAGGATATGGCCAAAGTCAGGAAAATATTGTCGGAGATTCCCCTTTGGGAAAAGAGAAGCAGGGAGAGGAAATTTCCAAACTGCATCAGGAGGGCGGCAGTCCAAAGCCGAAGACAGTAGTGTTTCCGGGATTTGGTATAAAAAAAACCCTCCACCATCAGCCAGGCGTACAAAGGGGCCACAAAGCGGGTGATGAGATGAATGACGCTGTTTAAATTAAAGCGAAAATAGGCGTTGTCCAAAACCATAAAAATGAGTGCCAGGTATTTCAACCAGGACCGGTTCAGACCTGTTTTTGCAGATTCCATAGGATTTCCTTTCTAAAATGGAGGGCCCTGGGGGATACCGGGGCCTTTCTGTGACAATCGACTATTATAAGGGGAGAAGGAGAGGATGTCTGTTACATTTTTCTTATTTTTTTCCAGGTAAAAAATCGCAGAAGCCTTTGGACTGTCTGCAGGAGGGGGGAAGGTATTTTCTTTGTAAAAAATCTCCCTGTCAAATCGCCGAAAAAATGCCCTGGATCTTATGGATAAAGTTGAAATCAAAGGGTTTTTGCTATATGATAGGGGGAAAATCCTTCTGCAAAAAGCAGGGAGACAATAAGGAGGAAGGAATCCCAGATGAAAGCCAATATCACCTTAATACCCGGGGACGGCATCGGACCGGAGATTGTAAGAGAAGCAAAAAAAGTTCTGGAGGTCATAGGAAAAAAGTACGGCCATGGATTTGTCTTTAGGGAAATTGCCATGGGAGGCTGTTCCATTGACCAGTACGGCATTCCCTTGACCGAAGAAGCCCTGGACATTGCCAAGGCCTCGGATGCAGTGCTTTTAGGGGCTGTGGGGGGCAATGTGGGGAATTCCAGATGGTACAGTCTCCCTCCGGAGCAAAGACCGGAGGCGGGGCTTTTGAAAATCCGAAAGGAGCTGGGGCTTTTTGCCAACCTTCGTCCTGCTTTTTTGTATGAGCCCCTGAAGGAGGCCTGTCCTCTGAAGCCGGAGCGGATTCAGGAGGGATTTGACATGGTGATTGTGCGGGAGCTTACGGGAGGCCTGTATTTTGGCGAACGGTGGACCAGGGAGGTGGAGGGAAAACAAACCGCCTGCGACACCCTTTTCTATACGGAAGAGGAGATCCGCCGGGTGGCCGTTAAGGCCTTTGAGACTGCCATGGAACGAAAGAAAAAACTGACCAGTGTGGACAAGGCCAATGTGCTGGACAGCTCCAGGCTTTGGAGAAAAGTAGTGGAGGAGGTGGGGGGGGCATACCCCCAGGTACAGCTGGAACATATGCTGGTGGACAATGCCGCCATGCAGCTGGTATTTGATCCGGGGCAGTTTGATGTGATTGTAACGGAAAATATGTTTGGAGATATTTTATCCGACGAGGCCAGCATGATCACCGGCTCCATCGGCATGCTCCCCAGTGCAAGCCTCAGGGAGGATTCCCTGGGACTGTATGAGCCCAGTCATGGCTCGGCTCCGGATATTGCAGGAAAGGACCTGGCAAATCCCTTGGCCACCATTTTGTCCGGGGCCATGCTCCTGCGGTATTCTCTGCATCTGCAAAAGGAGGCGGATGCCCTGGAGCAGGCAGTGGAGCAGGTGATCAAAGAAGGCTGGCGCACAGCGGATATTTACACTCCTGGAATGAAGCAGGCTGGCACCCAAAAAATGGGAGACCTGGTGGCAGAAAAACTTTAGTCAGGAGCCGTTCCCGGCGGCTCTCCCAGGCTGCAAAGGCAGTTCCGGGATAGAATAGAGAAGAGGAAAGAATATGCGTAAAGAGGAAAGTTTTGAAGAGAGCCTGCGCTCCAATAATATGAAGTCTGGAATGCAGCAGGCCCCCAGCCGTTCCCTGTTAAATGCTCTGGGAATGACCCCGGAGGAAATAAGAAAGCCTATTATCGGAATTGTAAATTCCTATAATGAAATTGTGCCGGGGCATACGAACCTGGATAAAATCTCCGATGCGGTGAAGCTGGGGGTGGCAGAGGCCGGGGGAACCCCGGTGGTATTTCCGGCCATTGCTGTGTGCGACGGCATTGCCATGGGCCATGTGGGAATGCGTTATTCCCTTTGTTCCAGGGACTTGATTGCGGACTCTACGGAAACCGTGGCCATGGCCCATCAGTTTGACGCTCTGGTAATGATTCCCAACTGTGATAAAACCGTGCCGGGGATGCTGATGGCAGCAGCCAGACTGAATATTCCCACAGTCTTTGTGTCCGGAGGCCCCATGCTCTCTGGCATTGTAAGGGGAAAGCATACCTCCCTTTCCAGTATGTTTGAGGCAGTGGGGGCCTATTCTGCAGGGCGTATGGATGAGGAGGAGGTGCTGGAATTTGAAAACAAGGTATGTCCCACCTGCGGCTCCTGTTCGGGAATGTATACTGCCAATTCCATGAACTGTCTGACGGAGGTGCTGGGTATGGGGCTTAGGGGCAATGGCACCATTCCTGCCGTGTATTCCGAACGGATCCGGCTGGCCAAAAGAGCGGGATATGCAGTGATGGATATGCTGCAAAAAAACATCCGTCCCAGGGATATTATGACCAAGGAGGCTTTTTTTAATGCCCTGACCATGGATATGGCCCTGGGCTGCTCCACCAATTCCATGCTGCATCTGCCGGCCATTGCCCATGAGGCCGGGGTGGAGCTGAATGTGGACATTGCCAATGAAATTTCTGCAAAAACCCCCAATCTCTGCCATTTGGCTCCGGCAGGACATACCTATATCGAGGAGTTAAATGAGGCAGGGGGCATTTATGCTGTTATGAAGGAGATTTCCAAGCTGGGACTGCTGCATTTAGACTGTATGACGGTGACAGGAAGGACTGTGGGAGAAAATATTGCCCATGCCGTCAATCTGGATCCTTCTGTGATCCGCCCAGTAGAAAATCCCTATTCCCAGATGGGGGGCATTGCAGTGCTGAAGGGAAATATTGCGCCGGATTCCTGTGTGGTAAAACGAAGCGCCGTGCTGCCGGAAATGCTCAAGCACTCCGGTCCGGCCAGGGTGTTTGACTGTGAGGAGGATGCGGTGGCTGCCATTAAGGGGGGACGCATCCAGTCAGGGGATGTGGTGGTGATCCGCTATGAAGGCCCCAAGGGGGGACCGGGTATGCGGGAAATGCTGAATCCCACCTCTGCCATTGCAGGCATGGGGCTGGATACCACAGTGGCTTTGATTACCGACGGAAGATTTTCCGGAGCCTCCAGAGGCGCTTCCATTGGCCATGCCTCCCCGGAGGCAGCAGCGGGAGGCCCCATCGGACTGATTGAAGAGGGGGACATCATTGATATTGACATCAATGCCAATACCATCAATGCCCGGGTCAGCCAGGAGGAGTTTGCAAAAAGAAAAGAGAACTGGAAGCCCAGATTGAATCCCGTCAGCGGTTATCTGGCCAGATACAGAAAACTGGTAACCGGGGCGCCCCAGGGGGCGGTGCTGTCTGTGGAGGGAGAATAAACCGGTTTTTGACCTAAGGAAATGACCTAAGAAAAGCAAGGGGAAAGGAAAGTATGCTATGGAAAAATTAAATGGTGCACAAATCGTAGTAAAATGTCTTTTGGAACAAAATGTGGACACAGTGTTTGGCTATCCCGGAGGAGCCATTTTAAACCTGTATGATGAGCTGTATAAAAATCAGGATAAAATAAGACATATACTTACAAGTCATGAGCAGGGTGCTTCACATGCCGCAGACGGTTATGCCAGAGCAAGCGGCAAGGCCGGAAAACCTGCTCCTGTACCTATATCTATTATACTGATTTTTTCAAATTTTAATTCAGGCATCACTCTGATTATAGAAAGACTATCTATAAAATGTTTAAATACCACCTCTTTTAATTTGGTAATTGCTGTAAGGTTCATATATTTATTAGCCTCTGCAAGTTTTAAATAGAATTTATAAAGCTTTGCAATTACAGCTTTCTCTAAAGACAAATTTAAAAAATCAAGTCCCTCCTGCAGGTATAAGCTAAATACCTCAAATTCTTCACTGTCAATATCAATTATCATTTTTATC
>ERZ773067.991-NODE-991-length-15804-cov-3.619785_pt1 | contig 15804 bp, 10 predicted proteins | sample MGYA00580622_ERZ773067 | MGnify/ENA primary metagenome ERZ773067 (study PRJEB29015, sample SAMEA2737998) | human oral metagenome | biome: human oral; feature: human-associated habitat; material: dental | place: China | collected 2113 ...
GATTGGACTTGAGACAGGTTGATGATGTGAGGGATTGCTTGGCCACTATTGTAGGCCGCTATATTGTCCGTAATGTTAATCAACAAGAGGGGTTCAAGAATGGAGCTGTAGATGACGGCTTGGTGAATCCCAAAGAGCCAGAGCATGTTGCCCAGTGAGTAGATAATAATAGCACCCCAGAGACCGGTCCCGATATGCCGAATAGGTTCTTGAATGAAGGTGGTGATCAAGTTAATCAGGTTCATGCCCGTCATCTTGAAGAGTAGGGCAGAGACTAGCCCGAAGAAGGAGATCACCAGGATGACAGGTAGTAAGACGGCGAAGGATTTGCCGACAGCAGGTGGGACATTGTCGCCAAGGTTGATGGTCAGGGCTTTGACTTTGGTCAGGCGGATGAAGAGCTCGGTCGCAACCAGAGCCACAATAATCCCCGCGAACATGGCGCCGGTTCCGATATTTTCAAAGGGCAGGATGCCGGAGACCGCTGACTTGACGTCACTGCCGTCGACGGCTACTTGGACGGTGTTAGGCATCATGACGACCAGGGCCACTAGTGACAGCATGGCAGTTGCTAGCGGGTTACTGTAATTGCGGTTTTGGGCCAGATAGTAACCAATCATGACTGCGATAATTAAGCTAGAGATATTGAGGGTCCCGTTGGCGATGGTGATGCCCCAGTATTGGAAATTAGCCAGGGTATCGCCGGTGAAGAGCCATTTGAAGACGGTGTTGTTAAGCAGAACGACTAGGCCGGCCAGAATATAGAGGGGCATGACGGTGGCGAAGGCGTCCCGCAGGGTCTTGAGGTGAATCTGGTTACCGAGCTTACCGGCAAAGGCGGCAAATTTATCAACGAATTTTGAGTTTTCCATGATCTTTCCTCCTAAATAGCTTGTGGGTTTGATAAGGGCCAAGTCCTGAGCCAGACTGACTTGACGACACCAGTGGCTGGACTTGTGGCGGATGAGCGCTAGGATGGGTGGCCTTTCGGAGGGTATTCGAAATGTTGGCTCCTCCAAAATGAAGGCGGTACCAAAATTAACTAAGATAAGAGTGGGGCATGCGCTGGCTAGCATTCCTTGATACTTGCTTCCTGGCTAGACCCCACCTTAATAAGGCTGAAAGACGTCTCCTGCGCCCATTTGTGGTGTGTCCTCCTTTCTTTTATTGTTCAACTTAAGTATAGCACGCTAAGAATAATTGTCTAGAGAGATTTGTGAGAAAAAAGCTTTGGTGCTGCCGCCGGTCTGCTCACTAGTGTTGGGAAAATAGCCCTATGAGCCTACTCTGATTTGGCTGGGAAATAGGAGAAAGCGCCGATTTCGTATGAGCCAGTGGTCCACTCTCCAGAGTAGACCACTGGCTCCTCAGATTTTGCCAGAAACCTGGAAAATACCCCGATTTCGCATGAGCTAGTGGCCCACTTTCCGGAGTGGACCACTGGCTCCTTTGATTTGGCCGGGAAGCCAGGAAAAAGCCTTGATTTCGTTTGAGCCAGAAAACAGGGAAAAGCGCCGATTTCGTGCGAGCTAGTGGTCCACTTTTCAGAGTGGACCACTAGCTCCTCTGATTTAGCCAGAAAAAGGGGGGGGAGGCTCGGCGGTTTTAGCCAGAAATCAGGAATCTCATCTAAAACAAAAAGAAAGCGCTTGACAAACCTTAAGCCGAGTGCTACACTCAAGTAAAGGTTAAACGTTTAACCTAACTATGAGAAAGGACTGTTCCCTATGAAAAAACCGTTGATGAAGTCACTGCTTGTGGCCTTTTCTGCTTTGTTAGCTACCAGTGTGGTGCCCCTCAGCTCAGCTCAGGCTAACGACACGCTCGGCCAGAAAGTCCAATATGATACCAAGGCGCCTGTTAATGATGGCAAGGATATCAGCATTCAGTATTGGACCTGGAATGACGGCGACCCAGCTATCAAGTTAGCGGAGTCCTACCAAAAACTGCATCCTAATGTCAAAATTGAAGTGGTCAACCATCCTTGGGATGATTACTGGACCAAGTTGCCATTGGCTTTACAAGGTTCCGATGGCCCAGCCATTTTCAATATTCATAACTCCCAAGACAAGCTGCTATCCAGCTACCTAGAAGCTTATGATATTCCAACCGAAGATCTCAAGGCAGACTTCACTGGGGTAGAGCCTCATGTTGTAGACGGTAAAGTCAACTATATCGATATCGTCATGAATACGGGCAATATCTACTATAACAAGAAGATGTGGCAAGCAGCCGGTTTAACGGACAAGGACATTCCTAAGACCTGGGATGAGTTCCGTGAGGTGGCTAAGAAATTAACCATCAAGGAAGGCGACAACCTGGTTCAAGCCGGCTTCAACTGGAACGGCTCCTATGCTGGTCTCTATCAAGGCCTCAACTACCAAAAGGGGACTCTGCTCTTCCAAGAAGATGGCACCACCCCTAACTACAATAACGAGACGACCAAAGAAAACCTCAAGTTCCTGGTAGATCTCTATGAGGTGGATGGCGTGGGTTCTAAGGACTTCGGGACCGACGATACCCAAAGCTTCGGTAACCAACAATCTGCTATGGTTTACAAATGGGGCTGGTTCGCTAACGAGCTCAAGACCAAGTATCCAGATGTGGAATACGGCGTCTTCGCGACTCCAACTTTCTCCAAGGATGTGCCTTTTGCTTATGACCGCTACAACGGCGAAAGCACCCCAGGTATTAACAAGAACCAATCAGAAGAACAAAGAAAAGTGGCCCAAGACTTCCTCAAGTATCTCTTGGCTAACGACCAATATTCACTAGAAGCAGCCAAAGCCTATGCTTCTTATCCAACCAAGAATAGTGTCCAAGAAGATAAGTCACTCAAGTCAGATCCTGTCTTATCCGTGATTGCGCCACGTATCAAGAAGTTGATTTGGCCTGGCCCATTCCCTGCTACCATGGAAACCAGTGCCAAGAAGGCAGCCGAAGAAGTACTCTATAATGGCGTGGATTTGGATTCAGCCTTAGAAAATGCACAGCGTCAAATGGAACGCGACATGCGCAATGAGTCCTTCAAGTCGCTAGAATCAGCGTATCAATAAGAATAGCAGATCTGCCCTAGGCCACTCGGCATGAGGCAGCATCTCAATCTGAGAGTGAGGGGGTAGTCAGCTACTCACTCACTCTCGTTGTTAAAAGGAGTTAAAATGATGAATATCCTGAAAAAACAACTCAACTTTCGTAATGTGTCGGTCCTCTTCCTGATCGTTTATTTTGCCGTCTTCCTCTTCTATCCCATCTATAAGGCCTTTGCCGGGAGTCTGCATGACTGGAATCCGCTGACCCAGAAGTACAACTATATTGGTTGGGAGAACTATCGCTTCGTATTAGGGGATAAGCTCTTTTGGAAGTCGCTGACTAATACCTTGTTCTTTACCGCTATCTCGACCGTCTTACGGTTGGCAGTGGGCTTGGCATTGGCCCTCATGCTCTTCTCGCGCATGACCAAGATGCGGACCTTCTTCCAAGGCCTCTTCTATATGCCGACTGTCACCCCCATGGTGGCCGTTTCCTTCGTCTGGATGTGGATGTTTAATCCTCAGTTTGGGCTTATTAATCGCTTCTTCCATCTGGACATCAACTGGCTCAAGAACTCTAACTGGGCCATGATTGCCATTATCATCATGACCGTCTGGAAAGATTTTGGCTATGCAACGGTTCTCTTCCTAGCGGGGCTTATGGGCCTGCCGGAAGAGGTCTACGAAGCTAGTCGCATTGTTGGGGCCAATGCTTGGCAGACCTTCAAGAATATCACCCTGCCCCTGCTCAAGCCAGTGACCCTCTTCGTTACCATTACCTCCCTCATTTCCTACTTCCAAACCTATATTCAAATTCTGGTTATGACGGAAGGGGGACCGGGGACTTCAACTTTTGTTATTTCCTACTTAATTTTCGACGAAGCCTTCGTCAACTATAACTTTGGGACGGCTTCGGCCATTGCGGTCATTCTCTTCGTCGTCATTGCCATTCTAACGCTCTTAATGTTCCGTTATATGGATATGGGAGGTGACCAACAATGAAATCTAAAAGCATCTTAAGCCTGATTTTGAATCTGATTTTGGCGGCTTTGGCCATTATCACCATTATTCCCTTTATCTGGATGCTGGTGTCTTCCTTTGCGCCTAATAGCGAGATTGTCAAGTTAGGTGGGGGGCTCTTCCCAGGTATGTCCACCTTCAACAACTACACCAATATCCAGGAAAAATTCAATTTCATGGGCATGTTCTGGAATAGCTTGATGATTTCGGTGACCATTACGGCCATTATTATCTATACCTCCGCGCTCTTTGGCTTTATCTTCGCCAAGTTCACTTTCAAAGGCAAATCCTTGCTGTTCGCGGTGGTCATGAGTACCATGATGTTGCCATGGGCCGTGACCATTATTCCTAAATATGAGATGATGGTTAAGTTCGGTTGGTTGGATTCCTACAAGTCTCTGATTATCCCAAGTATGGTCAGTGGCTTCGGGATCTTCATGTTCAAACAAAGTATCTCAGGTATCTCCAATGAGCTGATTGAAGCGGCACGAGTCGATGGGGGTTCGGATTTCTACATCTTCCATCGCCTGATCTTGCCTATGTCACGTAACACCATTTCCAGTTTAGCCATCTTCCAATTCTTATGGAGTTGGGAAGATTTCCTCTGGCCTTACTTGATGATTAACACCAAGTCCAAGCAACTCTTGGCGGTAGGTTTACGTCAATTCAATGGCCAGTATGGCACCGACTACGGCGGCCTCTTCGCTGCCACGACCATTTCAATCATTCCGATTGTCATTGTCTATATTATTTTCCAAAAACGATTTATTGCCGGGATTGCGACAGGTTCCAGCAAATAATCGTCAGATTTGAGGCGACCCCAATGAAAAAAGCAACCCTAAAAGACATTGCCCAAGCGGCGAATGTCAGTATCGCGACCGTATCCAATGTCTTGAATGACCGCCACCACAAGGTTTCTCAGGAGACGGTAGCCCAGATTCAAGCCCTGGCCCAGGAGCTGCAATACACGCCCAACCTCAATGCCAAAGCCCTAGTGACTAAGGCCTCACGCTTAGTCAGTGTCTTGTTCTATAGTGGCGGACGGGATTTTAATTATTCTGACCCTTTTGTGGCCTCCCTCCTAGAGGGCATTGAGCGTATTGCTAGGCAAGAAAACTACTACATCCTGCTTCATAATATAGAGAGCCTAGAGGCCGTCCACCAAGTCAGACGTCAGTGGGCCTTTGCAGGTCATATCGTAGTAGGCTGTGATGCTCAAATGGCAGCGGCCATGATAGAAAGTGTCAGCGAGCCTCTGGTCTTCATTGATACCTATTTGACGGCGCAAGGCCAGGCTCTAGTAGAGGCTTCTGACCATGTGCAGCTACTCAACTCCAAGGACTATGACCTAGCCTATGCCGGGGTGGAATTGCTGGCCCGCAGCCAGGGCTTGGACTTAGCCTTCTTAAGCTATCCATTTGACCCCGACCAAGTAGGGGTTATTCAGGCCCGTTATGCGGGGGCCAATGCGGCCTATCAGGCGGCTGGCGGCCAGGGGGATTTGCCCATCTACCTCAACACTAAGCTGGATGACTTGATTAAGGACCTGTCCAACTACCAGGGCCTTATGGTGACCGCAGATGTTCTAGCCATGGAATTAGTCAAGGTCAGCCAAAGCCAGTTAGGGCAGTGGGACCCAAATCGGCGCCTCATGAGTTTTGATAACATTCCTTATCTTCAGTATTTGGCGACCGAGGTCAACACCATTGACCTCAATCAGGTCCACAAGGGGGAAGAGGCCATGGCTAGCTTGAGTCGCGTCTTACAGCTGGGTCAGACCGCTCACGACCAGCGCCAGCAATACATCCCCGCCAACCTCATTAACAAGAATTTATCCTTAGAAGGGAGTACTAGCCATGATTAAAGCTGTCTATGGAGACTATCAGCCCTTGGCGTCGCCGGAGGCCATCATTCAGGGGCCACATTATCGCTTCACTATTCTGACTTCCCGCTTGATTCGGGCCGAGTATAGTCCGACGGGGACCTTCTATGATGGTCAAACCCAGACGGTCTTGAACCGGGACTTTCCTGTGCCCCACTATGAGATCCGGGAGCGGGAGGACCTACTGGAAATCATCACCGACCATGTGCTCATCCAATATGACAAGCAGGCCTTCTCTAGAGAGGGCTTGGTCTTCAAGCTGCGGGGCTACTTCAGTATCTACCACAGTGATTGGCATTATGGCGACCCTATCCAAGACTTGGGTGGGACGGCTCAAACCTTGGACCATGCCAATGGGGCGGTGCCACTAGAGCGGGGGCTTATGTCCCGCTTTGGCTTCAGCGTTCTAGATGACAGCCAGAGTCTGCAACTGACCCAGGATGGTTGGTACCAGGTCAAGCAAGGCGACAGCCAAGACTTCTATTACTTTGGCTATGGCCATGACTACCGGGCTTGCTTGGCCGACTTCTATCGTTTGACCGGGCCCCAGCCCCTCCTACCTAAGTATGCCTTGGGCAACTGGTGGAGTCGCTTCTATCGCTATAGTGAGGCGACCTATCGCCAGCTGATTGAACGGTTTGAAGCCGAGGGCCTGCCCTTCACCGTGGCGGTCATCGACATGGACTGGCACATCGTCTCCGTTCCGCCTCAATATGGCAGCGGCTGGACTGGTTACACATGGAATGAGGAGCTCTTCCCGGATCCCGCGGGCTTTATGGCCTGGCTCCACCAGCATGGGCTGCGCATTACCCTTAATGTCCATCCGGCTGATGGGGTGCGGCCTTTTGAGTCTATGTACCAGCAAATGGCTCAAGAGCTGGGCCTAGACTGGGAGGGTGGCGAATATGTGGTCTTCGACCCGACCTCGCCTCGCTTCCTAGAAGCTTATTTCAAACACCTGCACCATCCAAAAGAAGAGCAGGGGGTAGACTTCTGGTGGATTGACTGGCAACAAGGCCAGACCGTCAAGGGCGTGGACCCACTCTGGGTGCTCAACCACTATCACTACCACGATATTCAAGCCCGTGGCCCTCGAGGCATTACCTTCTCGCGTTATGCCGGTCCTGGTAGTCACCGCTATCCGGTAGGATTCTCGGGTGACAGCCACATGACCTGGGAATCGCTAGACTTCCAGCCTTATTTTACGGCGACGGCCAGCAATATCGGCTATGGTTGGTGGAGTCATGATATCGGCGGCCACATCTTCGGCTACCGCGACAATGAGCTGGCCTTGCGCTGGTACCAGCTAGGTGTCTTTTCTCCTATTATGCGTCTGCATAGTTCGTCTTCAGAATTCCTAGGCAAAGAACCCTGGCGCTATCCGGAGCCATATGCTAGCAGCATGAAGGACTACTTGCGCCTGCGCCACCGGCTCCTGCCTTATCTCTATACCATGAACTACCGGGCGGCCTATCAGGCTCAGCCCCTGATTGAGCCGCTCTATTATCAGCATCCGGAAGAGGAGGCGGCCTATGAGATTGCTAATCAATATTATTTTGGTAGCCAAATCATGGTCATGCCCCTGACCCAGCCGCGGCATCAGCGTTCGCTCTGTTCTCGCTTCGATGGCTGGTTGCCTGAAGGGACTTGGTATGATATTCAGACTGGCTTGCGCTATAGTGGGGGCCGGCGCTTATCGATTTATCGGCCGCTGGAACGCATGGGCCTCTTCGCCAAGGCGGGCGCTATCCTGCCTCTGTCGGGCGAGGATGGGACTGACAATTCGCTGGCTAATCCAAGTGTCTTGGCCATCAAGGTCTTCACTGGCGCCGATGGACATTTTGATTTGGTGGAAGAGGCTGAAACTGTAGCTGATGGCACGGGCTTTCTTACGACCGGGCTGACCTTTGTCGATGGCAAAGCATTCAAGCTAGAGCCTCAAGGAACTGGGCTTCGGACCTATGAGCTAACCTTTGTGGGGGCTTGTTTGACGGACCTAGAGCTAGCGGGTCAGGGTCGCCTAGTTGAGGTCGGCCACAATGACCAGGGCGACAGCCTGGTGCGCCTTGAAGCTGATGGGCCTGTGACCCTCTCCTTCAAGCAGGCGCCACGTGACTCGCAGCAAGTGCGTTTAGATGTCATTTTCTCTTATATCGAGCAAGCCCAAATGGAGAACCAGGCCAAGGACCAAATCTGGGCCTTGGTTCAAAAGGACATGCCGCTAGCCTATAAGATGCTAGAACTCCAAGGCCTAGGCTTAGAGCGGGAGCTTGTGGAGCCCGTTATTGAGTTGCTGGTGACGGAGCCTTAGCCCTCGCCCCGAGCTAGTGGACCACTCCGTCGAGTGGACCACTAGCTCGGGCTTATAGGCCGGAAAATGGCGGTTTGCGTCGAAACTAGATGAGCCAGTGGTCCACTCTTTCGAGTGGACCACTAGCTCGCGGCTTTAGGCCAGAAAAAGGAGGTTTGCGCCGAAAATGGCTCGAGCTCATAGGCCAGGAAAAAAGGTGATTAGGCCGAAATGGTGTGCAAGCCGCCAACCTCAGCTCAACCGGCAGACAAAAAGTGCAGTTCAGGTCCTGAACTGCACTTTTCTTTATTCTCCTTGCGCGGCAGCGGCTAGGGTAGCTAGGGCTTCGCGTGGGAAGTAGGCTTGGTAGAGGCCTTGGAGGGCGATGTCTTCGTCCTCGGCCTTGATCATGAAGAGCATGCTGATTTCGGATGCGCCTTGGCTGATCATACGGATGTTAATGTGGTTGTCAGCGAAAGTCCGGCTGGCTGCGGCCGCCACCCCGACATTTTCCCGCATGGCTTCCCCGACGATGGCGAAGATGCAGAGGTCGTCTTCCACTTGGATGGAGTCAGGATTGAGTTTGTCCTGAATGGTGGCTAGGATGCCGGCCAAATGCTCGGGCGATTGGATATTAGCGGAGCGAATAACCAGGGAAATGCTGTCGATGCCTGAAGGCACGTGTTCGACTGGCACGCCGGCTTCCTCGAAGAAGCGGATAGCGCGGCGCATGAAGCCCATTTCTCGGTTGAGTAGGTACTTGCTGATGGAGATGGCGGTGAAGCCGGTCGCCGAGCTGACCCCGGTGACTGGATAGCGGGGATCTAGCTCCTTCTTGGAGACGATCTTGGTGCCGGCGATTTCCGGCTGGTTGGTGTTGCGAATCATGACCGGAATATCATTGCGGTAGACAGGTTCCAGGGCTTCCTCATGGAAAATCCCGAAGCCGGCATAGGATAGCTCCCGCATTTCGCTATAGGTAATCTCCTTAATGGGATGGGGCCGCGCGATTTTGCCCGGATGCATGGAGTAGATAAAGGACTCGTCGGTGTAGTTCTCGTAGAGGTCGGCGCCTAGGCCGTTGGCGATGATAGCCCCGGAAATATCAGACCCACCACGGGAGAAGGTCACGATGTCGCCACCCTTGGAGTAGCCGAAGAAGCCTGGAATAATGAGGACGCCAGCCCGGTCGCGGAGTTTGGCGATTTGGGCGTAGGACTCGTCAAAGAGGCGGGCATTAGACGGTTCGTCGGTCACTAAAATGCCGGCTTCCTTAGGCGATACATAGTGGGCGTCAAGGCCCAGGCTGACTAGGTAGTGGCTAATTACTTGGGCGTTGAAGTCTTCGCCGCAAGCCTTGAGGGCATCCAGCAGGCGCTCAGGCTCCTGGATGTCGGCCATGTAGCCATTTAGGATATCTTCAAAATAAGCCAAAAGCTCTGTCGACAGGCCCAGCTCGATCAGGATGCTGGCATAGCGGTCTAGTACCTTTTGACGGGCTTCAGCCACTGGCTCAGCCTGCAATAGGGCCTGGCTCTGGTGGCCTACTTGTCCAACTACTGCCTGCACCGCATCGAAGAGGGCGATGAGCAGGTCGGTAACCTTAATGTCCTCAGCGAAACGCTTGCCCGGGGCGCTGACTACGACGGCTTTAATTTCTGGTTTGCCTTGGATGATGGCGGCTACCTTCTTAATCTGGCCGGCGTTGGCCAGGGAGGAGCCTCCGAATTTTGCTACAATCATCATATCTATCCATCCTTCTATCAGATTGGCGCTAGAGCCTAACAGTTACTATGATACACTATATTTTGCCCAAACGATATACTTTCTTATGAAATTTACTTGAAAAAACAGGCCATTCCCACTAAACTTAGAGGAGTAGAATTGAAATGGAGGCGAGCAGGAATGAAAATCGCATTATGTGGTATCGGTACGGTAGGTGGCGGGGTCGTCAAGGTCTTGGCTGAGAACCAAGCCCAATTCCAAGCAAAATATAAAGAAGACCTAGTCATCAGCCATGTTCTGACCCGGGATCCCGACAAGGCGGACCGTCTGGGCTTAGAATCAGCAGTCTTCACCGACCGGGTAGAAGATATTTATGAGGCGGACATCGACCTCGTGGTGGAAGTCATGGGGGGCGTGGACTTCGCCTATCAAGTCATTCGTCAGTCCCTGAGCCAAGGCCGTCATGTGGTCACTGCCAACAAGGATCTGCTAGCCCTCCACATTGATGAGCTGCAAGCCCTAGCCAATGAAAAGGGCGTCAGCCTGCTCTATGAAGCCAGTGTAGCTGGTGGGATTCCCATTATTAACGGGGTCCAAGTTGGCTTGGCGGCCAACCAAATCTCCGGTGTTATGGGGATTCTCAATGGGACCACCAACTACATGCTCAGCCACATGACCCAAGACGGCTGGACCTATGACCATGCCCTGTCTGTTGCTCAAGAAAAGGGCTATGCCGAAGCCGACCCAACCAATGATGTGGGCGGTTTTGACGCAGCCCGTAAGATTACCCTCTTGTCTCGTCTAGCTTATGACACCCGCGTGAACTTCCATCAAGTCAGCGTCAAGGGGATTGACACAGTGGATGCCAGCGACATCGCCATTGCGGCGCAAGCGGGCTACACCATGAAGCTCTTGGGTAAGAGCACCAAGACAGCTGCCGGCATTCAAGTCGGGGTTGAGCCTGTCCTCTTGCCAAACGCCCATCCTTTATCCGGCGTCTCTGAAGCCTTCAATGCCGTCTATGTAGAAGGCAATGCGGTAGGCCAAACCATGTTCTGGGGGCCAGGTGCCGGTAGTCTGGAGACCGCTTCTGCCGTAGTGTCGGACATCTTGCAAATTGCCGACCGTGGCTTCATTCCGGCTGTCTTGCCAAGCCAAGAATTAGCCATTGTCAGCCAGGAAGCGCCGGCTTGCTACTACCTGCGTTTTGACGCGCCGGCTAGCCATGTTCGCGCGGTTCTCCAAACCTTAGAAATCGGCTACTTAACCTTGGCTGAAGCGCCAGGCTTGACCATTAAGACCGAAGCCATCAGCCCAGCAGTCTTGGCTAAGTTAGAAGCCAATGCCACCGTGGTGGCGCGCTACCTCATGGTCTAGGAGGCGGTATCCATGGTATGGCAAAAGGATTTTCCTGCCTCTAGTGCCAACTTGGGTCCGGGTTTTGACTCCATCGGGATTGCGGTCGACCGCTATCTGACCGTGACAGCATGTCCGGCTGAGCGTTGGCAGGTGGATTTTGAGACCGACTTTATGGCTGATCTGCCCCAGGATGAGTCCAACTTAGTGGTGGCAGTCGCTCTGGAAACGGCAGCCCGCTATGGCAAGACCCTAGCGCCTCTCCATTTGACTATGAAGAGTCAGATTCCCCTGACCCATGGCATGGGTAGCTCAGCTTCAGCCATTGTGGCCGGTATTGAGCTAGCCAATGATTTTGCTGACTTGGGTCTGTCGACCTTCGATAAGGTGCGCCTGGCCAGTGCCAAAGAAGGCCATCCCGACAATGTGGCGCCGGCCGTCTTCGGCGGGGCGACCGTGGCCTGGGTGGAGGCCGATGGCACGCCCCGGGCCGCGCCCATGCCGGTGGACGGAACATTGCCGGTCAGCCTTCTCGTACCGCCGTCCACAACCCGTCTGAGCACCGAGGAGGCGCGCAAGGTTCTACCGGACTCGGTGCCGCGCGCCGACGCCCTGTTCAACACCTCGCGTGCCGCCGTTCTCATGCTCGCCCTGGCGGGCCGCCCCGACCTGCTTCTGACCGGTACCGAGGACCGTCTCCATCAGGAGTACCGCCGCAGCGTGCTGCCCTCGTCGATGGCGGTTATGGATTCCCTGCGCAGGCAGGGCTATCCCGCGGTGATCTCCGGCGCCGGTCCCACGGTGCTGGTGCTTGCTGACGTCGCGCAGCAGACCCGCTTCACCCTCGAGCGGCACGGCTGGACGGTCCTGCGCCCCGGAATCGACACCCGCGGGGCGGTACTGACCTCAGTGGCCTCCTGAACCGACTGAACCGATTCCTCTGAGCGGATGGTGAACGCTCCCCGTGGCCAGGCCGGAAGAGGGTTCTTACGGTGAGGCCATGAGCGCACGCGATTTCAATAGTCAGCCTCAGGGGACGCATCTGCCCGCCGGTCTCGTTCCTTCCTCAGTCGAGGAGGATGTCCGATCGGCGATCTGGAAGCAGATCGTCCTTGGTCATGCCGATGAGGCGACCCTGGCTTTTGATATTGCCGACCAGTTCTCGGATGGTCCTGCGCCGGTCGATGAGGACGGGGTTCGCGCCGCGGTCCATCACCTGATCGCTGTTCGCCGCAGGCAGCAGGAGACCTTCGGAGAGGTCGTGACCAACCTCGACAGCGCTTTCGCCACCCTGCGCGAGCGCGGGGTCATCGCCGAGCAGGTCTTCTCCTGCTGCAACACCTGCGGTTTCGATGAGATCCGGGGTGTGTCCGATGGTCCCCATTGGGCCGGATTCGTCTTCTTCCACCTGCAGGACGCCGAGGAGCTCGTCGAGACCGGCGAGACCTACTTGTCGTACGGGATGTTCTGGAGCCACTACAAGACGCGCATGGAGTATGACGCCATGAGCGAGGACGCCAGGAGCGCGTACTGCGAGGAGCGGACCCGCGATCTCGTGCGGCTCGTCGTCGTCCCCACGCTGCGCGAGTACGGGCTTGAGGTGGACTGGAACGAGGACCTGAACACTCGCATCCTTCTGCGCGGTGCGGAGTTCTACCGACCGATCCCCTGAGTCTGCTGAGATGCTGAGACATGTCGAGACGTGGGAGCCTGCACCTGTTGCGGGCCTGTTCCGGCTCGGGCCGGCTCTGACGCCCGGGAGCAGATCAGAGAGATGAGATGAGCTGCGTCTCATCTCGAGTAGTTGAGGACTAAATAACTTGAGGGCTGAGTTTCTCTCCGGTGAGAGCGAGAGAAAGGACCTCCCATGCAGTTCGGAATCTTCACCGTCGGAGACATCACCAGCGACCCCGCCACCGGCAAGGCCCCCAGCGAGCATCAGCGGATCAAGAGCACCGTCGAGATGGCGGAGCTGGCCGACCAGGTGGGCCTCGACTTCTTCGCCACCGGCGAGCACCACAACCCGCCCTTCGTCCCCTCCGCGCCCACGACCCTCCTGGCGAATATCGCCGCCCGCACCGAGCGGATCCTCCTGACCACCGCCACCACCCTGATCACCACCAACGACCCGGTCCGTCTCGCCGAGGAGTACGCCTACCTCCAGCACCTGGCCGACGGGCGGGTGGACCTCATGATGGGGCGCGGCAACACTGGCCCGGTCTACCCCTGGTTCGGCAAGGACATCCGCAAGGGGATCTCCCTGGCGGTGGAGAATTACGACCTGCTGCGCCGCCTGTGGCGCGAGACCGGCGTGGACTGGCAGGGGGAGTTCCGCACGCCGCTGCAGGACTTCACCTCGATGCCCCGCCCGCTCGACGGCGTCCCGCCCTTCGTGTGGCACGCCTCCATCCGCTCGCCCCAGATCGCCGAGCAGGCCGCCTACTACGGCGACGGATTCCTGCACAACAACATCTTCTGGCCCATCGACCACGTCAAGAAGATGATCGACCTCTACCGCGAGCGCTTCGCCCACTACGGCCACGGCGCCCCCGAGCAGGCGATCGTGGGCCTCGGCGGCCAGATCTTCGCGGCCGAGACCGAGGCGGAGGCCATCTCTAGGTACGAGCCCTACTTCCGCAACTCCTACGTCTATCAGGGGGCCTCCCTGGAGGAGATGACCGCGCACACGCCGCTGGCCGTGGGGACCCCCGAGCAGATCGTGGAGAAGTACTTGACCTACCGCGACGCCATCGGCGACTACCAGCGCCAGGCATTCAATGTGGACATGGGAGGCGTTCCGCACGCCGAGGTCATGCGTCAGATCGAGTACCTCGGCACCGAGATCGTCCCCGCCCTGCGCGCCGAGCTGGAGCCCTCCAAGCCCGCCGGGGTTCCCGACGCCCCGCTCCACCCGCGCCACCGGGCCCTGCTGGAGGGCTCCGAGCCCCCGGCGGAGGAGCCCTTCTCCATGACCAACGAGTTCGACCCGCTCACGGGTCGGAAGGTGAGGATCTGACATGACTGCCGCCGATGAGAAGAATGAGAAGAGCGAGAAGAGTGAGATGACGATGACCGCGCCCGTCGCTCCCGCCGGAGGCACGCAGTCCCTGGCCGGGGCGGAAACCTATGACTCCTATGCCAACAGCCAGATGGGGCGGTTGACGCGGATCGTCGCGGTTCATGCCGGGGTGTCCCAGCCTTCGACATCCCAGATGCTCGCCGAGCGCTTGGCCGAGGGCGCTCGCAGGGCGCTGGAAGCGGACTCCAGACTCACGAACGTCGAGATCATCGGGCTGCGCCCCCTGGCGGGCGACATCGCGCGCGCCGGTGTGGGCGGCCCCTTGTCGGACGAGCTCCAGCGGGTCGTCGACGCCCTGTCCGCCGCCGATGGTGTCGTCCTGGTGAGCCCGGTGTTCCAGGCCTCCTATTCGGGCCTGTTCAAATCAGCCATGGATGTTCTTCCCAAGGGGACCCTCAGTGGAGTTCCTGTTCTTCTGGGAGCCACCGCGGGCACGGCGCGTCACAGCCTGGTCACCGAAACGGCGCTGCGACCGCTGGCCGTTTATATGAAGGCCCTGCCGACCACCACCGCCGTCTTCGCCGCCAGCGAGGATTTCGGGGCGGCTTGGAAAACGGATCTTGCAGATCCTTCGAAGCCTTCGACCGATCTTCCCGAGGCTTCTCTGGGAGAGCGCATTGCTCAGGCCGGCCGAGAGCTCGCCGCTTTTATCGAGCGCTTCCCACGCAGTGCCCCGGTGGATCCCCTGGCCGATTTCACGCCGATGAGCGCCCTCCTGGGAGGGGCCGCTTCCGAATAAAGTGGCATGCGCTATATGGCATGACGGGTGCGGATGCATGCGTTTGCGCTTATGTGCTGCTATGCTCGCCCCGTCTGCCATGCGGATTGCACCGCACTGTAGATCGCATAAGACCCGGACATGAGGCTTCAGCCTCATCAGATACCGGCAGTGCATGACCCGCCCCGTGAATGTTCCGGGGGGAGTCCCCCAGTTGAACGTTTCCCTTCGTGGAGCGCAACCACACCGTTAGGACACTCGTGACCGAGACCTCCAGCGCCCAGCCCTCGCTTTCGACTATGCGCCTGGCCGAGCTCCAGGCGCTCGCCGGGACCATGGGGCTCAAGGGCATCTCCCGCATGCGCAAGAGCGAGCTCATCGCCGCCATTCGTGACGGCGGAGTAGCTGAACCCGATGCTCCTCCTGCCCGTGCTTCGCGCCGCAGCGCTTCCGATGCCGGCAGCCCCGGCAGCCCTGACAATGCCGGTAACGTTGATAACACCGCTAACGCTGACAACGCCGACAACGCCGAGACGCCTCCGGCGAAGAAGCCGGCCGGTAAGCAGTCCCGCAAGGATGAGGGGGATGAGGGGGATCAGGTCATGAGCGCTGAGGCGCAGCCCGCCCGAGCCGAGCGGAGCGACGAGCAGGGGGACGGGGCGACCGAGGCTCGCGAGACCCGATCCCGTTCCCGGCGTCGCC
>ERZ773067.992-NODE-992-length-15804-cov-3.405423_pt1 | contig 15804 bp, 16 predicted proteins | sample MGYA00580622_ERZ773067 | MGnify/ENA primary metagenome ERZ773067 (study PRJEB29015, sample SAMEA2737998) | human oral metagenome | biome: human oral; feature: human-associated habitat; material: dental | place: China | collected 2113 ...
GTTGGTTCGATATCACCAGCTAGGATTTTTAAAAAAGTTGATTTTCCTGCACCATTAGCACCGATTAAACCATAGGTATTTCCTTTTGTAAATTTGATATTCACATCATCAAATAATTTTCGATCACTAAAGCGTAGTGATACATCTGATACTGTAAGCAATATTTTTCTCCTAATTCTGTAATTAGTTTCATTTTACTAGAAAATTTGACTTTTTTCAAATGATTCAGGGATAAAATATGACATTTTAGAATATTGATAAGTAAGAGAAATTTCAAAAATTTATAATGAATTTAGAATATTTTTAGGAGGAGAAAATGAAAATTTTATTGGTAAATGGTTATCAAAAACATGATTTTTGTAAAGGAGAATTAAATTTTAGTTTGTATAATATTATGTTGGATAAATTACGTCACAATCATGATGTGCAATTATCATCAGTTGAGGACTATAATGTAATAGACGAGAGGAATAAGTTTTTGTGGGCAGATTTGATTATTTTTCAATTTCCTATTTATTGGTTTAATGTACCTGGGAAGTTGAAATTATATATGGATGAAGTCTTTGAATATGGTCAATTTTATTCATTTGCAGATACTTATGGACAAGGTGGTTTAATGAAAAATAAAGAATATATCTTATCCACAACTTGGAATGCACCAGAAGAAGTTTTTAATAATCCGGCTGCATTTTTTGATGGAAAAAATGTAGATGATGTTTTGATTTCATTCCATAAGACCATGGAATTTTGTGGTTTAAAGAAAAGAAAAACACTATCTTTTCATAATGTTGTGAAAAATCCTCAATTTAAATTTTATAAACAGACAATAGAAGATTATTTTTTAAAAGAGTTGTAAATAGTGTAAAGGGGGTGTAAAGTGTTAGTTGTTTTTAATTTTAAAAATCAGATGTCAATCAAGCAACAATTAGAATTGTTAGAGAAGTTCAATCAACCAATAAGCAAGCAACATCAATTGATTATTGCTCCTATCATACCGGATTATAATGTATATCATTTTGACATTGCAGTTCAAAATTTGTCAATTAAAGGAAGAAATGTAGGTGATTTATCGCCTCAACATTTAAAACATTACAATATAAATTATGCTTTTGTAGGTCATTTAGAAAGGCAAAAGTATTTAAATGAAACAACAAGAATGATTCGCTCAAAGATTGACAATGCTTTACAGAAAGATATTATTCCTATTATTTGTGTAGGAAATCATGAAAATCCTATTTTTGAATGCGCAACATATTTAGATGATCTAGATCTCCAGGATAAACATATTATTGTAGCTTACGAAAGATTGAGTGCAACATTAAAAGGAAAAAAAGATTATTCCTTTACAGATGTTGAAGAAAGTTTTCAAGATTTAAAAGATTATTTGGATAATTTAAGTGTAAAGTTTGGGTTTACATATCAGTTGATTTTTGGTGGTGGTGTAAACTGTGAAGATATTGAACAGATTTTAACTATTGGATTTGATGGGATTCTTATTGGAGATAGAATTGAAAGTTTGGTTGAAACATACCAATACTTACTAAAAGATACTCTTGTATTGATGTAAAAAGATAAGGAGGAGAAAAATGAAATCAATTTTAGTGACAGGAGGAGCTGGATATATTGGCTCTCATACTGTAAAGGCACTTTTAGATGCTGATTATGATGTGCATGTTTTGGATAATCTAGCATCAGGTGTCAGGGATGCGGTGGATGTAAGAGCGCACTTTAAAGAACTGGATGTTTATGATGAGTCTGCATTAAAAGCTTATTTACAATCTTATAAAATTGATGCTGTGCTACATTGTGCAGGTGAAATAGTCGTTAGTGAAAGTATTGAAAATCCTAGTAAATATTTTGCAGCAAATGTAGCTGGTATGAATCGTGTGTTAAAAGTATTATCAGAAGTAGGAATTGATAAAATTATATTTTCTTCTACAGCTTCAGTTTATGGTAATAATTGTATGGATAAACCTGCAAATGAAGATACGCTATTAAATCCAGTAAATCCTTATGCAGAGACAAAACTGATGGGAGAACGCATGATTTATTGGATGGCCAAACGCTATAGTTGGAAATATGTCATTTTTCGTTATTTTAATGTTGCTGGTGCTGCTATGGATACTTCAAATGGTTTGAGGGTTAAAAATCCGACACATATTATCCCTAATATTAATAAAACGGCTCTTGGACAAAATGATGCTTTAAAAATTTATGGCGATGATTATGAAACGCGAGATGGCTCATGCATTCGTGATTATATTCATGTTTTAGATTTAGCGCAGGCACATGTAAAGGGATTTGACTATTTGTTTACAGATTCGTCAACTTCACAGATTTTCAATTTAGGAACAGAACAAGGTTATACTGTCAAGGAAATTTACAATACTGCAGAGCAAATTTTACAGCAAAAAATTCCTCATGAAATTGTGGCACGTCGTTCTGGTGATCCAGCAAGTGTGTTAGCAAATGCCTCTAAAGCAAAAGAATTTTTAAATTGGCAAGCAACTTATTCTTTGAAAGATATTATATTATCTGATTATAAATGGCGTGTGAAAGTTGGTAATTCAATTGTCAAATAATTTTAAGAAGTGTAGAAATAGTTTCTACACATTTTTCTTGAAAATGGTATAATATTATCAAGAAAATTCAAGGAGAATGTGATGTCAAAACCTATTATTTTAACAGGAGATCGTCCAACAGGGAAGTTACATATTGGTCATTATGTAGGAAGTTTGCGAAATCGTGTTTTATTACAAGATGAAGGAAAATATGAATTATTTGTATTTTTAGCTGATCAGCAAGCCTTGACAGATCATGCTAAGGATCCTAAGACAATTGTAGAGTCAATTGGAAATGTAGCATTAGACTATTTAGCTGCTGGATTAGATCCTGAAAAGACAACCATTTTTATTCAAAGTCAAATTCCTGAGTTGTCAGAGTTGTCAATGTATTATATGAATTTGGTGTCATTAGCGCGTTTGGAACGTAACCCAACTGTCAAGTCAGAAATTGCTCAAAAAGGATTCGGTGAAAGTATTCCAACTGGTTTTTTAGTTTATCCAATTGCACAAGCAGCAGATATTACTGCTTTTAAAGCGAATTATGTTCCAGTAGGAAATGATCAGAAACCAATGATTGAACAAACTCGTGAAATTGTACGTTCTTTTAACCATACTTATAATTGTGATGTCTTGGTAGAGCCTGAGGGCATTTATCCTCAAAATGAAGCAGCAGGACGTTTGCCGGGGCTTGACGGGAATGCAAAAATGTCTAAATCTTTAAATAATGGCATCTATTTATCTGATGATATGGATACTTTACAAAAGAAAGTGATGAGCATGTATACTGATCCTGACCATATCAAGATTGAAGATCCTGGTAAAATTGAAGGCAATATGGTTTTTCATTATTTAGATGTGTTTGGTCGTCCAGAAGATGCGCAAGAAATTACAGCAATGAAGGAACACTATCAACGAGGTGGACTGGGAGATGTGAAAACAAAACGCTATTTATTGGAAATTTTAGAGCGTGAGTTAGGACCAATTCGTGAACGTCGTGTTGAATTTTCAAAAGATATGGGAGCAGTTTACACTATGCTACAAAAAGGTAGCGAAAAAGCACGTCAAGTAGCTAGTCAGACCCTTTCTGAGGTAAAATCTGCTATGGGGATTAACTATTTTAAATAAAAATGAGCAAAACTATCACCAAAAGTGATGGTTTTTTAGATAATAGTGATTGACAAATACAGATAGAATGGTATCATATTAACAATAAATACGAGCTGTGCTCAATCAATAAAGAAAAGAGGAATTTGTGGATGTCTAACTGGGACACTAAATTTTTGAAAAAAGGTTTTACTTTTGATGATGTATTACTCATTCCTGCAGAGAGTCATGTTTTGCCAAATGATGCGAATTTACAAACAAAATTGGCTGAAAATTTGACACTCAATATTCCAATTATCACCGCAGCAATGGATACTGTTACAGAAAGTAAAATGGCCATTGCTATTGCTCGTGCTGGAGGTCTTGGTGTTATTCACAAAAATATGTCTATTGAGCAACAAGCGGATGAAATTCGGAAAGTTAAACGATCAGAAAATGGAGTTATCATTGATCCATTCTTCTTGACTCCAACTCATACGGTATCAGATGCAGAAGAATTGATGGAACGTTATCGTATCAGTGGTGTTCCTGTTGTTGAAACGCTTGAAAATCGCAAATTAGTTGGGATTATTACAAATCGTGATATGCGATTTATTACGGATTATAATCAACCTATCTCAGCGCATATGACGAGTAAAAATCTAATAACTGCTCCTGTTGGGACAGACCTTGAAACGGCAGAGCGGATACTTCATGAGCATCGTATTGAAAAATTGCCATTGGTTGATGACTACGGTCGTTTATCTGGTCTGATTACAATTAAAGATATTGAAAAAGTAATTGAATTTCCAAATGCAGCTAAAGATGAATATGGTCGTCTTTTGGTTGCTGGTGCAGTAGGAGTTACTTCTGATACATTTGAGCGTGCAGAAGCTTTATTTGAAGCAGGTGCAGATGCTATTGTCATTGATACAGCACATGGACATTCAGCGGGAGTACTTCGGAAGATTGCTGAGATTCGTGAACATTTTCCAGAACGAACGTTGATTGCAGGAAATATTGCTACTGCAGAAGGTGCACGTGCGTTATACGATGCTGGAGTTGATGTTGTGAAAGTCGGAATCGGTCCAGGTTCAATTTGTACCACTCGAGTCATTGCTGGAGTTGGTGTACCTCAAGTGACGGCAATTTATGATGCTGCACAAGTTGCGCGTGAATACGGGAAAACAATTATTGCAGATGGTGGGATTCAGTATTCAGGAGATATCGTGAAAGCACTGGCTGCGGGAGGAAATGCGGTCATGCTCGGTTCAATGTTTGCTGGTACAGATGAGGCGCCAGGTGAAACGGAAATTTTCCAGGGTCGTAAGTTTAAAACTTATCGCGGAATGGGTTCGATTGCAGCTATGAAGAAAGGGTCAAGCGATCGTTATTTCCAAGGTTCTGTTAATGAAGCAAATAAATTGGTACCGGAAGGAATTGAAGGTCGTGTAGCTTATAAAGGTGCAGCAGCAGATATCGTTTTCCAAATGATTGGAGGAGTTCGTTCTGGTATGGGATATTGTGGAGCAGCCAATCTCCAAGAGCTACATGACAAAGCTCAATTTATTGAAATGAGTGGAGCTGGTTTGAAAGAAAGCCACCCTCATGATGTTCAAATTACGAATGAAGCTCCAAACTATTCTGTACAATAAGATCTATTATAAAAGCTCTGCAGCAGATAATGCAGAGCTTTTATAATTAACACACTTTACAAACGTGTAAAACGTGTTAATATCTAGTTTACACCTTGTCTTCAGTTAGATGCCCTTCATGAATTGAGAAAATTTTAATATTAGAAGGCACGTTTTGTAGATGTTCTAGAGTTGTTGTTGTCATAAATGTTTGGATATTTTGAGAAATAGTTTCAAGTAAATTAAGTTGACGACTATTGTCAAGTTCACTCATAACATCGTCAAGTAGAAGAATTGGTTTTTCTTTAGTAACAGTTTCCATAAGCTCAATTTCTGCCAGTTTGAGAGATAAAACCACACTTCGATGTTGTCCTTGACTACCAAAATTGGCATTCATGTCATTGATACAAAAAGCAATATCATCTCGATGGGGACCAACTCCAGTATTTTTTTTAAATAAATCTCTACTACGGCTTTGCTTTAATGCAATTTGGAAAGATTCTTTTAACTTATTGGAATCTGAAAGTGGAACAGAAGAGCAGTACTTAATGGTTAAGTTTTCTAAATGACTTGAGAGTTCCAAATGTTTTTGTTGACCAAAGTGCTCTAATTTTTTGAGAAATTCTATCCTATGCTGCATAACACGACAACCAAACTCTACTAGTTGATCATCTAAAACTGCTAAAAAAGTCTCATCCATTGTTTTTGCTGTTTTTAAATAAGTATTTCTTTGTTTTAAAACATGGTGGTAATGTGATAAATCAGATAAATAGATTGGTTTAATTTGCCCCAATTCTATATCAATAAATTTTCGTCTAAGGGCTGGAGCTCCTTTAATCAACTGTAAATCTTCTGGAGCAAATAAAACAACATTCATATTTCCAACATAATCAGATAGTTTGCTTTGTTTTAGATGATTAACTTTTGTAATTCTTCCTTTAGGTGTCAAGTCAATTTCCAAAGAAATATTTCCAGTTTGTTTGACAAGTTGTCCAGATATTTTCAGGGTATCTTTGGAGAAATAAATTAAATCTTTGTCTGAACGAGTTCGATGACTTCGTGTCAATGCAAGAAAATAGATAGCTTCCAAGATATTTGTTTTTCCTTGAGCGTTTTGGCCTAGAAAAATATTGAGACCAGAATGAAAATCTATTTCAGTTGCTTCATAATTACGAAAATGTTGAATTTGTAAGTTTTTTAACCACATATTAAATACCTGGGAAGCGGATAGGAGCTTTTTTATTAGATTTATTGGCTTTTTGATTTACTGTTGTTGATTTACTTTTTTTGATATTTTTGTTCATTTCTTTTACAAGGGTGGCAACTCGTCTTTTTTCTAAAAGTTCTTTTTCATGCTCCCCCCTTTCCTTTTTATTTGGTGCAGTCAGCAGTATTTCTAATTTTTGATTTGGAAGAGTAATGGTATCGCCAATGCGAATTTTCTTTCCGCGGCGAATTTCGAGCTCTCCATTAAAATAAACTTGATTTTCTTGAAGAAAGCTTTTAATAGCACCACCACTTTGAATGATTCCGACCTCTTTTAATAATGCTTGTAGAGTGATGTAGTCATCAAATAATTTATATTCCATAATTCACCTCGATCTTTGTCATTATATCATAATTAGATGAAAAGATGATATTAGAATTATCACAATCACATCATTAAGAAAACGTTTTAAGTTGAAAGAATAAAGCTTGAAGGAGAAATTAGGAGTCGTTTCGTGATATAATAGAAGTCAATATTAAAAGAACATGAGGGACACTATGGAGCTGGTTTCTGGAGTAGATCTCCATTTTATAACATCCAAAAAATTTAAAACGAATCGAATAAAAATGAGGTTTTCAGCTCCGATGTCTACGGATACGATAGCGGGGCGCGTGCTGGTTGCAAGTATGCTTGAAACAGCTAATGAAGTCTATCCAACTTCGCAGATTTTTCGTGAACGATTAGCAACTCTTTATGGTGCTAACTTTTCAACGGGATTATCACGCAGAGGACTAATACATTACGTGGATTTGAATATCTCTTTTGTTAGCGATGCGTTTTTAAGTCGAAAAAATACACTAACAGGAGAGATACTTGATTTTTTAAAAGATAGCTTGTTAAGACCCTTAGCGAATGGAGGAGCTTTTAATCAGGCTGTTTTTGAAATTGAAAAAAAGAATGTACTCAATGATTTAAAAGCTGAAATTGAAGATTATTTTTATCATGCACATCAAGAGCTGAATAAATTATTTTATACAGAAAAGGAAATGCAAACTTTTCGTTTAGCTACGCCAGACTTAGTTGATAAGGAAACACCAGAAAGTAGTTTTGCTATTTTTCAAAAAATGCTTCAAAATGATAAAATCGATATCTTTTTTATGGGTGATTTTAATGAGATTGAAGTCTGTGAACATATGAAAACTTTTGGTTTACAGCCGCGTCAACTTAGTTTACAATTGCATTATCATCAAGAATTTTCGAATATTTTAAAAGAATCATTGGAGCGAAAAGATGCTCATCAATCTATTGTTGAATTAGGATATCATTTTTCTACTCAATATGGTGATAAGACTCATATCCCTCTTATTGTATTGAACGGACTTTTAGGTGGCTTTGCTCATTCAAAATTATTTGTTAATGTTCGGGAAAAAGAGGGTCTAGCTTATACAATTTCAAGTAGTATTGATATTTTTTCGGGTATGATGCGTATTTATGCTGGAATTGATAGGAAAAATCGAACAAAAACAGTGAGTTTAATTTATCGACAAATTGCAGATTTAAAAAAAGGACATTTTACTGATGAGGCGTTAAATCAGACCAAAAAAATGCTACGAAATGCGATGCTCCTTTCTTTAGATAGGCAAAATACGTTGATAGAACAAGCTTATATGGCATCTGTTTTGCAGAAAACATTTATGTCAATTGCTGTTTGGCTAAATGCTTTAGAAGCAGTCAGCAGAGAAGATATCATTGTTGCTGCAACACAACTCAGGCTACAAGCGATTTATTTTATGGAAGGAAAATGATGCAAACTTTAAAAATGGAGAGGAAGGATTATCCAGCAGTTGGAGAAGCAGTCTATCAGACTACTTTACGAAATGGTCTAAGAGTATTTCTTTTACCCAAACGAGATTTCAATGAAACTTATGGTATTATGACAGCAAATTTTGGCTCAATTGATACTTCTTTTATTCCGTGTGGTTCTAATCAAGCTGTTCAATACCCTGCAGGAGTTGCACATTTTTTGGAACATAAATTATTTGAGGATGAAAATGGTCAAGATCTTTTACAACAATTTGTTGAATTAGGTGCTGAGAGCAATGCCTTTACAAGTTTTACTAAGACCAGTTATCTTTTTTCGGCGACGGACAATGTTTTAGAAAATGTGAGATTGTTGCAAAGTTTACTAGAAAATGCTTACTTTACAGAAGAATCTGTTCAACGTGAACAGGGAATTATCCAGCAAGAAATTGATATGTACAAAGACAATCCAGATTATTGCCTGTTTTTTCACGCTTTAGCAAATCTTTATCCAGACACTCCATTGGCAGAAGATATTGCAGGAAGCGTTGAATCAATTGCAGAAATAACTGTTGAGGATTTGGATGAAAACTTTGAAACCTTTTACCATCCATCTAATATGAGTTTACTGCTGATTGGTAATTTTGACTTAGAAAAGACCATTGCTGTTATTCAGGAACAACATGAATCTTTGAAGGGAATTGATGAAGAAAGTTTGATTAGACGTTTTCCCCTTGCGTTAAATCCTGTTATTTCTACGGGGAGTGTTCGAATGGAAGTGGCAAGTTCTAAACTTGCAATCGGATTACGCGGGAGTCAATCGTTAGCGGGAACCGATTTATTTCGTTATAAGACTGCTTTAAAACTGCTATTTGCAATGATGTTTGGTTGGACATCTAAAAGATTTCAAACGCTTTATGAGGCTGGAAAAATAGACAACTCATTATCGTTAGAAGTTGAAGTAGAAAAAGATTTTCACTTTGTGATGTTAACAATGGATACTAGTGAGCCAGTTGCTCTGTCTCACCAATTTCGTTCTGCGATTCGTGGTTTTGAAAAAGACCCTGATGTAACAGAAGAGCATCTTGATATTATAAAAAGTGAAATGTTTGGTGATTTTTTACATGGACTGAATTCATTAGAATATATTGCCACTCAATACGAAACCTTTTCAGAAGGGGATAATCTATTTGATTTACCAAAAATATTACAGACAATTAGTTTAGTTGATGTGATTGAAATAGGACATCATTTTATTGATTCTTGTGAAATGATTGATTTTACTATTTTTCCAAAATAATTTCATGTTTTGGTGAAATTTGGTAAAATAGTGTTTAATAGAAAGAAGGCTGAGGCGTATGAGAAAAAAAACAATTGGTGAAGTCCTGAGATTGGCTCGTATCAATCAAGGGATGAGCTTAGAAGATTTACAAAAGAAAACAGATATTCAGTTGGAGTTACTAGAAGCTATGGAAGCTGATGATTTTGATCGTCTTCCCAGTCCCTTCTATGCTCGTTCTTTTCTAAGAAAATATGCTTGGGCTGTTGATTTAGATGAGCGAATTATTCTTGATGCTTATGAAGAAGGAAGCATGATTACTTATGATGAAGTGGACATTGATGAGGAAGAGAATTTTAGAAGTCGAAGAACAAAAAAACAACGAACTTCTTTTTTACCATTATTTTATCTGACGATCCTTGCATTAGCTATTTTATCTTTTGTTAGTTATTATGTTTGGACCTACATTCACCATAACTCATTAACAACTACCCCTTCGTTAAGTTATAGTGTTGTAAACAAACAGACAACTACTTCTTCTAGTTCGACTAATGAGGCAACTTCTAGTGAATCTTCTAGAAGTCCAAATACAAATTTGACTGTATCAGGAAATGGTAACAACTTGACAGCAACCTTGACAGGTGCAACTGGCCCTGTCAATTTAAAACTATCTGTTAGTGATACAACTAGTTGGGTAAGTGTTACAGGTACAGACTTAGAAGGTGGTGCAACATTAAGCCCTGAAAATCAAAGTGTGTCAACCACTATTTCACCAGGCACTACATCAACAATTACTCTTGGTGTGGTTCAAGGTGTGACCATTACAATTGATAATCAACAGATTGATACGTCAGGCTTGACAAGTTTGACAGGTACAATTACACTTATAATAAACAATTAAGGAAAAGAAAATGAAAAAAGAAAATATTCCCAATGCTTTAACTCTTTTGCGGATTGCTTTAATTCCAATTTTTATTTTAGTACTATCCTTGGGCCACTCTGTTGGAATGCATGTCTTTGCAGCGATTATTTTTGCAGTAGCCAGCATTACAGATTATTTGGATGGATATTTGGCTCGTAAATGGAAAGTTGTAACAAATTTTGGGAAATTTGCTGATCCGATGGCAGATAAGTTATTGGTCATGTCAGCTTTTATTATGTTGATTGAAATGAATATGGCACCTGCTTGGGTTGTTGCAGTTATCATCTGTCGTGAGTTAGCTGTGACAGGTTTGCGGCTATTGTTGGTTGAAACTGGAGGGACAGTCTTAGCTGCTGCTATGCCAGGGAAAATAAAAACATTTACGCAGATGTTTTCCATTATTTTTCTGTTATTGCACTGGACACTGCTAGGACAAGTTTTGCTATATATTGCATTGATTTTTACGATTTATTCGGGTTATGACTATTTCAAAGGAAGTGCCTATCTCTTTAAAGATACATTTAGATAATATGAAAAATATCATTGAAGTTCAGCATTTAAAGTATAAATACGATAATCATGTAGATGATTATATTCTCAAGGATGTGACGTTTCACGTGAAACAAGGAGAGTGGTTGTCTATTGTAGGTCATAATGGCAGTGGCAAATCTACGACAATTCGTTTAATAGATGGTCTGTTAGAAGCAGAAAGTGGCGAGATTATCATTGATGGAGATAAATTAACTCTTGAAAATGTATGGGAAAAGCGCCGGCATATTGGGATGGTTTTTCAAAATCCAGATAATCAATTTGTAGGGGCGACTGTTGAGGATGATGTTGCCTTTGGTTTGGAAAATCAAGGGATGGATTACCAAACGATGTTTGACAGAGTTCAAGAAGCATTAGACATTGTTGGAATGCAAGATTTTAAAGAACGTGAACCTGCAAGGCTTTCTGGTGGACAAAAGCAGCGCGTGGCTATTGCTGGTGTGGTTGCTTTGCGTCCTGACATCATTATTTTAGATGAAGCAACTAGTATGTTGGACCCAGAAGGGCGTTTAGAGTTGATTCAGACAGTTAAAAAGATTAAAGATCGACATGGTATGACTGTTATTTCTATCACGCATGATTTGGATGAAGTAGCTCTTAGTGACCGAGTTTTGGTGATGAAAGAAGGACAAGTAGAGTCAACTAGTACACCAAGTGAGCTTTTCTCACGAGTGGATTTAGAAGATTTAGGTTTAGATGAACCTTTTACAAATCAAGTAAAAGCAACTTTGCTGGACTCAGGCTTTCAATTGCCAGAGCGCTATTTAACAGAAAAAGAATTGCAGGATTATTTATGGGAATCACTTTAGAAAATGTAAGTTATACTTATCAAGCAGGCACTCCCTTTGAGAGTCCTGCCCTTTTTGAAGTCAATTTAGAAATAAAAGATGGCTCATATACTGCTTTGGTTGGTCATACAGGTAGTGGAAAATCAACTATTTTACAATTGCTGAATGGGCTTCTAGTGCCAACTGAAGGAAGTGTCGTGATTGATGATGTCAAAATTACTTCGACATCTATAAACAAGGATATTAAACAAGTACGTAAAAAGGTAGGTCTAGTTTTTCAGTTTGCTGAAAGTCAGATTTTTGATGAGACCGTTTTAAAAGATGTTGCTTTTGGTCCACAAAATTTTGGAGTATCAAAGGAAGACGCTGAACGTGTAGCACGTGAAAAGTTAACTCTTGTTGGAATTTCAGAAGAATTATTTGAACGTAGCCCATTTGAACTGTCTGGGGGACAAATGCGTCGAGTAGCCATAGCTGGTATTCTAGCCATGGAACCAAATATTCTTGTATTGGATGAGCCAACAGCGGGTTTAGATCCTGCTGGACGAAAAGAGTTGATGAGTTTATTTAAGCGATTACATGAAGCAGGAATGACCATTGTTTTGGTAACGCATTTGATGGATGATGTCGCTAATTTTGCAGACACCGTCTATGTGATGGAAAAAGGAAGATTAGTCAAAAGCGGAGAGCCTCGGCAAGTTTTTCAAGCTGTAGCATTTATGGAAAGTATTCAACTAGGAGTTCCTAAAATTACAAAATTTGCACAAGAATTAAAAAATAGAGGGCTAACTCTTCCGTATTTACCTATCACCATAGAAGAATTTAAGGAGTTACTACATGGATAGTATGATTTTGGGGCGATATGTTTCTGGAAATTCAATCATTCATCGACTAGATCCTCGCAGCAAACTTTTGTCAATGTTTTTCTTTATTTTAATTATTTTTTTGGCAAATAATATTGTAACCAATGGACTATTATTCGTTTTTACAATGTTATTAGTTGGACTTTCCAAAATTCCTTTAGGCTTTTTCCTTAAAGGATTAAGATCTATGATCTTTTTGATTGCTTTTACTACTTTGTTTCAATTACTTTTTACATCTGGTGGCATGACTTTATTTCAATTTGGCTTTATTAGGATTACTGAAGTAGGTTTGGCTCAGGCAGGTATCATTTTTAGTCGTTTTCTTTTAATTATTATATTCTCTACCTTATTGACTTTAACAACAATGCCACTTAGTTTGGCAGACGCAGTTGAATCATTATTGCAGCCTTTAGTAGCATTAAAGGTACCCGTTCATGAAATAGGGTTGATGTTGTCAATGAGTTTACGCTTCGTCCCTACTTTGATGGATGACACAACACGGATTATGAATGCTCAAAGGGCGCGTGGGGTTGATTTTGGTGAAGGAAATATTGTTCAAAAAGTAAAATCAATTATTCCGATTTTAATTCCGTTATTTGCTTCTAGCTTTAAACGTGCAGATGCTTTGGCAACTGCTATGGAAGCGAGAGGTTATCAAGGTGGTGTAGGAAGAAGTCGTTATCGTCAATTGAGGTGGAAAAAAGCAGATACCCTTTCTATTTTTATTATGTTTGCCTTAGGTTTGATGTTATTTTTCTTAAAAAGTTAAAAAACTTATATTATTGTTAGCTAAAAAACGCCTTGAAGGGCGTTTTTTGCGTATAAAATCAATATTTCTGTAATCTTTGTAATACAATTATAAGATTAGAGTAATATTTTATGTGTAATATAGTATTATACGAAAAAAGGAGAAATTGATATATACATGAATACAAAATCAATGAAATGGACTTTATCAGGACTTTTTACGGCAGTTGCTTTTTTTGCAACAGGAGCTATTGCAAGTGCTGAATCTTATACTGTTAAATCAGGTGATACTTTATCAGAAATCGCTAAAGAAAAAAACACATCAGTTGAAAAAATTGTTGAGCTCAATAAAATTGAAAATCCTGACTTGATTAAAGTTGGGCAAATTTTAGAACTTGATGAAGAGAAAAATTCAGAAGTTTCAACAGAAACTACAACAGAAGAAGCTGTAACTTATGAAGATGTGACATATAACGCACCTGCTGCTTCCACTACCTATTCGCAATCGGCTGCAAACACTTCTTCAAATGTTGTTCTTCCTAATGGAAATACTGCTGGTGCTACAGGATCTTATGCAGCTGCTCGTATGGCAGAATTGACAGGTGTCCCAGCATCAACTTGGGAACATATCATTGCTCGTGAGTCAAACGGACAAGTGAATGCTTATAACCCATCAGGAGCTAGTGGTCTTTTCCAAACAATGCCAGGTTGGGGTTCAACAGCTACAGTAGATGACCAAATTCAAGCTGCTTACCGTGCTTATAATGCTCAAGGTCTTTCAGCTTGGAACTATTAAGCAAAATTTTATGATAAATGAGTAAACAAAAAGACGAACCATTGAGTAAAAAATGATTCGTCTTTTTATATGGGTGATTGGCTTAGCAAACATAGTTGTTTGTTTTAGAATCTTTGATTGTATATTGTAAAGATGGTTTACAATTCATGTAAAGTATTATTTACCAAAGCCGTTAAAATTTTCTGAGGTGAATCTGAGATAAAATCTGCCCCATTGTCAGTTAATTCTTTCTTGTTTCCAAATCCCCACAGAACTCCTAAAGTAGCAATTCCGACTGATTTTCCACCAATTATATCAAATTTTGTATCCCCAACAATGATAGATTGTTCAAGATTAGCATGAGAATTATTTAAAGCACGAGTTATAACATCTGCTTTATGATAAGAATTTGGAAGAGAGCCGAAGATACCATTAAAATGTTTATCAATTTCTAGGTATTGTGCCATTTTATGGGCCATTGGTTCATTTTTACTAGTGGTAATATAGACATGGTAATCCGAATGTTCTAATTCTAACAACAGTTCTTTTATACCCTTGTAAAGTTGAGCTTCAAAAACACCGTTATTTTTATAGTGTTCTCTAAAGAAAGCAATAGCTTGATTGACATTGGTCTCTGGCACTACAGAAGCGAAACTAACTTCTAAAGGTGGTCCAATGAAAGTATCCAGCTCTTTGCTATCAACGGCTTTGATATTTAGTGAAGTGAATGCGTACTGGAAAGCATTCTTGATTCCTACAGAACTGTCAACAAGTGTTCCATCTAAGTCGAAAAAAATATATTTAAAATTTTGCATAGTCTAAATTCATGTTTACAGGGCTGTAAACTTTTTCCTTTTGTGTAGAAAGTTATTCTCCAAAAATTTTTTTGGAGAATCTACGACCAGTAGGTGTAGCTGCCAATCCACCTTCAGCAGTCTCACGAAAGGCAGTCGGCATACTTGCTCCAACTTGATACATAGCGTCAACTACTTCGTCAACAGGAATTTTTGATTCAATACCTGCTAAAGCTATATCAGCGGCAATGAAAGCGTAGCTAGCTCCCATAGCATTTCGTTTGACACAGGGAACTTCTACCAGACCTGCAACGGGGTCACAGATTAATCCAAGCATATTCTTAATCACAAAACAAATTGCTTGGCTGGCTTGAAATGGGGTACCACCTGCTGCTAAAACAAGAGCTGCTGCACTCATGGCTGACGCTGATCCAACTTCTGCTTGACAGCCACCTTCAGCTCCTGAAATAGAAGCATTATTAGCAATGACTAGACCGAAAGCTCCAGCTGTTAATAAAAAGTCTAGTTGTTGTTTTTCAGTAAGATTTAATTTTTCGATAGCAGATGTAAGGACAGCGGGTAAACAACCAGCACTTCCTGCTGTCGGTGTTGCACAGACCAACCCCATTTTAGCATTGTATTCATTGACAGCAATAGCATTTTTTGCTGCCGTTAAGACAGTATAGTCCGAAAGAGCTTTTCCTGATTGAATATATTTGTGGAGTTTGGCTGCATCACCACCTGTTAAACCACTCCGAGATTTACTTTCATCTAATCCCATAACGACAGAAGCTTTCAT
>ERZ773067.993-NODE-993-length-15797-cov-2.857007_pt1 | contig 15797 bp, 15 predicted proteins | sample MGYA00580622_ERZ773067 | MGnify/ENA primary metagenome ERZ773067 (study PRJEB29015, sample SAMEA2737998) | human oral metagenome | biome: human oral; feature: human-associated habitat; material: dental | place: China | collected 2113 ...
AGCTCGCTATCGAGCCTAAGACAAAGGCAGGTCAGGGTAAACTCGGTGAGGCTCTTGCTAAGCTTGCTGAAGAAGATCCTACATTTAAGGCACATACAGATACAGAAACAGGACAGACAATTATCGCAGGTATGGGTGAGCTTCACCTTGAGATTATTGTTGACCGTCTCCTTCGTGAGTTCAATGTAGAAGCTAATGTTGGTGCACCTCAGGTTGCATACAGAGAAGCTCTTACAAAACCTTGTGAAGTTGAAGCTAAGTACATCAGACAGTCCGGTGGACGTGGTCAGTATGGTCACTGTAAAGTTAAATTTGCTCCGCTTGATGTCAACTCAGAAGAGACATTTAAATGTGAGTCTACCGTTGTCGGTGGTGCTATTCCTAAGGAATACATCCAGCCAATCTTCGAAGGTATCGAAGAGGCTACAAAGGCAGGTATCCTTGGCGGCTTCCCTGTTATCGGTGTACATGCTAATGTATATGATGGTTCTTACCACGAAGTTGACTCCTCAGAAATGGCTTTCCACGTAGCAGGTTCTATGGCTATGAAGGATGCTATGAACAAGGGTGGTTCAGTTCTGGTTGAGCCTATCATGAAGGTTGAAGTAACAATGCCTGAAGAGTACATGGGTGATGTAATCGGTGATATCAATTCACGCCGTGGACGTATCGAGGGTATGGAAGATATCGGCGGCGGGAAGATGGTAAAAGGTTTTGTACCTCTTGCTGAAATGTTCGGTTATGCTACAGACCTTCGTTCAAGAACTCAGGGACGCGGTAACTACTCAATGTTCTTTGATCACTATGAGCAGGTACCTAAGAACGTTCAGGAAAAAGTTCTTTCTGCAAAAAATCAGGAGAAATCCGGTAAGTAATAATAATAATTTTACTTGCAAATATACAGTTTTTAGAATATAATAAGTCTTAATATGGTCAACTTTGGTACATTTTAACAAAGTTGGCCGGAATAAAGAATAGTGATTTAGAATAATCACAATATTTTCCATAATTAAGGAGGAAGTTTCAAAATGGCAAAGGCTAAATTTGAGAGAAGCAAAGTACATTGTAATATTGGTACCATTGGTCACGTAGATCATGGTAAAACAACACTTACAGCAGCTATCACAAAGGTTCTTTCTGAGAGAGTAGACGGAAACGCTGCGGTAGATTTCGCAAACATCGATAAGGCTCCGGAAGAGAGAGAAAGAGGTATTACTATCTCTACAGCTCACGTAGAGTATTCTACAGCTAAGAGACACTATGCACACGTTGACTGCCCGGGCCATGCTGACTACGTTAAGAACATGATTACCGGTGCTGCTCAGATGGACGGTGCCATCCTCGTTGTTGCTGCTACAGACGGTGTTATGGCTCAGACAAGAGAGCATATCCTTCTCAGCCGTCAGGTAGGTGTTCCTTACATCGTTGTATTCCTTAACAAGTGTGATATGGTTGATGATGAGGAACTTATCGATCTCGTCGAGATGGAAGTTACAGAGCAGCTTGAAGAGTATGGTTTCAAAGGTTGCCCAATCATCAGAGGTTCAGCTCTTAAGGCTCTTGAGGATCCACATGGTCCTTGGGGAGATAAGATTATGGAGCTTATGGACACAGTTGATTCTTACATCCCGGATCCTGAGCGTGATGTAGATAAGCCATTCCTTATGCCTGTTGAGGACGTATTTACAATTACAGGTCGTGGTACAGTTGCTACAGGTAGAGTAGAGCGTGGTACACTTAAGCTTAACGACGAACTTGAGATCGTTGGTGGTCGTGAAGAGAATAGAAAGACAACAGTTACAGGTATCGAGATGTTCCGTAAGCTTCTTGATACTGCTGAGGCTGGTGATAACATTGGTGCTCTTCTCCGTGGTGTTAACCGTGATGAGATTGAAAGAGGACAGGTTCTTTGTAAGCCGGGCAGTGTTACCTGCCACAAGAAGTTTACAGCTCAAGTTTACGTTCTTTCAAAAGAAGAGGGTGGACGTCATACTCCATTCTTTAACAACTATCGTCCACAGTTCTATTTCAGAACAACAGACGTTACCGGTGTAGTTACACTTAACGGCGATGCAGAGATGTGTATGCCTGGTGATAACGCAGAGATCACAGTTGAGCTCATCCATCCGGTAGCTATGGAAGCCGGTCTTGGTTTCGCTATCCGTGAGGGTGGTAGAACAGTTGGATCAGGTAAGGTTGCTACTATCGTTGAGTAATTTTAGCTGACTGACTATAAATACAGTATAATGAAGCCCTCCGGGGGATAACCTTGGAGGGCTTTTTTGTGGAAATAGAATTATAATATTGTGTATCAAACCAAGGCTTTAGAATAGATTAAAACCAAACTTCTTATAGTCCTGCCTTACTGACATTTAGACCTAACAAAAGCAATCACTTCTTCATTTACTTCCATTATTTTCTCATCTTTTTCCATATCTTCAAGAGACATCCATTTACAGCTGTATTCACCAATTGTAAAAGTATTGTCCGGTATATTTTCAGGCAGGAAATCCGGTAGCAGTCTATATAGTTTATGATTGAATATTTTATAAACATCATCACTGACAGAATATTTACAATGCTTCGCAGTTGATGCATATTCAGTTGTTACTTCTTTATTCAATAAATTACTCGTATACTTATCAACATTAGCTTTATTATCTTCGGTGCTTCTAATATATGGAAATAACCATGTCTTCCACCTGTCATCATATATTTGAAGGTATTTCCCATCCGGATTTTTAATTGCTAAAATGGAAAATTCATGCACCGTATTAGATAATATTTCTCTGACAAGCTGGATAATTTTTACAAGGTCTCTTTGTGATAACACTCCAATTTGGAGATCTATATTACATTCCTCAATATTAACAATTTTGTCAATTCTAGTCCATGATTCTCTCTTTAAACCTGCCGATTTCCAGTCTTCAATGGGAATACTATATGGATTATCGGGACTATTTTTGGTAGTCACATACATTGCAAGGATAGCCATAGTGTACTCATCAATTACTATGGCAGGCCTTCTCTTGACTTCATCTTTATCTGAATATGGAAACTGTACCCACCAAACTTCACCAATATTATACTTTCCCATTCTTTATAACCTCTTGCTTGTATACTTCATCCCATTCATCGTCCTGAATCCAATCATCATCGGAGGGTAAATCTTTAATATTTACTGCAAAATTAAGGAGTTTCTCACGGTTACTGCTTAGAAATTTTTTAAAATCTTCAACTGTTTCTATTTTATCCATAAGCTCTCCTTTCCTAATTTTTCAATATATTATATGTAAATATTATACTTTTAGCTAATAATAGTGTCAACAATAATAAAAATTTTATTTCATAAAGATAGCTTAAGATATATGCAACCCAATTATCCTTGGCGCTATCCCGGCTCTAAAAATTCCCCCAAAACAAATTACAACTGCAAAAATAGCGATATAAGCTACAAAAACCATCTAAAAATACCATAAAACACCCCATCACTACAACCGTAGAACCGTGAGGTTGGTAGAACAGTTGGATCAGGTAAGGTTGCTACTATCGTTGAGTAATTTTGGTTGCTTAGCTATAAATACAGTATAATGAAGCCCTCCAGGGGATAAGCCTGGGGGGCTTTTTGAGAGTATAATTTGAATAAGTTAAAACGAGTATGAAGTTGGATTAAAAATAGCTTTACTTATAAAAAATAAAAATAGCCTAAATTGCCTTATTTATAATAATAGGAATTTTCCTTTTATCTTTTTCTCATTTTAGACTTAATAAATTCAGTTATATAATGGGATATCCATACGAATAAGCCCATAACCGCAACGTAATCAAGTAAAAAGAATATTACAGGTTCTTCAAAGTTAAAACTAGCAAAATGATTTATCAGTTTACATCGGTTTCAAAAGGGAGATGCATTGTAGCATATTTCTCTTCTGTTTCATTATCTGAATTGTAGTACTTTTTAGTACCGTCAAGCTTAGCTATTTCCGCCATTTCTTCCTCTGTGAGGGTAAAATCAAAGATGTCTGCATTGTCTCTGATATGATCGGGATTTTTTGAGCCGGGAATTGTAATAAATCCCATCTGTATATGCCAGTGAAGTACAATTTGAGCATTGCTTTTATGATATTTATCAGCAAGTTTAGTGAATACAGCTTCCTTTATAAGTTCCGGATCACCGTGTCCTAACGGATACCATCCCATAAGCTTTGTACCGTATTCAGACAGTCTATTCATAACATCACCTTCTGTGCAATAAGGATGCGCCTCAAGCTGAACTACATGAGGCTTGATTTCTGATTTGGCAAGCAGGGTTTCAAGCTTATCACCGTAAAAGTTTGATATACCGAGTGACCTTGCTTTTCCTTCTTTGTATGCTTTCTCAAGTTGTTTGTAGCCTGCCATAAAGATCCCTGAAGGTTGATGTATGAAAAGCAAATCTACATAATCAAGCCCAAGGCGGTTAAGGGTATCGTCTACACTGTTCTCATTTTCGTACAGTGTTGCCCACAGCTTTGTAGAAACAAATACTTCTTCTCTGGTAACGATTCCCTCGCTTATAGCCTTTCTAAGAGCATTGCCGACCTCTTTTTCATTCAAATATGCATTGGCAGTATCAATAAGCCTGTATCCGAGTTTCAATGCCTCGTAGACTGATTTTTCAGTATCTTCCGAGCTTATCATAAATGTTCCTATTCCAAGTAAAGGCATTCTTACATTATTATAAAGATTTGTATAATTCATAGCTCTTCTCCTTTTCAAATTTGTCTTTCATCTTTTACGATTATCAGTTTACATTGTTTTCAGGTTAATGTACAATATCAATAGCTGATACTGCTATTCATATTTGAATAGTGAGAGGAGGATAGAATGATAGAATCGCGTTTATTGGAACAGCTTGTTGCATTTTATGAACATGGTACATTAAGTGCTGCTGCTGAAGTACTTCTTATATCACAGCCTACACTTACAAGGTCTATGAAGCAGCTTGAGGATGAACTAGGTATTAAACTTTTTATACGTGGGAAGAATCACCTATCTTTAACTGAAACAGGTATACGTGCTGCCGAATATGCAAAGCAGGTACTTAGCCTGGCAGAAGACTTAGAAACAAAAATAAAAGCCTATGACCGCAGCCTGCAAACGATTTCAATAGGCTACTGCGCACCGGTTCCACAGCTTGTAATGATGCCGATTATAAATAATATTTTCAGCGGAATGACGATTTCTTCCGATATGAAAAGTGATGAGAAGTTTGAAGAAAATTTGCTTCAAGGTGTTTATCAACTTGCGGTAACTCATTATGAGCCTGAGAATGAAAAATTATTCAGTAAAAAATGCGGAAGTGAAAACCTCTACATGTCATTTTCGCAGGGAAGCCCACTTGCCTTCTATCCGCAGCTATACCTAAAGGACTTAGAAGGCTTATCCATACTTCTGCTTTCTCAAATAGGATTTTGGGCAAACGTGCATAGAGAAAAAACTCCTAACAGTAAATATCTGCTGCAGATAGAAGAATCATCTTTTAATGAACTTGCAGCACATTCAGAATATCCTACCTTCACTTCAAGCTATTTTATTAACCGAAATGAAACTGTGCAGGGGAGAATCAATGTGAAACTTGCAGATCCGGAATGTGCTACGGATTATTATCTTGTGTGCCTTAACAGTGAAAAGAAAAAGTATGAAAAACTGTTTAATATAGTAAATGAAAATACTGTAAAATAAAGCTTGCAAAAGACCTTGCGGCAAGGTATCATAGTAGTTGTTAGCTGATATTCAAGTCTTTTGTTATATCAGGCTAAGTACATAAAACCCAAATTATTCACAAAATATCTTGCAAAATATCGTAATCAAGCCATAGGCCGGAATCTGCAGTATTTTGAAGATATTTGGTAATATTACCGCGTAGTCATAGACCGAATATATACCGAATAAGAGATCTGTGGCCTATGGAGTGAATAATTGGGGAAAAATAATAAAAACGAGAGGAAAGAAAGACATGAGTAAAATTAAAAGAAAAAGCGCTTTGTTAGCAGTTATGACACTGTTATTTGTATCTGTTTTTGGGCTATTAAAGCCAACAGAGGCAAAAGCCTGGACAAATCTGACCATAGGGCAGTTTGATACAATTTATGAACATAACGGAGAAAAAGAGGTAACCTATAAGCTGGTACTTCCTTCATCAGGTAAACTTACACAAGTTACTACGGTAACAGGAAAAAATATCAGTTTTTATATATATGATGCATCTGAAAAGAAGATAGAAAGTTTATTTGGAGAAGCCACTAATACTTACACTTATGATATGGATTTGATTGGCGGAGAATATTATATTGTTGCAAATTCATATTGGGACGGTTCTGCAAGTAATTTTAAGTGGATATTTACACCCGCTGAAGAATCATTTCATGAAACTCAGGATGAGCGCAATAATGATTTGACCAATAAATTTCCGATTACTGTCGGAGATACTGTAAAGGGACAGTTTGCAAGGAATGATGATGTAGATTATTATGGTTTTTCGGTAAATAAAACGGGGACTTTAAGCCTTAAATTAACGGCTAAAATGGAAGGAATGGAAATCAGTCTGCTGAATGATGAGGGAAACTATAATTATAAAGTATCCGATATCTCAAAGGGGACAAAGACTTTTACATTTCAAATCCCAAAGGGAAATTACTCTTTAATGTGTTCGGGTAGGAAAACCGGAAATTATCAAATCACTACTGCTTTTGCAGGCGGTCCTGCTAAGGTAAAATTAACTTCCGCAAAAAATCTAAAGGGAGGAAAATTAAAGGTGACCTGGAAGAAAGGGAAGGCAGTAGACGGTTATGAGATTCAGATTTCCAATTCGGGAGATTTTAGCAACAATGTGACATCAAAGCTGATAAAAGGTGCAAAAAAGACTTCCCATACATTTAAGGGGCTGAATACCTGGGGTACATATACTTACTATTGCCGTGTCAGAGCGTATAAGGAGAAAAATAAAATTAAGGCATACTCTGATTGGAGTAATGAGAAAGAAGTTACTGTTAAGAAGTAAGTTTGGTATTATATGATAAGAAGACTGTAAGTAAACTGCTTAACCCCAATAATTTGGGTTTAAAATGTTTGCTTACGGTCTTTTTTTGTTGGATAAAGTTTAATAATTATTCCCAATTATTCACGCCATAGATAACAGAACTCTTAGTCCGGATATTACAGTAGAATAAACCGCCTTTGGTCTGTGACTATGAGATGACATTACCAAACATCTGAAAGTACTGTAATTTGGACATTGTGGATTGATTACGATATTTTACAAGATGGTTAGTTAATAATCCGGGGTTATGTTATCGTTGGTGAAAATTAACAGGAAATACAGATAAATTACCGATGATATTGAGAGATTTTATAGTAGCAGTTGACATCACCATATACAATAACTATAATTTTAAATATAAGTACAGGATAGAAAATGTGAGAGAATATACAAACAACTGAAAGGGGGATACAAATGAAATATAAATATGTATCTTTATTATTAGCCGGTATATTAACTGCCACCGGTGTCTGCGGAGAAAATTTGATTACAGTGCGGGCAGAATCTCAATCTAGGAACAGTGCTGTGAAGCTTAGTACTGCAAGTACCAATGTAATAGCAAAAACTCAGAAAGGTTATACAGATGAAGAGCTATGTGAACTTGCCGCAGATTATTACTATAAAAACCATAATCAGAAGGCACCTATAGTAGAAATTGATGATGTTCGTGGTGATTTGGTGACTATTCATCTTTATGAGATTGTTAATGACGGAGGCGGAGAAGGGCATACTGCAACCTATAACTGGTATTATGTATCTCGTAAGACCGGTAAGGGAGAAGACCTTTTTAGCAATAAAATAGACTTAACGGAAGGCGCAAACACTAAAACTCAGACAATGCTTTCAAGTAAAAATGTAGAAATAGATGGCAATGTATTTAAACTTACCGCAAAGAATTATGATGATTCAGAAACCATAGGTGTAAGTGATATAATACAATACTCTAAATCTACGGGGAAAAGTATCAGTCTTGTAAAGAAAAGCACTTCAGAAAGTATAGTGACAAACGGTAAATATCTTTATTATTCTAAATATGAGGGTGGTAAAGGTGTTATATACAAAATGGACCTGGAAACCAAGAAAACATCAAAGGTGATTTCAGCTAAGAACTATGTGCTGCTGGGAGGAACAGATAAGTATTTGTATATAGGTAAGGCGGACTTTGATACCCCTGCACCTATGTATAAGGTGAAGGTATATAATATGTCCACTAAGCAGATAAAAAAGAGTGGTATTGATTACTTTGTAAGTGAAATTCAGGTAGAAAATAAGAAGATTTTAGCTTGTCAACTTCATTTTGATGCAGATAATTACAGGTTTGATGTTATGAATGAATCAGGAAAAAGCATTTTCAAGGATAAGGCAGTATATACATTTATTGTTAAAGGTAAAGTATTCTATAATCAGATTTTTTATGGCAGAAATGAACATACACAAGAGTATTATCAGTATGATATAAGTAAGAAAAGCAAAAAGAAGATAAGTAAGAAATTGTATGAAGATAATGAAAAGCAGTATTTAGATTATTAAAATATAACTAAAAACTGTTTGGCACCCACATCATAGAATCAATAGACAAAAGGAGAAAAACGATATGAAGTTAAACAAGAAGATAATTACATTATGCTTAGCTGTAACAACATTACTTTCAGGACTTTATTTATCGCCTGAAAGGGTGAAAGCAGCAACAAAGGCGGAGGATGGAGCAATAATAATAGAAGCTTTAGAAAGCGGTCCGCATGCCTTTGCGGCAGATACTGACGGAGTGAACATTTATTACAGCATTAATTTTGGAGGATTTAAAAAATCAAAATACAATACTGTTAAAAGGGATATTAAAACCGGAAAAGAAGACGGTGTAATAAAAAATAAAGAATATCAGTACTATGGCTATGATAGTATAAAACTGTTCAAGGATTATTTTATCGGAGTAAGAACACATGGTTCCTCGCCGAGCTGGTCCTCTGTAGATAAAGTTCATAAAAACGGGAAAATAGAGGAACTTGCAGTAGGAAATTCTGCAGTAGTATTGGGGAATTCAATATACTATATAGCTGAAAAGAAGAAGGAATATGGTCCAAGCGATATAATAGGTATATACAAAATGGATTTGAACGGAAATAATAAAAAACAGGTTAAAAAGGGTGACTACAGTAAACTTGGAATCTCAGGTAAAACCTTATATTATGGTAAATCACGTTATGTGAATTATAAGGAAAAAACTAAATGGTTTAACTTAAAAACCGGTAAGCGTGAGAAAAATGTCATACTTTCATATATGTATGACAGTGCTTCAAAGACCAAATTTATTTTCGACAATAAGGCAGTTAGAGCGGGTAAATACAAAGACGGGAAATGGGAATATAAGACAATTTTGAAATGTACACCGGTAGATAACTATGATTTTTATGGGATTTTTCAAATTAGGGTATGCGGTTCAAAAGTTTTGGTACAAGTAAATGAAGTAAGTGGATTTAAGCTCTATATGTTAGATTTGAACGGTAAGAATAAAAAACTGTTAAAGAAGGGTGGATTAGCAGGCTAGTGTTTGTAAATTATCTAAATAAATTTAGATTTTATGCTTGCAATCAATACTTGAAATATCATATAATTATCTCTGTTAATAAAACTCAAGGGAGGTTATTTATGAAAAAAATATTGAAAAATATGTTGCCACTGTTTTTAATCCTCATAGTTGCATTTTCTGCTATATCACCATTACAGGTAAAAGCGGCAAAAAGAGGGAAATACCACAACATTGAAATGTATGTTGGTGAGGCGTATGAGTATACTAACTACAGTAAGGTTAAAAGTATTAAAAATACTAAAAAGTCTGTAGTTGAAACATCCAAGAAAAAAAATCGTGATAATTATATAGTATTTCAGGCAAAGAAAGCCGGAAAAGCTAAAATAACCGCTAAGACTCAGTCAGGAACAGCGTTTTTTAATATTACGGTTAAAGAAGCAAAATTTGAGTATAGATTATATACAACAGGAAGCGGAGAAGTTTTGGCAGAAGTGACTAATAAGAATAAGGTTATATTTGAAGAAGGAACATTCAGATATACCTTAAAAGGATCTGATGGTGCTGAGTTTGCATCAGAAGAAATAAGAGTGCCTGCTCTTATGCCGAACAGTAAAAGTTATGTGAAAATATATTTCAGCTCAAGTGCATTTGAACCTGATGTCTCACAAAGTGAGATTAAGATGATAAGTCTTACCAGATCACCAAACCGTAAGTATGCGAATGCTGATAAAATGTTTGTAATTAAGGATGAGGTTAAGTCACAGGCTGAGGATAAGGTGGTTGTTTCTGTTACAGCTAAAAATACCGGGAAGGTGCCGGCAAAGGGATATATATATGTGATTTATTATGATCCGTCAGGTCTGCCGATAGAATTTGTAAGCAAGTTTGTATCATTAAAGGGAGGCTCAAGTGATACATTCAATGCTACAGGTTATCTGAGAATGATCAATCTGACAACCGGGCAGAGAGAACCATATGATCATTATGAGATAGTAAAGAATGTCTATTCCAATGAGCTTAAATAATTAGAGTCAAAAATATATTTGACTAAAACGGAAGGATTTTCAAATATTTGTATTTGAAAGTCCTTTCTCTTATCTAATTGTGATAATTTTTTGAAATGTTTCAAACCCTATTTACTTATTCAAAATTTTATTGCATACTATCTAAATAGGATTATAATGATACAGGTATCAAAAGCATAAAAATCAGATGTAAATCTCTTTGTAAAAGGCTGACTTATATTTTGACATTTACATCAGATAGTTTGCGTTAATATCGGAAAGGCGACAACATGGAAAGAATAGAAAATGAAGTTTTGACAGGTGAACGTGCCCTTTTTCAGGCAAATGGGCTGGAGATAGAAGACACAATATTTGCAGACGGTGAGTCTGCACTTAAGCATGGTGAAAATATAAATGCAGTCAATACAATGTACAAGTGGAAGTATCCATTCTGGTATGCAAAGAATATAAATGTAAAAGATTCCACCTTTTTTGAAATGGCCAGGTCAGGGCTGTGGTATGGTGAAAATATCAATATAGAAGATACTATGATAGAAGCGCCTAAGGAGTTTCGCAGGTGTGACGGAGTGAACCTAAAAAATGTATCCCTGCCAAATGCAAGCGAAACATTTTGGATGTGTAAGAATATCAGACTTGAAAATGTGGTGGCAAAGGGGACATATTTTGGATTAAACAGTGAAAATATCTACCTTGACGGGCTTAACCTCTATGGGGATTACTGTTTTGACGGAGGCAAAAACATTGAAGTCCATAACTGCAAGTTGCTTTCAAAAGACAGCTTTTGGAATACGGAAAATGTAGTAATTTATGATTCGTTTATAGTAGGAGAGTATTTTGGCTGGAATTCAAAAAATATAACCCTTATAAATTGTACGGTGGAGAGTTTACAGGGATTTTGCTATATAGAGAATCTTGTAATGAAGAATTGTAAGCTTGTAAATACAGCACTCGCCTTTGAATTTTCAACTGTGGATGTAGAAGTTATAAGTAAGATTGACAGTGTATTTAATCCAAAAAGCGGAGTTATAAAAGCTAAGGAAATAGGTACTCTCATTATGGATAATAAAAACATTAATCCTGAAGATACAAAAATAATTGTGGAAGGAGAAGCACCAAAGCCTGTTACACTTGCAGAGGTTGAGCTGATATCGGGTGAAGGAAGGGAAACTGAAATTAGAAGGAGGAGTTGATATGCATATTGAACACTCATTTAATTTTGACAAAGAAATCAATCGCAGAAATACCAATGCTGAGAAATGGAAGGTAGAAGAAAATGAGCTTCCTATGTGGGTGGCGGACATGGACTTTGAGGCTGCACCTGTTATAAGAAAGGCATTGGAAGCCGGACTTAAGCATGGAATTTTTGGCTATGCAGGTATAACTGATGAGTGGTATCAGGCTTACATAGGCTGGTGGAAACACAGACATAATTTTACTATGCAGAAAGACTGGCTAATCTTTACTACAGGAGTAGTCCCTGCCATATCAAGTATGGTAAGGAAGCTTACAACTCCTGCCGAGAAAGTGCTTATTCAAACCCCGGTTTATAATATATTTTTTAACTCAATACTTAATAACGGAAGGGTAGCTCTTGAAAGTCCGTTAGTGCTTAAAAATAACAGATATGAAATGGACTTTAAACAGCTTGAAAAAGACCTTTCAGATACACAGACTACTCTTATGATACTTTGCAATCCGCAGAACCCGGGCGGAAGAATTTGGACTAAAAAGGAATTAATAAGGGTAGCGGAGCTTTGTAAAAAGTGTGGTGTTACAGTAATATCCGATGAGGTTCACTGTGATTTAACAGTCGGCGGAAAGAAATATGTACCATTTGCAAGTGTATCTGATACGGCAAGAGAAATAAGCATAACCTGTATGAGTCCGGGTAAAGCTTTCAATATAGCGGGGCTTCATACTGCAGCTGTTTCAGTTCCGAATGAAATACTTAGAAATAAGGTTAACAGGGGGCTTAATACCGATGAGGTGGCTGAGCCGAATGCTTTTGCCATAGAGGCGGCAGTAGCGGCTTATACAGGCGGCGCAGAGTGGCTGGATGCTCTGAACGGATATTTAGATGAAAGCAGGAAGATAGTTTTAGACTTTATAGCTGACCAAATACCTGAAATCAAGGTTATAGAAAAGGAAGCCACTTATTTATTCTGGATAGATGTGAGAGGGCTTAAAAATGCCGGTAAAGGATTTGCTAAGGACCTCAGGCTGACTACAGGGCTTTATCTGACAGACGGCAGGGCTTATGGCAAGGCAGGAGAGGGCTTTTTAAGAATGAATATAGCCTGTACCAAAAAGAACTTGAAAGATGGTCTTGAAAGGCTTAAAACCGGAGTAAGGCTGTGGGAAGACAGCCATTGACTTTTGAGTAAATAATTGGTATTCTATATATAGAAAGTTTACCGCTGGCCAATATGCGGTATATAAGTGGTTGGGTTGAAAGTTCAGTCCTTCGCTAAAAGGCGAAGGACTTTTTGTGTTGGGGTGGAATATATGAAAATAACAGGATATTTTTCCAATAACGGAGAAATACATCGAAAGAGAATATACAATTGCAGGTAATCATTTAATGCTAACCAAGAAACATAGTGTTAAGGAAATTGAATGGAAAGCAAGAAAGGTTATAGGAATGCTGAAACGAGGTGTAAGATTTACACCTACACAGCCGGATATCCTGAAAATTTTAGAAAAACTAAATAATAACGAATAATTTGGAGTTTACCCATAAAGATTATCATAATCTACTTGACACCTTCCCATATTATAGTAATATAGATATAGTTAATTTTTTAACAAAATTATGGGAAGTGAAGATGTAGCAATCCTGTAATCAAAAGAATAAAAATTGAAGAAAAGGATAGCAAAATGGGAGAAGTAAGTTTTTCTAATTCGCCTGTACAGGTGGTAAAGAATTTAATCAAGGCGGGGGAAACTAAAGTAAGCATGCCGTTTTATAAAATGTTAATACTCGGTATACTTGCCGGGATTTATATAGCCTGTGGAGCTTCTGCAAGCAGTGTGGCTATGCACAATATATCCAATATAGGTATTGCAAGACTGGTAGCGGGCTGTGTGTTTCCTGTGGGTTTTATAACCATAGTTCTTATTGGCGGAGAGCTGTTCACAGGCAACTGCCTTATGGTTTTTGGAGCTATGCGCGGAAAATACAGGGTTTCTTCCATTATAAGAGTATTAGTCCTGGTTTTTGGATTTAATCTTACAGGTGGAATTTTAATGGCTGTACTGGTTTATTTTAGCGGACAGTTTAATTTCACAGACGGACTTCTCGGTGCATTTACAATTAAAGTGGCTCTTAGTAAGGTAAGCCTTTCTTTTGAAACAGCATTTGTATCAGGTATACTTTGTAATGTATTTGTATGTATGGCTGTACTTATGGCAGGTTCAGCCAAGTCTGCAGGATGTAAAGTATGGGCAAGTTTCTTACCTATAATGGCATTTGTAGTAAGCGGTTTTGAGCACTGCGTAGCAAATATGTATTATATACCGGCAGGTATCCTTGCCCTTAATAATGAAAAATATGTAGAAAAGGCTGTTTCGGAGTATGGGATTACAGCAGAGCAACTCTCAAAGCTTAATTGGGGCAGCTTTTTCACAATGAATGAATTTCCTGAACCCTTGGAAATATAGTCGGTGGCTCTGCTGTGATGGGAATTATGGTGTATTTGGCGCATAAGAAGATAAGTTAAATACACGTTAATCAGTGTTATAAGTATCTCTTGTATATTGTACATAATTCTGCTATAATAATATACAGAAAGGAGAGAGATATGCCACAAATAAGACCAATTACAGATTTGAGAAATACCACAGAAATTTCAGAAATTTGTCATACAAAGAATGAGCCACTTTTTATAACAAAGAATGGATATGGAGATTTAGTGGTTATGAGCATTGAAACATATGAGGAAATGCTGGAAACATCACAGGTAGATAAGGCGATAAGTGAGGCTGAAAGAGAATTTGCTGAAGATGGTGTTTTGATAGATGCGAGAGAAGCTCTCCGTTCATTAAGGAGAAAACATTTTGGATAAATATTCTATAAAAATATATTCTCGTGCCTATCGGGATTTAGAACAAATTTTTACAGTAAGGTACACACCAAGTAATTTTTAAGTGTAAGGATAGTCTGAAAGGCTGTCCTTTTTTTAATTTAATAAGAAAATTCTTATTAAATTAAAATCTCTCCGAGGGATGCTGGACTCGCGGCAGGGAAGTTTGCCTTACGGCACCGCTCGCGCGAAGTGTGTGCAAGCACACACTTTTCTATAGGAAAAACAAAACATGTAACATTTTCCCTTCACAAGTGTTGTATAATTGAAAATAAAAAGTTTCGGAAAAATAAAGAAAGGGGGCGGGTTATGGAAAATGAGGTCTTAGTGAGATTTTACAGGGCATACAGCAGGGAAATATATTTATATCTCTATGGACTGAGCCATAACAGACAGCTCTCTGAAGATTTGATGCAGGAAACCTTTGTAAAGGCTTTGCTTTCCTTACAGACGGCAGATACAGGGGTGAAAGCATGGTTATATAAGGTAGCAAGAAATCTGTATTTTAATACTTACAGAAAAGATAAAAGACTTGTTATGGGACTTGATAACGCTGAGAATGAAGTAGATTTAAAAGAAGAAACAGAAGAAAATCCGCTTAATAAACTGCTTATAACTGAAAGAGATAATGTACTTTATAAAGCCCTAAATAAACTTGAAGGTAAAAAGAAAGAAGTACTTTTGTTGCAGTATTTTTCAGGACTATCGGGTAAAGATATAGCAAAACTCTTAGGCATAACTACAGAGAATGTTAGAATTTTGGCATTTAGAGGGAAGAAGGAATTAAAACTATATTTAGAGGAGGCAGACTATGAAATATAAAGAATTGATAGAATTGTACAAGAGTGGCAGACTTTCTGAGGAAGAAAGAAAAAAAATAGAAGAAGATATAGAAAAACAGGAGGCTATCAGCGAGTATTTGTATCCTGATGAGGAAATTAACGATGAAGATTTAGGAACTGAAAATGTAGATAAATCCTCAGAAAAAGAAAATGAATTTGTTAGGCTTATAAGAAAGTCTATCAGAAAAGCATTTATTAAAATGGGAATGGTTGTAACTACTGTAATCCTTGTGGGTATAG
>ERZ773067.1002-NODE-1002-length-15719-cov-4.479507_pt1 | contig 15719 bp, 18 predicted proteins | sample MGYA00580622_ERZ773067 | MGnify/ENA primary metagenome ERZ773067 (study PRJEB29015, sample SAMEA2737998) | human oral metagenome | biome: human oral; feature: human-associated habitat; material: dental | place: China | collected 2113 ...
GCGCTGATGGTACTGCACCTGGGAGGGTGTGGGAGAGTAGGTTACTGCCAGCATTAATAACTTCAAATATTGTGGTGGGTGGGGTGTCTGGTGTGCCTGTGTGGGCACACGCGTGGGCACCCCACCCACCCTTTTTTTGTTTTACGCGGCGGTTTCGGCAATTTCTTTGATACGAACCAAAGTAGCGGGGATACCTGCTAGTGCCGCTGCTCGGCGGTCGGCGAGTTGATTTTCAGCGTCGTCGCCGTATTTTTCGCGGAAAAAGTCGAGTCCTTGCTGGGTCAACTCCCAGGTTTCGGTGAGCTCACACCCGGTATCGGTGGGGGCGATGGTGTATCCCCAGCGGACAACGCCACCGTTGACGGCCCATTGGAATGCGATGGGTCGTTGGGCTTCGGTGACAAGGGATTCGGTTTCCCATGTGCGTTCGGGAGTGACGTTGCGTCCAATGAACCACGCCCCAACTTCGGCGTGGTCGGAAGGTTCTTTCCACCAGCAGGTTTCTACGATGGGGCTCCATTCGCCGGTGCGGGTGACATCGGTGACAAGATCGTAGACGTGGTGTGCGGGAGCGTCGATAAGTATTGATTCTGAATATTGGAAGTCTTTAAGATCCATGACCTGAACTATACGGATAAGCCGATAAGAATCGCGGCATATCCGCACAGCGTGGTGGCGCAGATACTTTGGACAAACCGTGCGCGGGAGGTACGAAGGAGCGGTCCGAGATGTGCGGCAAGGCTTGACCACGTGGAAAGGGCTCCGGCGATGCCGACGGCAAGGAAGGGACTGTGCTGGGATAGCCCGAGGAGGAAACAGGCTATGGTGTTGGCGAGGAGAAGTCCGTGGGGGAGCCGACAGAGGAGGTAGCGGAGGCTGCCTCCGAGGAATCCTCCAAAAGCTATCTGAAGGATGGTCGTCATGCCGCAGCCTCTGGTCTCAAAGAATGGATCCAATCGCCAAGTATCCAGGCGCCAATGCAGGAAGCACTGGTGACAAGAAGGTAGGTTACGGCCTGGAGGGGAGGGGCGTCGATAAACAGGTGATGGGCGAACAGCATGTAGGTACTGAAGCTTGTGAACCCACCGAGGAAACCTGTGCCCCAGAACAACCCTGGACGGATGAGGCCCATGAGGAAGCAGCCTGCGATGTTGATGGCTAAGAGCGACCAGAGGCCGTCCACCGGTATGGTGCTCGTGATCAGGAAGCGTGTGACCGCCCCGAGCGCGGCACCGATGCCAACGGTAAGGATGTCGCGAATGCTAGGTGGAATGATGCCCATTCTTTGGAATGTAGTGGAAAACGTGCTGTTGGGGAGGGAGATGCGTCACGTATCGTGCGGGCAGGCGAAAATCAGAGCAAGATAGACGTTAACTAGCGTCATTTATAGTTCGAGTTTTGTTAAGGAGACAATTATGGCACATGAACGTGCAGGTCTTGTGGCGGAAGATCGGGACCTCATCGACATCGCCGAGGTGGTCACCGCCTATTACACACGCATTCCCGATGTAGAAAACCCCGACCAGCAGGTCGCTTTTGGAACATCCGGGCACCGCGGTTCCTCCCTTGATTCCGCGTTCAATGAAAACCACATTCACGCCACCACCCAAGCGATTGTGGATTACCGCACGCAGCAAGGCATCAACGGCCCCATCTTCATCGGCCGCGACACCCACGCGCTTTCCGAACCCGCGATGGTATCTGCGCTTGAGGTGCTGCTGGCTAACGATGTTGCTGTGCTTGTCGACGACCGCGGGCGCTACACCCCAACCCCGGCAGTGTCGCACGCCATCCTTGCTCACAACGCCAAACTCCCTGGTGGTGTCACCGGCACCGACCCGAAACGTGCCGACGGCATTGTCATCACTCCTTCCCATAACCCGCCCCGCGACGGCGGCTTTAAATACAATCCACCCAACGGCGGCCCGGCCGACACCGATGCCACCGATTGGATTGCGAACCGCGCCAACGAACTGCTGCGCGCAGGATTGACCGGGGTGAAACGCGTACCCGTTTCCGGCGTACTGGATTCCCGCTGCACCCCTTACAACTACCTGGACACCTACATTGCCGACCTGCCCAATGTGGTGAACATTGAGGCAATCCGCAGCTCTGGACTGAGCATCGGTGCCGACCCTATGGGCGGCGCATCCGTGGATTACTGGGGTGCCATTGCCGACGCCCACCAGCTCAACCTCACCGTGGTCAACCCCAAAGTGGACGCAACCTGGCGTTTCATGACATTAGACACCGATGGCAAGATCCGCATGGACTGCTCCTCGCCCAACTCCATGGCGTCCCTGGTGCACAACCGCTCTAAGTTCGACATCGCAACCGGTAACGACGCCGATGCCGACCGCCACGGCATTGTCACGCCAGACTTTGGCCTGATGAACCCCAACCACTACCTGGCTGTGGCCATTGAGTATTTGTTTGGCAATCGCCCCGGCTGGTCGCCCGAGACTGCTGTGGGTAAAACCTTGGTTTCTTCCTCCATGATCGACCGCGTGGTGGGTGCACTGGGACGTCGTCTTGAGGAAGTTCCTGTTGGCTTCAAGTGGTTTGTGCCAGGGCTTATCGACGGCACCATCGGCTTCGGTGGCGAGGAATCCGCCGGTGCCTCCTTCCTCCGGCACGACGGGACAGTGTGGTCCACCGACAAAGACGGCATCATCCTTGACCTGCTGGCCTCTGAAATCACCGCAGTGACCGGAAAAACCCCGTCGCAGCGTTACGCCGAACTGGCGGAACAATACGGCACGCCCGTCTACGCCCGCACCGATGCCAACGCCACGCGCGAGCAAAAGGCCGTGTTGAAAGCCTTGTCACCCGAACAGGTGACGGCAACCACCTTGGCCGGGGAAGAGATCACCGCGAAGCTCACCCACGCTCCAGGAAACGGCGCACCCATCGGTGGACTCAAAGTCTGCACCGAAAACGCGTGGTTTGCTGCGCGGCCGTCCGGCACCGAAGACAAATACAAGATCTACGCTGAGTCCTTCCTCGGCGAAGAACACCTGGCCAAAGTGCAGTCTGAGGCCGCCGAGCTCGTAGACGACGTGCTTGGTGGGTAATGTCTCTGTGGTGTTTGGGCGGAGTGCTGCGTGGTAGTCATTTCCGCCCAAACCCACTAAAGTTGGGTGCTGTGTCTACGACGTTAACTCCCAACAACGCCGACGCGGGCGGTGCCGATTCCGCGCACGCTGAGTCGGGTAAGAATAACAAGACGGCGATGGTCACCACCGCCATCGGGTTCATCGCCCGATTCGGACTCGCCGTCGTCTGGCTTGTTAGCGGTTGGCAGAAACTGGCTGACCCCGTGACCACCAAACAATCCGTGGCCGCGTACGAGCTATTCAGCAGAGACGTCTCAGACCTCATCGGCACCGCACTGCCTGTCATCGAAATCGCGCTCGGGGTCATGCTGCTCGCGGGCATTTTCCTCCGGGCCACAGCTGCGGTATCCGGCGTCATCTTCGCTGTGTTCATCGCAGGCATCATCTCCGCGTGGGCACGGGGGTTGACCATCGACTGCGGATGCTTCGGCGGAGGCGGCTACAACGCCAACGTCACAGCATGGACATACTTGTCAGAAATACTCCGCGACCTGGTATTTGCTGCTGGGGCGGCGTGGGTAGTGAAGTGGCCTTTCAAGAAATGGGCCCTCTACGTGTAGCTATACATAGCAGCTATGTAGTAGCCGCGAACAATCGCTGACAGTGCATTTAAGGCGCATGGCGCATAAACTCTTACGGAGTTAAGTTCGTAAGAGTTTATGAGAGCCCTGCGCTTTCCTTCTCTAGTTGTTTCACGAGGATTAAATTCATGAGTTCCAAAATCAAGTCCCCCAACGAAAGCAGCAACGGGTTCCTCTGGGCGCTGCTCGCCGTGATCGTCATTGCTGCCGTTGTGGTGGGCTACATTGTGATCAACGGCCAAAAGTCACACGGCGGTGGCGGTGGTTCTAACGACATCGCAGCACAATGGCAGAAGCAAAACGTTTCCTTCACCGAAACCTTTGCCGATGACGCTGTGACGCTGAAAAGCGCCTCCGCAACTGCAGAGACGCCCACAGTAGACCTCTACGAAGACTTCTCTTGCCCCCACTGCTCTGAATTGGCCATCGCCAGCGACGATGCCATGAAAGACGCGATCGACCAAGGCAAGCTCGTGGTGAACGTCCGCACCCTCAACTTCTTGGATCGCGGCCAGGACGCCGACAAAGGCCACTCCACTCGCGCGGGCACTGCGGCGCTCGCCGTAGCCAAGAGCGGCGACGCCAACCTCTACTGGAACTTCCGCGCCATGCTGATGAACAACCAGAAAGACGTGTACAACAAGTGGGACAACGAGCAGTTCGCCAAAGCCGCTGAAACACTTGGTGCCTCCGAGGATGTCACCAAAGCCATCAAGGATGAGAAAGAAAAGGATGCCTTCCTGAAGATGAAGGACACCAACACCTCCAAGCTAGAAGGGCTCGGCCGTGGCGTTTCCTCACCACGCGTGATCAACAAAGATGGTCAAGACGTCTCTGTTGTGGACAGCAGCCAGCAAGTCAGCGACGCCTGGGTTGCTCAAGTAACAGGAAGCTAACACTGAGTTCTGTAGCGACTCCTCGACATGACGCATTATGCCTTGTGCCTGCTGATTTGTGGCAACATGAGTGCAGCGTGTACATTTGAGGAGTCCACCAAGGGGCTATGGCGCAGCTGGTAGCGCACCACACTGGCAGTGTGGGGGTCACGGGTTCGAGTCCCGTTAGCTCCACCCTGGGGGAAGCGTTGAACCTCGCGAGAGGGCCAGCGCTTCCCCCAGTTTGTCTTTCCTGGATGAAGTCGTCATGGCTCATCACCTCGGTGCGGATGGCTTTCAAGCCCTTGTGGTTGAGCAGAATGATGTCGTTCGTAATGACTGACTTGAAGATGCTCGTCGTCGGCATGAAGGTGCCCACATTGTTCTCGTCGGTGATGATCGCCGTCGAAGAAAGCAGGACTTCCAGCATGGAGTCGGTGCTGAACGCGGCGATAGGCTGCAGTTGCCCTAGCCGAGATCATCGAGAGTGGCGGACTGCTCTGTTCTGCGATGCCTGAACGGTTCCCCGTCACGCCCCTGGCGGGGCGTAGCGGCCCGTATTGATGAGCACCGAGTAGATCATCATCCTTCTCATCCCGAGGTCGCGGGCGACGGCGGCCTTCTGCTCGTCGGCCGCCACGCGCCAGCGCACCTGTTCGGCCTGCTCAGGCGTCAGCCGGGGTGCTCGTCTGGTGGTCACGACGTCATCCTTGCACCTTCGGCTCGGCATCATGCGCGGGGCGTATGATGCCGGAGGCCGACGAACGGCTGATCTTGGTGCCCGCAGCGCTATATCCTCGTCGATGTCCACCATCATCTCTGCTGTTCCTGGCTCGTCGAAGGAGCAGGGACACTTGAGTGCACCGCAGGGGCCACTGTTGTGGAAGGAGCCTTGGTGCGGTGAGCATCTACTGGGACTGTTAGTCTTAAGCTTTAGCCTGAGTCTAATTCGTGGGCTCCCTTGTCTGGTCGCTCACATTGAACAGCGATGGAGGGATCATGGCCAACTGGGGCTATCGCGTTTACACCTTCGAGATGATCGAAGGTCAGAATACCGTGCTCATGCAGGAAATCGAGGACCATCGCGAGCGCCTCATGGATCTCTTGCAACTTGTGGGTGAGTCCACGCGTGTGGGCAAACCTCACACGGAAACTCAGGTCGCCGAGGGCGATGGGCTAGAAGACGAAGAGGCCGCACAGTACGACAACACGGACCCGACTCTGTCCCTCCGCGGCGCTGCGTACCATGATTCTCTCCACACAGCTCACGCCATCGTGGCGCTGGGTGAGTGCGGGCTGCATGACTATGCGACCAACCCTGAGGATGGGGCAGATCGTCTCGATGTGGGCACCCGCACGGCGGAGACTCCGATGCGCGTGGACTTTTACTTCGCAACGGCGATGACCAAGGGATTCATCGTCGCGGAAACGCTAGGTATGAAGGACGCGGTACCTCCGCTCGTACGTTGGATCAACGCCCTTGCCCGAGATCAACGTAAGCGCCACCTTGAGGATGTCGATGCGCGTGACGAGCATCGAGACGCCGAGGGGACTCCTGTCAGCAAGAGCCAAGCGCGCAAGTCGGTTCCCCCAGTGTTCAAAATTCATGTCGAGCGCGCTACCGATCCCCAGCTGTTGGAGGCGATCGTTGACGACATGACCTCGATGGACGCGGATTTCATTCAAATTGACGCGAACGGCAAGGAGCGCACCCATCGTCTCACTATCAAGGTCAAGGAGAAGGAGGTGCGCGATGGTGTGGTTCGCCGCTTCAAGAATACGGCGTTGACAGAGGATGGGATCATTACCCAGACTTTGAAAGACCTTGAAGTGGACGTCGAGTCCTTGGAAAAGGCCAATCTCGGCGTGAATCAGATCAAGGCCCGCGTACGGAGCCCACATGGCAGTAAGACGCTCGTTCCAGGGCAGATAGCCGACCTGTTCAACTACAAGTTCGAGTCTGCAGGACGGCCACGGGCAACCCCCTACTACCGCATCACCATTGACAAGATCAGCATCCTTCGGACGACTTCTGACGTCGCGCTGAAGAACCCAGATGAGAGGGAGCTCGTCGAGTGGGTTGAGCGGGAGGAGGAATCATGGGAGAACTCCTAGGAGAGCGACACACCGTAGTAGCACCGACAGTCCCTTGGAAGGCGGCTGCCGTGGCCCTCTGCGTTTGCATGCTCTCCCTCTGGGCGTTCGATGCAAGGGCCAAGGACTTTGGCACCATCGCGAGTGCCCTGGGCCTGTACTCCGCCGGTCTCCTCGGCGTATTCGGCGTACTTAACACCTGGCGCAGCGCCATCACGAAGAGACGCAGTCGCTACCAGCAAGTTGAGGACAAGTGGCGGGCCGTCATTGATCGTTCAGTCAAGTTCGCGCTGAAGGGTTCGGCCCTTTCCTTCGTGCTCATGTTGTTTGGCGTGATCGCCCCAGCGATCAAGGCTCAGGTTGCCAGCATTATCGGACCACAGCTCTATTCCTACGCGGCGCGCTCGGTCAGCGCGCTCGCGATCACCGGGGTTGTTGCGCTGGGAATGGTGTCATTGCAAATAGTCAGGGACATCAACGCCGTCTACGACTGGAACAACAAGGTGGAGGAGCAAGACGCAGTTGTTGAGGAACAACGCGCCGTCGCCGATCGCAGGAAGAAGGGCTAGGGCAATCCACTGACAACTCTCAGTAGCCTCAGCCTCGGTACGCGTTCCGGTCGATGAAGGCCAGCAGCGACCGCCGCTTCAAGTAGCGACGGCTGCCGACTTTCACCGGCTCGATGCCGTCGGAGTAGGCGAGCTGGCCAAGCTGGTTGTAGCTGGTGCCAGTAGCGCACGAGATCAGATCGATCCCTTACGGTCGATCTGCATCGGCTTGACGGTGTTCTCCTCCTTAACGGCCGCAGCCTCGATGTCGGTGCCGAGCGTCTCGAAGTTCGCGTAGAGGCTGTACGACCGAGCATCCAGCGCCTCCTTGATCTTCTCGGCCACGGCTTCCTGATCGGTGGCCGTCACGTAGCGCTTAGTCACCTGGACGCGCGTGATCGTGACCTCGAACTTCATGTCGACCTCCTCCTTGTCGACCATGTCCTTGCAGAGCTTCAACTTCTTGCGTTGGCCCTCGGGAACGGTGAAGCCCGAATCAGCCGTGAGGATTTTGCACACCACCTCGGTGTCGAACACGCCGTCTGCGTCGCTGGCCAGCATGATCCGGTTAGCCTTAGCCGACTTGTGGGTACCCCGACTGCGCGCCTCGGCAGGAGGAAGCGGATCAAGCTCGACCTTGATCGGCTACGGCTCCTCCGGCAGTGATAGCGGTGCGGGGCGCGTCCTTCTCGGTGATGCTCACCCGCCAGCCCGCCTTGCCACGCTGGATCGTGACCGGGCCACGGTTCGGAAGAGTCTGTGCGCTGGCACCTGACGTCGAGCGGGCATGCTTCGTACTAGGCGGGCAGCAGGAGGCGGCCCACCGCAGTACCTCCAATTGCGGATCGGTCAGCCCTGATGACTTGCTCGCCATGAGAGCAAGTCTCTCGCCACGAGCCGGGGACCCATTCATGGCCCCGGACGCCGGGGGCAACGGGCCCATTCCAAGTCTGTGGAGATGTTGCCGAGATGCACAGTCCTCGGCACCTGGCGGGGCCTGCGGGGTGGCTTGGTCGGTCCCTGGCCCACAGCCTGGGGCCGAGATCACGCAGGTGGGGCGATGGGGCTCTGCCGCCGTGACCGCAACGCCGACCGGCGCGTCGCATAGAGGATGGACACTAACGAGTTGCTGATTGCTAGGTATAACCTGGACGACTGGACCAACCCCGATTACCTGGGTAAGGATCCGACCCGACGGTCCCAACCCATGCTCCAGCCGAAATAGAGCGACCTGCTCCGGGCGGGATCGTTAGCGTCTAGGCCGCCAGCGCGAACTGGCAGTGCAGCAACAGGTGATCGCGTCCAGCGATGAGTTCGACACGTGCCCTCTGGGCTCCACAGACAAAATCCTTAGTCACAGTAGAGATGCTGTGGCTGGGGTTTCTTTATTTCTTGTTGATGTAGAAGATACTTCTCGGTGGTGCCGTGTGGCACGCACTCACTGCGGCTTCGGCTGGGTAATGGCCTTGTTGTAGCTCATGGCCGTGTCGACCCAGAAACTCAGGCATTCATCCTCAGCGATAGCTTCGGGGCTGACGGTAATCCAGCCGGTACCCATGCGTCGCCCCGCACCCATCTCGGCTTGGGCGGCACCGGGTTCTGAAAGGAGTGCGTCATGCTGGTCTGCGTCAACGCGAACTAGGAGGTCACCGGCTTTTCCTGCGCTGACGATCATCTTGTCGTTGACCATGATCGCGCGCCCGCCGAACATCGAAACCTCTCTCACATCTGACTGGTCAGTCACCAGCGACTGAATGCGCTGAATAAGTGCCTGTTGTTCAGGTGTCATGGCTACCATGGGTTTAGCCTTTTTCCTGCGGAGCATAGGAGAGCCGGTCGAAAATTAAGACGCTTTCAGTGATCACGCCGTTGTGCACCGTGAAGAGTTCCGCAGCGGGGGCGGTATCCGTGACGGCGGTCTTTGGGTAGTAAAACAACGCAACCTTGTCGCCGTCAGCGAACTCCGCGATCTCGCCGATCCTGGTGAGACGTGGGGCGAATCCCGCAATGAAGTCCCGATAATCCTGCTTGGTAGTCAGGTCAACACCGGGCGCCCGGCATGTCATGTTGTCGGCGATGTAGGACATTGCCAACTCAATGTCACCTGTCGTCCACGCCTGGTGGTAGTTTTTCACGATCTCGTGGGCGGTCATGGAACCGATTCCTTTCAGTCGGGGAGGGGTTCCCAGTGATCTGGTCCGGCGTCGTGCCCTGCGCCCGCAGTTTTCAAACGAGGTAGGAAATGAGTCCAACCGTGCTTGTGGCCTGCGACTTCGGTTTCTGGAAGGTTGAAGTGGCGCAGCTCAACACGGGTGCCGCCGTTGATGGGAGTCAAGAGAAATTCGACCGTAGACGCTCCGGCAGGCAAGTGGTGGCTGCCTGTAAAACCCCATGTGAACACCACACGTCTGTAGGGCTCGACCACCAGGTATTCGCCTCGCACGGGGTGGCCAGCGATGTCAACGGCAAACTGCCCACCTGGTGTCGGGTCGAGGTCAGCGTATTGCCCCATCCACGCCGTCATGCCTTCGTTGGTGGTCAGGTAGTCGAATACGGTCTCGGGTGGCGCGGCGATGTCGATGAAGTCCTGGAACTCAGCCATCCTTCGCCTCCCGCTGTTCGATGACAGATTTCAGGGTGGCGAGCTTGTCGGGCCAGAATTCGTCAAGGTAGGAGCGCACCGCAGCAAGTCCATCGGTGTTGACCGCATACAAATGACGCGTGCGGTCTGTGCTGAGGGTTGCCAGACCCGCCTTGTGAAGGGTGCGTAGGTGGTGCGATGTCGTTTGCTGCGATAGTCCAACCGTTTCCGCCACCGCGCCGACGGGCTGTGGCCCCGAACGAATCACCCGCAAGATTGCCCGACGGTTCTGGTCAGCCAGCGCACGCAATGCGGCGTCGATACTTTCTGCTGCTTCCACATGTCACCTCTTTAATCACTGGTGTTTAATCACTGGTGATCCCACCCTAGCACAAATAAAAATTTGTACTCAAGATCGTTTGAACAAGCGCTTATCGACGCCCAGCGCACCAGGTGGTAGGCATCTCTTAGCTCTTCACCTCCCGTTTGGAAATGTTCACGATCGTGTTGAACAACTCGCCAGTGAGTAGTGTTCCCCAGTTTTGTTGGTTGGTGCCGCTGGTGTGGATGCCGTAGATGATGGCGGTGTCGTCAACTATGGATGCGCCAGACTCGCCGTCGGAGGTATCGGCGGAGTAATACGCCTGTAGTTTGTTGGTTTTCAGGATCTTGTTGCGACCCTTCCACATGGTGCCGAATGGTTTGTCGCCGGGATATCCGATGACGGTGGCAAAGCTGCCGTTGAGGGATCCAGGTTCGGGCGTGCGCATGCCGAACCAGCCGACGTCGGAACCAATGGGTGTTTCCAGTTTGATCACGCCCCAGTCGTGGCCAGCGGCACTGCCAGTTTTGTCGTACCAGACTTGGCTTGCTTTGGCCGTGCGAAAGCGCTTGTCTGCGCCGTTTTGGCCCGGTGTGAAGGTGATGTTGCTGCCGTTTTTGTTGAGGCAATGTCCTGCGGTGACCACGGTATCGGCGGCGACAAGTGAACCTGTGCATCGACCAGTTCCACCAGCTTGCGTGGTGTAGGTGATGAGCCCCACCCAACGGAATGGTGCTTCGGTGGTCGTGGTGACTTGGGTACGGGAATCGCCCTCAATGATTTTTTCTTCAACGTTGTCCTGCTCCAGGATGGGGTGCGTACCCAGGGATGAGGGTGTGCTGCTGCTGCCGGTGTCTTTGGTGATATCGGCGACAGTAATCGGATGCTCTTGGTCCTGCACACCGTTGACAATGTTGTATCCCACCGGGTCAATGGTGGGATTATCGACGGGAGCGGCCACGGCGGGAGCTGTCGCTGTTAGGGCTAGCGCCCCTGCGGTCAGGATCATTGTGGCACATGCACTACTTATACGTTGAGAAAATTTTGGCATACTGAAAAATATTACTAGCAAAATAATAAAAATGAAGGGAAATATTCATATAACAAATGCTAACGATAGTCAGTGTGATATTGCTGCTTGTGACGATCTGTTCTTTGCCCGCCAAGGGAATAAGGAATATTACCGTGTCGGACAAGAAAGAAATACGTTTCACCTTCAATGACAGGCCGATTGTTATTGACATTAGCCTGCGTAGTTTGGTGTTGCGATGGTTGACGCTGGCCATAGGCGCTGCCGCTTACTTCTGGGTACGGGATCTGCTGGGCGTGGATGATACCTATAACTGGGGTTCGTTTATCTACGTGACCTCCGGCGCCGCACTTTTCCTATTCATTGTGGCGGTGTATGGGTGGCCGCGTAAGAGTAAATAACCAGGTAGTCTGGGCTTTATGCACTACTCACAACTCCCGGCGGAACTAACTGACGGCCTCACTATCACCGGTGTAACACCCCTTTCGGGCGGTGATATTTCCCAGGCTTTTCGCGTTGATACTCCAGATACATCATATTTCCTAAAAGCACATCAGAAACCCAAAAAGCAGATGTTTGAGCGGGAGGCGCGTGGCTTAAAAGCCCTGCGGGATACAGTGCCGGAAACATTGGGTGTGCCGGAGGTTGTCAGGGCGTCGTCACGCGGGTTGATGTTGGAGTGGATTGAGGAGGGCGGCCGCACGTTCACCTCGGAAGCCGACCTTGGCAACAGTTTGGCGGAACTGCACCGGGTTCCGCAGCCGCATTTCGGCGGGATTGATGGGGACGACTCGGGTTTTCTTGGCTCGGTGGAGGTCGATCTAACGCCGACGCAGTCGTGGCCGGACTTTTATGTGTATAGGCGTGTCCAGCCGCTCATTACGCAGGCCACGGCGATGGGTGCTGTTCCGAGTGGGGTGCAGCGTCTTTTTGACGAGCTTCTGCCCAAAGCAGTGGATTTGTGTGGGCCGGATGAGCCACCAGCATTGGTGCACGGTGATCTGTGGGGTGGGAATCGTCTGGTGGATGTGGAGGGGCGGAACTGGTTGATTGATCCGGCGGCGTACTATGCACATCGCGAAGTGGATCTGGCCATGATGCTCTTGTTTGGCGGGTTCGGTAAGGATGCGTTCATCGCCTACAACAACACCTATCCGCTGGCTGACGGATGGCACGAGCGGGTGCCCTGGTACCAGTTGCCGCCCCTGCTGGTCCACGCGATTTTATTTGGTGGGGGTTACGGGGCGTCGGTCGTACGGGTACTCACCGACCTCGCTGGGTAGAACACTCAGCCAGGTCGGTGCTGCGGTCAGCGCGTTCCCGCCCGATCAGCGACGCGCGCCGCAAGCTCCTCCAACACATGCACATAGGTGTGTCCCGTGGTGCGGGTCATGCCGAGTTCGCAGGTGCGGTTGCAGGACAGGAACAAGTCGGCATCAAGGTGCTTGACGGAGCGTGCCTCGTCGTGGGTAGCGGTGGCGGTGAGTTCCTCGTGGAGCAGGCCGCGGTCACCGGCAAAGGCGCAGCAGCGCCAGCCGTCGGGAATGATGGCCTCGTCCGCGACCAGTCCGGCCAGCATCATGAGCGCATCGTTGACGCCCAGGTGCGTGGAGGAACAGGTCGGGTGCACCGCCGCTTTGCGAGCCTTGGCCAGCGGCGGAAGCACCGGCGCGACATAGGTGGCCACCCATTCCGTGGCATCCATGACGGTAATGCCCTCAACCCCGGCGTTCTTCAACGCCACAATAATGCCTTCCGTGCAGGACACGTTGTCGCACACCAGTGGAATCCGCCCGTGGTGGGTGTGCTGGACAATCCAAGAGGTGAGCTTGTCCTTCATTACCTCATAGCCCTTGGCCAGACCCTTCGACTTCCAGGGGGTACCACAGCAGAGTTCCTGAACACCCGCCGGCGTGCTGAGTCGCAGGCCCGCGTAGGCTGCGAGTTCCCGCACCGCGCCGCCCACGCCGGTGCCGCAAGCATGCTCGGTGCCAAACATGGTGCCCACACACGCGGGCATGAAAATGGCATCCGGGTTGGGCACCGTTTGCGGCTTGCGCACCTTGCCGCCGCCGGGAAGTTCACTGGTCAGGGTAGGTACGATGTCTTCGCTCAGGGCTTTACGTGCCAACCCCAGGGCCCCACGCAGCGGCGTTGTCGGCAACGCATGGGTCGTGGTCATGCCTAACGACGCCCCGCGCAGCACCATGTCCCAGTGCTCTGCCGCAACTTTCCAGCCCTTGTCCAGAGTCTCGTTCTGGGTTTCCCGCCGCTTTGCGCGAATCAGATCACCAGTGTTGATTTTCACGGGGCAGGCCGTCAGGCACATACCATCCACGGCGCAGGTTTGGACGACATCGTACACCTCCTGCTCTTTCAGGCGTTCCGCCAGGTCATAGGCACCGGTGGCCTCACAAGCAGCGATGGCGCGCTGGATCACAATGCGTTGGCGGGGCGTCGTGGTCAGGTGCTGGGATGGGCACACGGGCTCGCAGTAGCCACATTCCACGCAGTCATCGATGATCTGACGGACCGGGTCGGTGGGCTTGATGTGCTTGAGATGCAGCTGCGGATCGTCAGTGATGATCGTGCCAGGATTGAGAATCCGCTTTGGATCGCAGGCGTTCTTCACGTCCACCATGGCCTGATACAGATCATCACCATATTGACGGTGCACAAATGGGGACATGATACGTCCAGTGCCGTGCTCGGCCTTCAACGTGCCCTGCTCGCGCAGCACCAACTCCACCATGTCCTCGGTGAACTGGTCGTAACGGTTCAAGGACTCAGGGCCCGCAAAATCCTCCGTGACCAGGAAGTGAATATTGCCGTTCTTCGCGTGGCCGAAAATCACCGCGCCATCATAGTTGTGCTTATCAAACAGCACCTGTAGCTCAGTACACACACCGCCGAGCTGCTCCATGGGCACAGCAATGTCCTCCAACAGCGCCATCGTGCCCTTCGGGCGGTTGCGCATGATCTTTGTGTACAGGCCGTTGCGCATCACCCACATTTGGGCGCGCCGGGATGCCTCGTTGGTCATTTCTGGGGGAGTGGAGAGGCCATCAAGTTGTTCAAATGTGGCCTCACCAGTGGCGATGTGCTCGGCGATGCCTTCATCATCCATAGCCTGGTACTCCACCAGTAGCGAAGCATGCTGATCCACGTTGAAGCCCTTCGGGAGCACGGAGGAGGCATCGGGACCCATGGCGCGGATGGAGGCGGCGTCGATAAGCTCCACCACATCGGCACCTGAGTAGACGAGCTTGGGCAGGGCCTCAGTGGCGGCATCGAGTGAATCAAACATGAGCAGCCCGGTGGCGGTGCGCTTGGGCACGGGCACGGTGTTGAACACGGCCTCCGCGACGAACCCCAGGGTGCCTTCCGAGCCGATCATCAGGTGCTCAAGAATCTTGGCGGGCGTATCGAAATCAAGGAAGGAATTGATGCCATAGCCCATGGTGTTCTTGATGGCGTAGCGACGTTCAATATCCGCACGGTACTTGTCGCCGCGCAGCGTGTCGCGCAGCCGCTCCAGCACCTCCACCAGCGCGGGCTCATGGGTGCGCAGAATGTCGTCTGCCTGCGGCGATGCCGTATCCACCACTGTTCCGCTGGGGAGAGCGATGGTCATGGAATCGATGGTGCGGTAGGCGTTCGCCGTGGTTCCGCAGGTCATGCCCGAGGAATTGTTGGCGATCATGCCGCCGATGGTGCAGGCAATTGACGACGCCGGGTCCGGCCCCAGCTTCCTGCCATGACGCGCCAGCGCCCCATTGACCTGTGCAATGGTCAGCCCCGGTTGGACGCGTACACGCAGGCCGCCATCCAGAATCTCCATGCCGCGGAAATGCCTGCGGACATCCACCGTCAAACCCTCCGACAGCGCCTGACCAGACAGGCTCGTGCCGCCGCCGCGGAACGTCAGTGGCCAGCCCATCTCGGCGGCGACGCGCATAGCGACGCCCACGTCAGTCGGGGACTTCGCACGCATCACCGCATCCGGGGCGTGCAGGTAGTGGGAGGCATCCACAGCTAGGGCCATGCGGTCCAGTTCGCGGGTGCTTACGGAAGAATCGCCGCCCAATGCGGTGCGCAGGGCAGCCAACGCGGCTGCGTTGCCTTCGGACAAGATGGATCGGGATGTGGTGACGGACATGGCAGTACTCCGTTCGGATGAGTCAGAAATAGTTGTGGAGAGCTAACTCCACGGTACTCGCCTAACGGGGGTGCCGTATGGGGATGTGCTGCACGTTATGGGGTGAAAAATGTGGTTTTTGATGAGGTTAGGTTAACCTACCTTGAGGGTAATGCCTGGATAGTTCGGTTCAGGTGATGTAGTGAGTTCACGGTGCGTGGGGAACTTCACCCCCGGTGTGGGGGTTGGGTTCTCGTCTACCTCCCCGCATACTCCCCATAAAAGTCCACAATATGGTGGTTACCCGTTGTGGGCGCAACGCAGTCGTGTTGCATGCTCCAGGTGGCAAAGCGAATGGTGTCAGCGAGTCGCGAGTTGAATAGCCCGACAAAACCCAAGACTGGTGGCAGTGTCCAACCGGGTACTTTCACAAT
>ERZ773067.1005-NODE-1005-length-15638-cov-3.903805_pt1 | contig 15638 bp, 18 predicted proteins | sample MGYA00580622_ERZ773067 | MGnify/ENA primary metagenome ERZ773067 (study PRJEB29015, sample SAMEA2737998) | human oral metagenome | biome: human oral; feature: human-associated habitat; material: dental | place: China | collected 2113 ...
AACATGCGCGCCCCAGCGTCACGTAGGGCCGCGGCTGCCACGACGGCGTCCGGCAGGAGCGCGAACTCGTCGATTCGCCATGGCGAACTCCGGCGGTCATCGCGCGCTACGTGCGCGTTTAAGGTACCGTCACGGTCAAAGAATACCGCCCATCGATCTGACATCCCGCCTCATTTTCCCCACATGTCGTGCAGCTGCCATCCGTCATGCCCGCGCAGATTTGAGGCGGCCGCGCACAGGTTAAGCAGGTTCGGTCGGCGGACGGGCAGTGAGCCCAGGTCGAGCGACCGGTACTCCTCGTGGGCGGTGACCAGCACAACGCAGTCAGCTTCGGCTGCCGCGGATGAAACCGTGCAGTGGCGGTCAACCGCATCGAGCGCGATTTGTTCCGCGTGTGGGTCGTGCGCCGTCACCGTACAGCCGAACGCAGTGAGCTCTTTGGCTAGTCGCAGGGCCGGTGAGTCTCGCAGCGTCGCGATCCCCGGCTTGTAGGTCAGCCCCAGCAGGCACACGCGCCGCTGATACAGACCATCGAGAATCCGGTCTAGGAGAGCCACCGGCGCGAGCGCATGGCTGGCATTCGAGCGGCTGACCGCAGCGAATAGGGTATCGCGGCCGAACAATTCACCCACCTCCCACAGCGCCCGGACATCGCGCTGCAGCGTCGCGCCGGCATATGCCTGTCCGGGGCGTAGGGGGGCCTTTGGGCTCACCCTCGAGTCTGCCCGGACAGCCTCCGTCACGGCGACCGGGTCTGCGCCGAGTTCGCGGGCGATCCACCCGAGATCATTAGCGAAGACGATGCACATGGACAGAAAGACGTTCGTGCCGTGTTTGACCAGTTCGGCTTCCACAAGCCGGACCCGACGGATATCTCGTGCTTTCCACCGGGCAACTAGCTCCGCGACTGCGGGCGGAAGCTCCGGAGCATCGCAGCCCACGACAAGGCGCTCGGGGTGCAGGAAGTCCTCGAGTGCCGACCCGAGCCGCAGGTTCTCGGGCACGTGGACCAACGCCTGGCTGTCCGCCGGCAGGCCGCTCGATCGCAGAAGCCGCTCGCAGGTGCCTGCCCGAACCTGACTGCAGAGCATTATTGCCGGTCCGCTGACACCGCGCTCCAGTAGTGCGCGGACCGCATCCTCGGAGCGCGAGTCGTCGATCTCGCCGTCGACGGTCGTACGCGAGTCGTAGGCCACCACAACAAGCCCCGCGCCCCCCAGCGCCTGGTCCAAGTCCACCTCATCGGCCAGCACGACGTAGCGACCGTCGGCGGCAGCGGTCGCCAAAACATCGGCCACGCCAGGTTCACCGGCCGTGCCGCCAAGTGTCTCGAGGACCTCGCGCGCATCCCTATCACGGTCCCAACCCCGAACAGAGTAGCCAAGGTTGAGCAGACCCGCTGACGTGACCGACGCGAGGTGCCAGTCCCCCACGACAACGACCTCACCCATTGGTTCTGTGCTCCTGCAGTAGTCGACGCACGCACGTGACCAGCGCGTCATGCGACGTGACGGATGCGTGCCAGCCGAGCCCATGGGCCAGCGAGAGGTCGAACTCGACCACCGGGACGTCTCCCGGCCAGCCACGGCTTGTAGCGCCGAACTCGATCAGAGGATTGACCCCGAGCTCCTTGGCGACCATCTGCGCGATCTCCGACACGCTGACGGTGTCTTCTGCTCCGAGATTTGCGACCAGAATACCGCCAGCGGTGTGAGCCGGAAAGGTGAGAAGGGCCCGAGCACAATCCTCAGCTAAGAAGTAATTCTTGCGCTGACATCCATCACCGAGCACTTCAAGTCTCGTGGGGTCCTTACGCAGCTTATGTAGAAAATCATACACGACGCCGTGGTTGAGACGGCCGCCCACGACGTTACCAAAACGCAGGATAGTCCCCTCTATGCCATACAGGTGGTTGTAGGACGAGATCAACGCCTCGGCCGCCAGCTTGGAAGCGCCGTACACAGAGATGGGTAGAAGGGGTCCATACGATTCCGACGTCGGCCGCTGCGTAGGCTCGCCATAGACCGTGGATGACGACGAGAACGCGATTCTTGTGCAGCCGGTGGCGCGCATTGCCTCCAGCACTGAGCGGGTTCCGAGGACGGACTGCTCTACGTCAACCCAGTTGTTGACAAGGCCCACCCGCATGTCAACGCTTGCAGCGAGGTGCACGACGTCGTCGACTTCGTTGCTGTCCATTACACGCTGAAGGGCCTGGGTGTCGAGAATATCGATCTGCTCGAATAGGCACGTCCCGACCTCCACGTGCGGTGCGATCCATCGCATCGTGCTATTAGAGAGGTTGTCGACAACCACCGGCGTGCGCCCTTCGGCGACGAGTGCGTCAACGACATGGCTGCCAATGAAGCCGGCGCCGCCGGTGACCAGCGTTCGTCCGTTCACAGCTCTTCCCCCGTAGTGCGCATCGCGAGGCAGATGGCGTGCGCGACCAGTAGGTGCAGCGACTCCACTCCCGGTGTTGCGTATGGCTCCACATCCATCTCCACGTTTACGTGCACGTCAGCGAGGTCGCCCAGTGCACCCCCGTCGAAGCCGGTGACGGCGATGACCGCAGTACCGTGCGACCTTGCGAGACTCGCGAGCTCGACTAGATTGTTCGATACCAATCCGTCCCGCGAGCCCCCGTGCACGGAGAAGAGCACCACGGCGTTCGTACCGACTGGGTACTCACCCTGTAGCCATGGCTCAGCGAGGTGCGCCAACGCCAGCGCGGGGTCCTCATCATTCGTCCATGCAGTGAGGCAACTAACATCGTTCGTCAGAGACACGGTGCGCAAGTGGGGCCACCCTGTCCGACGAGTGAACTTCGTAAGGTCCGCCGCGAAATGCGCCGCGGTCGAGCTGGAACCACCATTGCCGGCAACGAGAACGACGCCGTTGCGCACCCGGACCTGGTGCAAAACCTCGGCGGCGCTCAGGATGTCTTTACCGCTAATTCGGCTGAATGCATCGGCGGAATTCCTCCACAACGTCGCGATCTCGTCTGCTGTAGTCATGACGCAACCTGCTCCCATCGTTGGTGTTTCACTGACCGGTAGGCGGCCTCGACGACGGCGAGAGCTCGCCGTCCAGCGTCGCTCTCCTGGTGCTGCGGTCGCGCCGTCGCCTCCCGGAAATACTCCCACTCACGATCCCAGGAACAGTCGCTGCCGCGAAACTCGGTGATCTCCTGACGGAACGGACCATCGATGCGGGGTTCGACCACCAAAGTCTCCACCCCGTACGAACCACCGAGGCCCACGACCCGGATGGTCGCCCGCTCGCACGTGACCTCGAACGTGAAGCGGTTGCGCCAGAAGGCGAGGCTGCTATGCACAGTGGCGGTCACACCCGAACGCAGGGCAAGCAGCAGGCGCGCGTCATCCTCAAGGTTGCCCGGCAGGGCGAAGTGGTGGCCTAGCCGGGCAACCACGGCGTCGACGGGCGACACCAGGTACTCGACTAAATCCACTAGGTGGATGCCCTGCTCCATCAACTGCCCCCCAGATACCTGCGCCGGGTCGGACCGCCACTCTTCTGCATACCCGCCGCGCAAGCCGTGTCCGTAGGCAGCGTCCAGCGCTAGCACTCTACCGTGGATTCCAGTCTCGAGTAGCTCGCGCGCGGCCGTGATGGCCGGGTGGAACCGATGGTTGAAGCCGCAAATTAGGATCCGGCCCCGCCGGGCTGCGGCCTCTGCCATTACACTGGACGCGGCAAGCGGCTTCTCGCACAACACGTGCTTTCCGGCCTCCAGTGCCGCGACGACGATCTCGCGATGTGACCTCGGCGGCGAGGCAACGATCACGGCGTCCAAGTCCTTTCGCGCCACGAGGTCCTGCCAATTGTCGACCGCTTCGCCGCCGTATCTCTCAATAAGTGCTTCGGCGCGCCTATCTCGCTGGGAGTACAGCGCGACCAGTCGGTCTTCCGGCGCCAGCGCCGCCAACCGTCGGTTGGCCTGCACCCCGGCTCCCACAATACCTACCCGCACGTCATCCTCATACTTCCTCTAGTGGTCATGAAATCATCGCAGCGACCGCCTACCGAAACCATCTGCGCAGACCGGTCGCAACTGGTCGCACTCGTATGTGCCGCAGGCCCCATGTGGCCATCGACGCCCGAAGATCCTGCGCCCGACCAGGCATCACTGCTACCAGCAGGTGCCCACCTCCGCCAGCTCCAACGACCTTGAACCCCAGCACACCCATCGAGTCCGCACAAGCAGTCAGTCGACGGCAGGCTGGATGGTCCGCTGCGGGGTTTCGCCTCACCTTCTCATCCCAGTGTCGACGCAACACCGCGCCGATCTGCTTGATGTCCTGGCCGAGAAAAGCGCGCTCGTTCTCGTCCGTGAGCCGAAGCGCCGTGTCCACGATCGCGGAATTGACTAGGCCGGACGAGGCGAGGACTGTCGCAGCGTCGCGGGTTTCGGGCAGGCCAAATAGGAGCAGCTGAGAGTCCTTGAGGAGTCGCGTCGCGGCATGCAGCAAGTCGAAGCGGGCATGATAGAATACATGCCCTTTAGTGTCGATGTCAAGCTGCACCGCGCCACCGATCGCTGCCACCCAACTGTCCTGTTTACCGACCGTACGGCCCAACAGGTCACGCTCGATGGTGAATGCGATCTCGGCGATCTCTGGCTTTGGCAAGACCCGACCGACATGGCGTGCGAGCGCATCGACGAGTGCGACCAGGTAGGCGCCCGACCCGCCAAGACCCGAGCCGGGTGCTATCGGTGAGGTTACAACGACGTGAACGACTGGCGCGGTCTCTAGGCAGGCGGCTGCGGCGCCGACGTATGGGTCGGCGGATTCGGCAGCGTGCTCGACCCAGTACCACCCGGCCTGCGACGGGACCGCGGCGCGCGCGGCCTCGGGATCGCTCGCGACGGAGACGACGACCTCGCGGTCGATCGCCACGGCCAGTACCCGAGTCTGGCTCCGCTGGTAGAACTCCGGTAGATCCGTGCCACCGCCGGCCACTGGAAGGCGCATCGGGGCAGCCGAGACTATTGCGTCAGGCACGATGCAACCCTACCAGTGCGGACCGCACTCGCTGTAGCCGCTCCGGCGTGCCAACGTCGAGCACCGGCCCTTCGACAAATAAGTGGGCGAGCGCTCGCGTCGGCACCATCGATCCGAAAAAAGTATCGTCATCGTTGCCACTGAACGCGTCGAGTGCGTCTGCCCGCAGGTACCGCGTCCCGCGGTCGATTAGCGGCAACGGCGAAGACTTGTCGTAGGACACAACCAGGTCGGCGTCTACGTCGATATTCCCCTGGTCCATCGATTGCGACGCAGCGGCCGTCGTCATGACCGCCGCAGCGCTGGTGCGCTGTGCCACCTGTACCAGGCGCTCCCAGATACGACCGACTTTCGGGGGCAGGACGTCACCGAGGACGAGCAGAAACTCCGAGGCAAGCAGACCTCTTGCAGCGCGCAGAGCGCCCACTGTCCCTGCCGGCGTAGCCTCGCGCCGATACTTTACCCGGTACGGCCGCTCGGACGACGCCGCGAACGCGATGACCTGTTCGGCGTGGTGGCTCACCAGCAACAGCACCTCGTCCGGCTTCCATTGGTCGACCACGCCGAGCACGTGGGCGAGGAATGGTGCCCCAGCGACCTCAACCATGCACTTCTGTGATCCCCTGGTGATCTGACGCAGCCGAGTCCCAGCGCCCCCACACAGTACGACGACCTGCCTCATGACCGGGCCATCGCGTGCCTGCGGACAGTGCTCACGACATGCGCGACCTGCTCGTCTGTCATCGCTGGGAAGATGGGAAGAGAGAGTAGCCGAGGGTACACCTCATCAGCCACCCGGACATGGGCCGGATCGGTGGGGAAGTGATCGGCGTAGTAGCTGAATTGGTGGAGCGGGCGCAGATGCACGCTAGTGCCCACACCGTCGGCCGCCAGCCGGGTGGCCAGCTCGTCACGCTTGAGGTGCGCCGGGATGCGGACGATGAATAGGTACCAGGACGATCTGTTGGTACGAGTGTCGGCGGGCGGCAAGTCGAGCCCCGGGACGCCGTCCAGCCCTTCCAGATAGATGCGGGCGATGCCAGCGCGCCGCGCGTGCAACTCGTCAGCACGCGCCAACTGGCACCGCAATACCGCCGCGAGGATATCTGGCAGGTTGTACTTGAACCCGGCGGCGACTACGTCGTAGTGGGGCGAGCGGCCGAAACGGTGCCGGTCGTGCGTGCTTCGGTCGATACCGTGTCTACTCAGCACGCGGCATCTCTGCTCAACGTCCGCGTGAGGTGTGACAAGCAGACCGCCCTCCGCGCTGGTGAGCGGCTTGGTGACGAAGAACGAGAAAGCTGCGGCGTCCGACAGTGCGCCGGGGGTAATGCCGTCCCGCTCTGCCGGGAGCGCGTGCGCGGAGTCCTCTACGAGACGCAGCCCGTGCTCATCGCAGAACTTCCTGGCAGCACGTACATCGGCCATCCGGCCTGACATATGCACGATAACGAGGGCCTTGGTGCGCGGCGTGAGGGCCCGACGCGCAGACTCGAGGTCGATGTTCAGCGTTTCAGGCTCAACGTCGACCAGCACCGGCCGCGCCCCAGCGTGCACGACCGTGGCTGCTGTCGCCGTGAAGGTTACAGTCGGCACCACGACCTCATCGCCCGCACCGACGCCCAGTCCTAGCAGTGCCAGGTGCAAGGCAGCCGTGCCGGAGCTCAGTAGCAGCGCGTGCGGGACATTCAGGTAGGTCGCGAACCGGGACTCAGTGTCGCGCGCGACCTCGCCGGTCCCGATCCACCCGCTCTCGATGACGGACAGCACCGCCTGTTGCTCCTCGCTCCCGAGGTACGGCGCTGCGAACGGCACCACGACCGGCTCAATAGCAGTGCCCACTTCTTGCTCAACCATCCCGCCGCTCACAGCGTGAGGTGGACAGAGTCGGTGCTGAACTGTTCAGCAAACAGGCGGCTCGGGTCCGGGGCCAGCCACGCCCGCAGAACTGACGACGGTACTGCGCGCCAGCCGCGAGTGCGTCTGAAGCGTCCGCCGGTTTGCGGATGCTGCCAATCACTGTCTTGGCCGACAAACCACTGCGGTCACGGTGAGCAGTGACCTGCTTGAGAGCCCGGGCTGGGTTGATGCCGGCGTCGCGCATTCGGCACCACAGCAGGCTGACATGGCTCACACCAAGGCCCACAGCTGCCATCGCCTGCCCTGGGGTAGTGCACGCAGTGACATTGACCTTGATGCCGTTCTGCGCGCAGCGACTGATGAGCGACGTCCGGAGCTCACCAGAGCCGGTTAGCAGTGGGATCTTAACCCGCACCTTGTCACCCTGCGCCGCCAGCGTCCTTGCCTGGTCGAAGGCCTCCGCTGGGTCTTCCGGCAGCACCTGCAGATGCAGCTCAGTGGGATCGAGCGCCAGTAACTGGCCCGCGAGGTCGCACAGGCTCAGCGCACCGGCAGTGCGTACTAGCGTGGAATTAGCGGTGGTTCCCACGACGAGGCCGGTGGCAAACCAGTATGCGCACTCCTCCACGTCTGCGCTGTCGACGTAGACCTTCGTCATGGTTGTCCTCCCGTGAGGTCGAAGTCGGATCGGTCCTTATTGCGCGCGGCGGCGAGCACGCTACACAGCTCACGCGCCACCTCATCCTCCACCAGATCATCGAGCAGCATTGGCAGAGACGTGCGCCAGCTCTGCGACCGGTCGCCGGTGGGAGAGTTCACCCGCTGAGCCCCGAGCATCAGGTCGAGCACCTGGCTTAGTACGAGGCCGGCTCCGCTGCGCCCTAGGCCCTCGTGAGTCCGGCGGAGCGCGGTGAACAGGTCTGCATCGACCGGCGTCCCCTCACCTAGCGCGACGAGGCGCTGATGGTGCGACAGCCGGGCAAACGCTTCCTCACTTTGCGGATCGACGTCGATCAACCTTGCGCCAGCGTCGTGGTCGGCCCAGACTGCCGCCACCGGCGGGTGGTCATGGTTCGAGACGTAGGCAACTGCGGCTTCGGGCCACTTGTTCGGGGGAATCTTGACAAACCACAAAATGATTGTTCGTAGAAGGCCGCGCTCCCCAATCTGCTGCCGGAAATCGGAGGGGACATTTCCGAGGTCCTCCGTTACCACGTAACAGCTATTCGCAACACTTTCCAGCACCAATAGGTCGAGGATCTCCCGGAAAGGGTACTCAACATACGCCCCTTCGGCCGGCGTCCTGTCCCACGGCACCCAGAACAGCCTGGTGAGGTGCATTGCATGGTCTAGGTGCAGGCCTGCGCCACGAGCCATGTTCGCCCTCCAGACCGCCACCAACGGCGCGAACCGCAGCCGTTCCAAGGCCATCGGCGAGAAGGGAGCGCTGTCCCAGCCATGGCCATCAGGCGCGAATCCATCCGGCGGAGCACCGATACGCACCTGTGGGACTAGTGCCTCCTGCCACAACCAGCCATCGAAGCCGCCGGGGTCGAAGCCGACCGGTAGGTCGTTAATGACGTCGATTTCGCCAGCGATCCTCGCCATCTGCTGCTCGCACATCCACTGCAGCCAGACATGGAAACTGACATCATCAGCGTGCTGCTCTGCAAAGGCTTCGACCTGCGCCGAACGCGGGTCCTGAAGTTCCGTTGGCCACTGTCGCCAATCGCCCCCGAGCTTATCGGTAAGGACGCACCAGGTGGCGAAGAGCTGCACAGGAAGCGCACTGGCGGCAAGAAAGTCCTGCAGCAAGGGGTCCGGACTGCCATCAAGGTCTGTCCAGAGCGCCCTCAGCGTGGCGTACTTGGCGGTATGCACCGCATCGCGGTCGATCGGCGCATCAGCGGAGTCACTGAGTCCCGCCGGACGGGACACAGCAACAGGCGTTCCGTCCGGTGCGCGCACGTCCTGCATGGACAGATAGAGCGGGTCCAGGAAAAGGCGTGTGGCCGGGTAGTACGGGCTCGGCTCGCGGGGTGTGGTCGGTGCGGCGGCGAGCATCGGACCGAGCAACAACGTTGTCGCCCCCTGCTGCGCCGCCCAGCGCGCGAGGTCGCGCACCGTGCCCAGGTCACCTATTCCCCAGTCCTGGCTGGAGCGCAGTGCGTAGGGTTGCACGCTGAGTCCCCAACCGCGGCCTGGGGTGGGTGCGGCAACCGCAGGGCTGCCCACCACGGTCACAGGCTCCATAGACCCGGTCGGATAGAATCTGTGGTAGCCGACTGGAACGGTAGTTGGGACGTCCGGTGAGACCGCCACCATTTGGCCGTTGGCCAGGACGAGTTCGCCCTTGTCGGCGAAGGCGACCGGTTCGTCGCCGCGAACCGTGAGTATCGACGCGGCCACGTCCTGACGGGCCTCTTCAGGATCGCCGCCGAGGTAGCGCACAAGATCGGCGGCGACGACGGGATCGAGCTGGCGCACCCGACGCAGACCGTCAACGTGCTCGACCATTACACCCCACGAGGCCGCCACTTCGATTGGGTTCGGACAGCTCATCACCGCAGCGCTCCCGCCTGATCCACCCACGAGTACACGTCGGCCGCGTCACAGATCGAGTCGAAAAGGCCGCGCTCAGCGAGCCGGGATATCCGGTCAGCATCGTCAGGGAAACGGCTGATAAAGCAGATGACCTCCTGCTGTAGGTATGCGCGAGCGGCCACGGGGTTTCTGGCCAGGCGCTTCTTCTCCCGCCAGGTGTGATGGAAGGCGGCGTCCGTCGGTACCGGATCCCACTCACGCGCCGCAGGGTCCCAGACGGTGTCGACGACGCAGCGCACCGGGACACCGAGCGAGGCCGCCTCAAACACCGAAACGCGCTGCTCCGCGAAGGCCGGCCGGGGGTCATACCCTTCGATGGGTGTATGGTTCCGCGCGGCAAACGCCAGACAGCTGCGCACGAACGCATCCCGGTGCACGGCGGAGCCGAAGTAGGCCAGCGCCGTGTTGGCGGCTGACCTCCTGAAGTCCCACCCGTCCTCAACGATGCCGTTTGGGTCGGGCAGCCGGTCCCGGGTGGGGTAGACAACGTTGCCGACGGCTTCACGGTGGGCAACCACGAAGACCTCACCACCGAGGTTCTCAATGGGGCGGTGCAGGTAAAGATCAGTATCAAGCCAAGTCAGTGCGGTATTTGACGCGGCCAAGGCAAACACTTTGCCGAGAGTGTAGTAAGTCGAAGGGTCGTAGAGCTTATGGTCAACGCTGGCCAGCACATTGAGGTCGATGGCGCGGTACAGATCTTCGAGGCCCCAGTGCGTAAGCCACCGGTACCCGTCCTGGTCGGTGTAAAGGTCGACCGGGCCGTGGTGTCGTTCCCATGCCCGCGCTGAGTGCAGCATGGTGACAACCTCAAAGGGCGGTAGGAGACGGCGTACGTCGACCCCAGCCCCGGACCGGACGCGACCTGCAGCGGCGGGAGCGGTCCAGTTTACGTGGGCGGCAGGCAGTCGTCTCCCGTCGTCCAGCTTGATCATTGCTTCGTCCCTTCGTGCCGTGACTGACACTTCGAGTGCCCCGAAAGGGCGTCGAGCAGCCGGTCGATGTCATCGTCAGTGGTGTAGAGGTGCGGCGCGGACTGGAGGAATTCTGTACCGGAGGTTTCGTACCGAACGGACACGACGACCCCGGCCCGCTGAAGCTCGCGCGCGACCTCTGCACTATGCGTATCCGGCATGTGAAAGCTGACTATAGCGGCCCAGTCGTGGAGCCTAGGGGTACCCAGCACCGGTAGACCGAGCGCGCGCAGTCCGCCCACTAGCTGTAGCCTAGCCACCCGCAACCGTTTGGGGTCATGGTGCTGACCGACCTGAACGAGTAGTCCCAAGGAGGCCTCCAGACCGATCAGCCCCATCTCGTTCAGGCTACCTGATTCGTAGCGGCGGGCGGTACTGGCGAGGGTCTCCCGGACGCAAAGACTGCGATAATCGTCCACGGACCGCCATCCTAGGACGGCCAGAGGCAGTAAGGGAAACAGCTCGCTCCGCACCGAAAGCACTCCCATCCCTTTTGGCGCTAGGAGCCACTTGTGACCGTCCGCCACGGTGAAGTCGATGTGGCGGCCGCACAGCGGTTACGCCCCGAGAGTCTGGATCGCGTCGACGCACAGCAAGACGTCAATGCCGCACAGGTCGTCGACGGGTCGGCCGGATAAGTAGTGGGTGCTACTGAACGCAACGAGGCAAGTCCGTTCGTTGACGCATGGCTGAAGATGCATGCGACTGAGAGGGACGGGCCGACTTCGACCTCCCGAACTTGCACGCCGAGGTGGCGTAGTGCCCGCCACACGTAGGTGTTGGACGGGAAGTCGCCAGCCTCAACCACGGTGTTGTCGCCCGGTCACCATTCCAGCCCTGCGGCCACCATTGATAGTCCGGCCGAGGTGAACGGCACAAGGGCAACCTCGTCGGCCGACACCGCCAGCATGGCTGCGGCCAGCCCACGTACCTGCGACCCGGCGTCCCCCAACAGGTACTCGAACTGGCCGCGCGGGCCGGCGCGCTGGGCGAGGCCGGTAATGGCATCGACCGTTACAGCAAGCAACAATGCCACCGCCGCATGTGCAAGATAGGCCAGCTCACGGGTGACGCGGGGAACGCTCTATGTCGCAGTGCGTCAACGTCAAGGACCAAATCGACCGTCAGCATCCACGCTTGGCCTCACGGAACCAGCGGACTGTGGCCGCAAGCCCCGTATCGAGGTCTGTTCTTGGCTCCCACCCGAGGAGGTCTCGTGCCTTGCGGATGTCGAGCCACTTGCGCCGGGGTGCTGCCCGCCGAGCGCCGGAGAACACCGGCACTCGGGACAGGCCATCCCAGACTACGCTCGCCCGGGTGGCCACCTCCGCGATCGGCACACATCGACCCGAGCCGAAATTAAACGCCCCACTATCACCGTACTCAAGGTGTTCAGCGACCGCGAGGTAGCCGCTCACCATGTCGTCGATGTAGAGAAAGTCCAGGGCGCTCGTACCATCGTCGCGGTTGCCAAAGTCGAAGGGTCCTGCGCTGGCAAGCAGGGCGAGCGCCCGCGGGACTAGGCGCGAGCGATGTGTATCACCAGGGCCATAGGTGTTCATGAAGCGGCACACGGCTGCACGTAGATCGTAGGTCGCAGCGTACCCCTGCACCGCGAGGTCGGCGGCGGCCTTAGAGGAGGCGTACAAATTGGCAGCGGCTAGCGGGCTGGCGGACTCGGGAAGTGGCTCCGACGAGGTGGTATCGCCGTAATACGCGCCGCTGGAAGCAAAGATGAACCGGGCATCCGGGCGCTCCTGACGCCACGCCTCGAGCATCACGTAGGTACCGCGCGCGTTTACGTCCAAGACTTCAGCCGGGTGCGCCACGCTATAAGGCACCAGCGCCTCGGCAGCGAGGTGGAACACAGCGTCGACGTGCCGCGTCCGCAGCAGCGTGCGCACCAGCGCGTCGTCGCGGACGTCCCCAACGACATAGTCGACTTCAGGACAAGCACGAGTGCCGAGACGACGGTCGAGGACCGTAACTTCGGCGCCTTTGCAGATGAGCTCGTCGACCAAGCGACGACCGCCGAACCCCGCCCCGCCCGTCACCAAACAACGTAGTCCGGACCATGCGTCGCTCATCCGCGCCCCTCCCGGTAATGGTCGCGGTAGACGGCGATCGTGCGACGCAAACCCTCTTCAATGCTGACGACGGGGACAACCCCCAGCGTCCGGGACAGCTTCCTGCCGTCGATACGCTGCGTCGAGATGACGAGCGTGCCGGGCGGCGGCGAAGACGGCTCGACCACCACACCGTTGTCACGGATGCGTTGGGCGCGGGTTCGGTCGAAGCCGGTCTCCCACTCCGCCGCGCACTGGACCAATAGGTCGAGGATCTCCGCCGGGGCCGCATTAAACTTGCCCGCCAGATTGAATACCTCGCCAATGGCTGCTGACGACGTTCCCGCCGCTAACACCATCTCGATGACGTCTTCGATGTATAAAAAATCGCGACTGTGCTGCACCGAGTCCGCGTACAGCTGCGGCGGGAGCGGCTCATCGTGCGCGTAAAGAGCGCTCAGGGCCCTTGGTATCAGGCGTGAGCCGCCGTAGTCATGCGGGCCGTAGACATTGCACGGTCGCAGGACGGTTACAGGAAGCCCGCGCGTGGCGTGGAAGGCGCGGGCGAGGATATCGCCTGCGGCCTTGCCTGCTTCATAGACTCCAAGCCCCCCCAAGGGTGCGCCTTCGTCCGTTGGCTCATTCCCCGACTCACCGTAGACCTTGTCGGTTGAGATCGTCACAATCGAATCGGGCACCGGGACATCATCTTCGAGCAAGGTGCTGAGCAGAGTCACCACCCCCATCGCGTTGGTTCGGATCGCCTCGTGCGGTTGCATTGCGGACCGCTCGATCACTGAGCACGCAGCCAGATGCACGATCACATCGTGGCGCGTGCGAACCATCTCAGCGCGCAGCGCGTTGGCATCAAGAACGTCAAGCTCGACCATCCGCAGTTTTGGGTGATCCAGCAGACCCTGGCAACTGAGCGCGGAGGCCCGGCTCGGCGTGCAATCTAGGTCGGCTACAGTGACGCGCGCACCAGCCGCCAAAAGCACTGCTGTGAGGTTCGCGCCGATGAAGCCGTTCCCACCGGTCACTAACACGCTCTTGCCGGCGTAGGAACGTGCAGCGGCCGACGACGGTATCGGCCCGGGGTGATGGTGAACCGTGTTAGTCGTCATCGTGCCCTAGCTGTCCAGCTTATACGCCACGTCGAGTACGACCGATGCAGGAGATCCCCTGGGATCGCTGCGCCCTGTCGGGTTGCCTTACAGTATGAGGGGGATCAGCCGGAGAGGTGCACTTCGCCTGGCTGCCAGGCGCGCTGGCGTGTAGCACGTGCACGGCGCCCCGACATGCCTCGACCTCGTTGAGCGAGGGGGCTTCGGGCATGACTGCGAACCCGCTGTAGAGCAACAGCTCGACGTTCTCGGACACCTTGTGCCGCGGTTGGTCGGTCTTCGCCACTACCACTTGATTCTTCCTCTCTCTGTTGTCCAAGCGGTCCCCCACTTCAGGAATCGGATGGGCGAGACCGCCCGAGCTGCTTCGACTCACCGAACCCGGCGGCCGAGAGAGCGAAAACAACAACGACTGTGACCACGAGCGCCCCAACGTAGACTAGAACGACGCCCCACTGATCGATCGCGTACCCCCAAACAAGCTTCGACATGGCGAGTACCGACATGGTAAGTGAAAACAACACTCCGGCGACCCTACCACGCAGCCCCTCTGGTGCCTGAAAGATCAACACGATCGTAGCCACGGAGCCGAGGAGGTTGGATGCGAGACCCTCGACCACTTTGACCGCTACAACAAGCGGGAGCCACACGACCAGGGCGGGGAGCATGATCGTCAGGGCCAGTGCCACCACTAGTCCGCCGACGATCTGTAGCCCGTGGGTCCGGACGTCGGGGTTGTGCCAGGCGAGGACGGCGGCACCGAGTACCTCTCCAACCAGAGCGATGGCCGCGAACGCACCCGACCAGGTCGCGATATCGAGACCGAGGCGTTGCTCAACAACCGGCAGGGTGCCGATGTCCCTCAGCCCCCACAGAATCGAGCCGAGACAGTAGAGGGCGAGAACAATGGCGTTCGAGCGAAGCCACGGCAGGGCCTCACGCACGGTACGTCCGTGTTTCCCGGTGGGTGCCGGCGCGACGTCTGCACGCAAGCCCCAGAAAAGTGCCGAGGCGAGAAGGAGGGTGGCGCTGTTGACAAGGAAGACCGTTGGGCCCAGTTGAGCCGCCAAGACCGGCCCGACGGCGAGCCCTAGCCCGGCGCCGATCCGGTCGGCTCCATTTAGTAGCCCAGCTCCTCGTTCGAGCTCCGTTGAGGGGACCACCGCCGGAACCAGACGGCCCTGTGCGGTGTACATGAGGCCCCCGAGGACTTGCCGGACCGTCAGGAGCAGAACGTAGGCGAGCGGCTGGTACCATTGCAGCGCGGCGGTGACGACTGCAAGGGCGATGGTGGTCAATAGCACAACACGGCGGGCGTTCAGTCGGTCGACCCAGGCACCGACCCACGGGGACAGTGCCGTGCCTGCTACCACCGGTACCGACGTCAGGATGCCGAGGGCGGTCAGGCCAGAGGCGATGAAGACGATGTAACTGAGTGCCATCAGACTCATCCACTCGCCGAAGCTACTGACAAAAGAGATGACCAACAGTCGACGGAAGTCAGGCGATGAGTGAGTCAGCACCAGCAGCCCGCCGTCGACGCAGGCGCTGTCTCCCAGCTAGCCACAGGGCCACCGTTAGGTATATCCCGCCAAGCAGTCACATCATTCCCTCTTTGCCGTCCAAGCCCTGGATTTTATCTCGACGAACTTTACCCGCCCGCGAGCCCGTAGCGGTTGCACCAGACCCTCAGCATCATCTCCACACCAACTCCAAGTTGTGGTGCGGCCGCACGACTCGGCTCCTATCCCGGGCCACCTTCGAGTGCCTGCCAGTTGTCTCACCCCAGGGATGATGGAGGGACTGAAACCATGGGAAGGACTCCTCTGTCATGCCTGCAGCACGGAAGTACTCCAACGAGGTCCACGAGCTGCGGCGCGAACGCGATGGCGGATTCAAACGGTGGGCACAAGGAGCTCCGCGAACTGGGGACTGTCTGATTAACGGTGTGTGGGGTTCGGCCTGATCTGAGAGGAGAGGGCT
>ERZ773067.1007-NODE-1007-length-15619-cov-10.436970_pt1 | contig 15619 bp, 7 predicted proteins | sample MGYA00580622_ERZ773067 | MGnify/ENA primary metagenome ERZ773067 (study PRJEB29015, sample SAMEA2737998) | human oral metagenome | biome: human oral; feature: human-associated habitat; material: dental | place: China | collected 2113 ...
GAAGCACCGTTAAATATAAGGCCAGCGAAATTAAGAGCATTCAATTCGCCAACGAGGGTACACCCGTGCCGCCTGCACACAGTTTCAAAGGCTATCTCCTAGTTGGCTCTCCCCTGTTCACCGAAACCTATTACGGCGAGGCAGCCAAGATGGAGGTAACGCAGAAGGGCGGAAAAAGCTATTGCAAGTTCACCGACGATAAATGGGGGACGGGCGAGTTCGAAGTAACACTCAGCAAAGAGCAAATTAGCGGCAAGGGCAAACTCAAAGTGGCCAACCCCCACAACCCCGCAGCTGCGAGCGAATACGATGCCACAATGAGCGGCTCGATGACGGCCATCGACATCAATGTGCCCGGCCTGATGAATGGAACGACCATCAAATGGAGGTTCGGTTCGCCCACGGAGCAGCAGAAACTCTCGGGAACGTATATGGGAGAAAACCAACTGACAGTAATGTTCCAAACATTTACCGCCAAGAACTCCGGCTACTGCTTCTGGGTTAACGACAACAAGACCTATTCCATCAAGGTTCTTGCCCAGAAAATTGAAGGAACACCCATGGGCAACATCACCCTTGGAGAATACACCATCAACAATGTCAGCTATGATGCGAAGACTAAGTCCTTCAGCAAAGACTACACGGCAGACAATATAACGGTGAAATACAGCATGGGTGGTGCAGAAAAGGAAGCTATACAAAAGAATGCCTCCATCAAAGCCAGCTTTGACGGAAATGGCGGGCTGAAAGTGGAGCACACTTTCAAGCTCGGAGCCATGCCATTCCAGCTCACGGGCGCCTTCAATGGTAAGATAAAGAAATAAAGCTGCTGCTAAAAGCACAGCCAAACCAAAGCAGTAGGGATAACAGAGGGGAAAGCAATCGCAGCCGACAATTCGTCTGCAACAATGCTTTTCCCTTGTCCCTGGCTTTGGATTGAACAGCAAAACAACTCCTAAAAGCCGGCTCTCACGCCAGCTTAGCCGAACACCCCAACATTCTCATCATTCCACATGTGCATCCTAGCTCAACGTCTCCGTTTGCTTACCATTGGCATGCTCGCCGCCCTAGTTTCGGGCTGCACAGGACTGTTCGACGGCATCTACGACTCGCCCGACAAAGCTCCGAAAATCAATGCCAACCAACTGGCAATAGATGCAAGCGACTGGCATAACTGGTATTACATCGACTTCGACTCGCTGAAAATGCTAGCCGAATCGGGCGATGCTGATGCTTTTCTGCATGCCCGAACCCACTTCACGCCCTACCCGATCCCAACGATTAAAGACGAAACACAGGCTGATAACCAAACGGGCATCTACACTTATTGGTTCGACGTGTTTGGAAAAGGCATATCCCACAATGAGAAAAGAGACTTTATGCCCACTACTAAGCAACCCGAACCGCCTGCATGGAGCATCGCCATACACCGCGACAACGTGCGAACCAACGGCGGTGCGGTGCTAGAAACCAACTACACGTCGATGAGTCAGCTACCCGAAAGCAGCGCACAGTTTATGGGAGCAACCTTCAAACCCGACGAATGGACCACCAACGCCGTTTGGGTAGACCAATCTCAGATGCTCAACAGCCTCATTGGTTGCCAAGGAATAAACATCAACAAGCAGCTTTCATCATGGCTAAGCCTAGAAATACCGCCCATGCCACCCGCATACAAGAACAACAGCCACGTGTTTGTGGTGAAACTGAACAACGGAAAATTCGTGGCCTTGCAACTAGAAAGCTACATCAACCCCACAACAGGCACTAAATGTTATCTCACCATTAATTATAGGTATCCGTATTAGAAGTCGACGAGTTGATAGGCGAAGCCACTTTCTCGCCATAGGAGTTAAGGAGTTATGGAGTTAAGGAGTTAAGCCAAATGCCAGGTGGTGGTAGTCATCTTTTAAGAGTTAAGGAGTTAAGCCAAACGAATAGGTGGCGTTAGCCATCTTTTAAGAGTTAAGGAGTTAAGCCAATAGCTCAGGAAATAAGGAGTTAAGCCTAACGAATAGGTGGCGTTAGCCATTTTTTCACCTTTTCACCTTTTCACCCTTTCACTTTTTAAAGGCAGCCATCTTTTCACCTTTTCACCTTTTCACCTTTAAAGGCGCAGCCATTTTTTCACCCTTTCACCTTTTCACTCTTTCACCTTTAAAAGCCAACTTCACATCAAAGTTACGCTCATGTTTCACCGCACATTCATCTTCCTATCCCTCATCATATCGCACATAACGGCCAACGCTGCCCTCCCAGCCGACACGCTTAACCGCACCATCGACCTCGAACAGGTGGTGGTAACCGGCACGCGAAGTCCGAAACTGTTGGCAAACACGCCCGTTCTAACGCGCGTCATCACACGAAAAGACATCGAAAAGACCGATGCCACCAACCTGCGCGACCTACTTCAAACCTCCATGCCTGGCATTGAGTTCTCGTATGCCATGAACCAACAAACTCATATTAACTTTGCAGGGTTCGGCGGACAAAGCTTACTGATACTCGTTGACGGCGAACGGCTGGCAGGAGAAACGATGGACGACGTTGACTTTACCCGTTTGAGCATGGATAACGTTGAAAGGATAGAGATTGTTCGCGGTGCAGCCTCGGCCCTTTATGGCTCCAACGCCGCAGGTGGCGTTATCAACATCATCACACGCAACGCCACACAGCCTTTTAAACTAAACCTCAATGCGCGTGTTGCACGTCACAACGATTGGCGACAAGGCTTGAACATGCAACTGAAAAAGGGTAAATGGGCCAACACCCTGTCGGTTACCCACACGTCGATAGACAACTACGACGTAACCAACGGCCCTTCGCCCATATCGCGCGTTGTCACTACTATCTACGGCGACAATACGTGGAACGCCAACAACCAGTTATCTTTCAGTCCTGTGCGCGAACTGAAACTGACTGGCCGTGCTGGCTACTTTTTCCGCGAAACAACCCGAACAATAGACGCGCCCGAACGTTATCGCGACTTCTCTGGCGGCTTACGCGCACAATGGCAACCATCCGACAAGCAACATTTAGAACTCTCCTACTCGTTCGACCAATACGACAAGTCGACCTATCTACAACAGTATCGCCTCGACCTTCGCTCTTACTCGAACGTACAAAACGCCTTTCGCCTACTCTACACCCTCAACTTACGGCAAGGCGACGTGCTTTCTCTAGGTGCCGACTGGATGCACGATTGGCTGTTAAACCCTAATCTCGAAGGCCGAACGCGCAAACAACGCTCGTGCGACGTCTTCGCACAATACGATCTCAACCTCGGCAAGGCGTGGGAAGTGGTTGGCGCACTACGACTTGACCATTTTTCCGACCACGCCATCACGCGCCTAACGCCCAAACTAAGTCTTCGTCACACTCCCCTACCCCATTTAAACCTACGCTTTGGCTACGGTATGGGTTTCCGTTCGCCCACACTCAAAGAGAAATATTACAACTTCGACATGGCCGGCATTTGGCTTGTAACGGGCAATGCCAACCTTAAACCCGAAGTAAGCCACAACTTTAACCTCTCGGCCGAATACACGCGCCTGCATTATATCTTCACGTTAAGCGGCCATTACAACCTGGTGAGCGACAAAATAGCTACAGGCGCGCCTTTCTTCGCCAACCCATCAGAGCCTCTCCCCCATCTTCCTTACATCAATTTGGCGCAATATGCAGTACTGGGCTTCGAGGCCACAGTGAAAGGAAAGTGGCAAAACGGCATGTCGGCACAGCTTTCGTATTGCTTTACACACGAACGCTTGCCCAAGGATAAGGACGGGAAACAACTGAACAACCAATATCAGCCTGCCCGAAAACATACCTTCACTGCACATTGGGACTATTCGCACCGCTTTAATAAGACCTACCAACTGGCTTTTAACATAGACGGACGTGCGCTTTCGCCCGTAGACAATCTGGAATATGTAGACTATTACGACTTATCTAAGGGCACCAACACCATTCATTATCCCGCCTACACGCTGTGGAAAGTATCTGCCGTGCAGCAAATCGGCAGCATATTCACGCTCACACTATCGGTAGACAACGTGCTAAACTATCGCCCCCAGTACCATTACCTTAACTCGCCACTCACCGATGGAGCTAATTTTATGGTGGGAGCGGCAATCAACTTGTAAAGAGGAAAAGGTGCTTTTAAAGGTGAAAGGGTGAAAAGGTGAAAGAGTGAAAAGATGGCTAACGACTTTAAAGGTGTCTAGCGGTTTCTAGGTTTCTAGTTCTTTCTAGCTTTCGGACAAGTCAGACAGGTCAGACAGGTCAGAATTATCCTATTAGCCTAACGCCACCTATACATTTGGCTTAACTCCTTAACTCCATAACTCCTTAACTCCTGAGCTATTGGCTTAACTCCTTAACTCCTAAACTCCTTAACTCTTTAACTCCATAACTCCTTAACTCTTTAACTCCATAACTCCTTAATTTCCCAACTAAAAATGTCATCTTTTCAGCATAATTTTTAACATTATGAGTGCCTTTTTATCCACCAAGTGTCCATCCTGTCGCAAAAAATCGATTCTCGCGGAGGTTGGTTTTGATGCAAAAAGGGGTTAGTATGTGAATGCGGCAAAATGAATTTTTATTAGAAAAGACCGCCGTTTGCACCTGTTTTTGGGCTATTTGCGGCTAAATGTAGTGCAATATGCCGCTAAATGCTGTGTATTTTGGTGCTAAACGCAGTGCATTTTGGTGCTAAATGCAATGCGTTTTGGTGCTAAATGCAATGCGTTTTGGTGCAAAACGCAAGGTAAAATGGCACTAAATGCGTGACGAAAAGCATAAATATCCACAGCAATGGTATAAATAAAACCCCTTCGTGCCATGAAACATAAGGTTCTGAAAGGCGAAATAGCTGTTAAAAAGCAGGGTTTTAGGTGCTAAAAGCGGCAATTGGGACTTGAAAATTTACGAGCTGGCAACCAAAATAGAAAGGTAAAGTGATGCTAAATGCAAGTGATGCGCTCAAAAATGGGGTAAAAAAGGAACGTGCAAGACTGAAAATAATAGCAAATAGCTTGCATTTTAATCTGTTTTTACGCTAGAATGGGGTGGTAAGCCGCATGCGTTTTGTAAAATATTTCCACGAAAATTAACCAAAGCCAGTAGCCAGAAAAACACTAAATGCTAATCTCTAAACAACAGATTTCTCACACATCTGTTTGCCCATGCACCGCTTATCGCCAATAATTGTTGGCTGTGTCTCATCGTCTTCGCGTTTTAGTTGGTTTGCCTTGCACCGCTTATCGCCAATTATTCTTGGTTGTGCCTCATCGCCTTCGCGTTTCAGTTGGTTTGTCCATGCACCGCTTATCTCCAATAATTCTTGGCTGTGCCTCATCGTCTTCGCGTTTCAGTTGGTTACCCATGCACCGCTTATCGCCAACAATTCTTGGCTGTGCCTCATCGTTTTCGCGTTTCAGCTGGTTTGGCCATGTACCGCTTATCGCCAACAATTCTTGGCTGCGCCTAGTCATCTTCATGTTTCAGTTGGTTTGCCCATGCACCGCTTATCGCCAATTATTCTTGGCTGTGCCTCATCGTCTTCGCGTTTCAGTTGGTTTGCACATGTATCTCTTATCGCTTGTAACTCAGGCCCAAACCAATACAAATACTCCCCGATGCCTTATGCGTAGTGTTGTTAATGATAACACCGCTGCATATTTAAGACATCGGGGAGCAATAAACCCCAATCGGTCGTTAGACCGCTTACCTATTATTTTAGGTTGTTTCCATCGCTTCCTGTTCATCTTTCGTTTGCTTGTCGGCATCTTGCCTGTCTTATTTTCTTGACGTAGCTCGCTACGTCCTCACGAATAAGGCATGCAAGATGCTCAACAATCAAACAAAATCAGCACAGGCTCTAACGAGCAATTTTGGTTAAAGCTACAAGCCTATTACTTAGTTTGCCCTTAGTTTAGGGCGATTTTTAAGTCGCCCTATCGGTACAAACATTTGGCCGTGTGCCTAGGCTTTTACTTCAAATACGACTTCAATCGCTTTTCAAGGAGCATGTAATGCGCTTTCAAATCGGGAGAGCTAACCTTTGGAATACACGACAACAACAGGCTATGCAGCTTTTGTGCATAAAACAATTGGAACTCGGACGTGCGGTTAACCGTTGTTCCCCACAAGGGTTCGGGTTCGCCATAGGCATTGCCGAAGTTAAGGAAAGCGGTTGCGGCATTATCTGTCTGCCCGTTGGCAGTTGGGAAACAAGCGTGCGAACCGCACCACTGATGTGCACCAGCAGAGCGAAGAGGGTATGCAGAAAGGTCTGTTTGTACGCCGTCGGCCTGCAAATTGTGCACATTGGGCGCCTGTTTCATATCGGCCACACCCGATTGCAGCAAGTCTACGTAAAGCCGTTGCATAGACAAGTCGGCCGTAGAAAGATGCTCGTTGCCTGCGATGGTTTTCCCGAACACGTCGGCGTAAACATCTTCCATGTATTCGAGCGGCGAATACGAGGTAGAGTCCAAGTAATAGGATATGGCCAACTTGGCATTGGCCATCATGGCCAACGACTGCACATCGCGCGCCAATATCTTAAACGGCTTATTAGCACCGTATGGCAGTTTACGCTCTAAGGTATCGTTACCCAAGGTGGCGAAGGTGCGCGCTTGGCGCAACAGCCACTGTGCCGATGCCTTCTGCTGGTCTTTCGGCACAACCTTATAGCGTGGCAAGCCCGACTTTTCGCTCGTTTGGTACAGGTAAATGCCAGGCACGTTTACAAAAACATGGCGCACATAGCGCATGGCTTGCTGCAAAATCTCGTTGTATAGTTCGGCCTTACGCTTGCCGCCATCCTCATCGCCAATCCATTTGTCGAGGTTCGACAGTATAAATCGCAAGTTGGCCATACCATAATCGCCAGCCTTTACGGGGTCGTTGCTCAGGTCTTCTTCAATGGCCGAGGGGTCGTAACGCGTGTTTGTCTGCTGCAAACCATAGCGATAGAAGGGGTCGCCCTCGTGTTTGCCGACCAAGTTACGCAGCTGTTTGGCATCGTCTTCGTAACCTTTCGAGCCGCGGAACAGCCTGTACGCCCATTCAACGGCATAGAAATCGTACACACCTAGTTGCGGTGGCGTAAGTCGCACACCGCGGTCGGAGGGTTGCGCCACGTAGTTGAAGCGTGCATAGTCCATAATCGAGGCCGTGGTGCCGTGCTTACGGGTGAACGTTGGCGAGCGCAACGAGTCTGTTGGGATGGCAGCCGATGCAGCCATGTTGTGCATAAAGCCCAAGGTATGCCCCACTTCGTGCGCAATGATGTATTCCAACGTCTGTTCCACAATGCTGTCGGGCATCTGCGCAGCACGTGCGGCGGGGTCTAACTGCGCCGTTTGCACCAGTCGCCAGTTGTCTATGGTGTTCACCACGTCGTTGTAAACCAGCACCGTGGCATTGATTATCTCGCCCGTTCGTGGGTCGGTCCACGATGGCCCCATGGCGTTTTCAACGTCAGTAGGCAAATACCTGATGCAGGAATAGGCGAAATTGTCGGGGTCGAAGTCGGGATTGTCGGTGGGAAAGTCGGCTACTTGCATCACATTCTTAAACCCAATGCGTTCGAAAGCCTTGTTCCACCACAATATACCCGCCTTAATAGCCCGTTTCCAAAGCGGTGGAAAGGTGTTTTCCACATAAAACACGATGGGCTTAACGGGTTCGGTGGGCGTTCCTGCGAAATAAGCCGCCGTGTCTTTGGGTTCTATACGCCAACGTTTAACAAACGTGGCCTTGTCTACCGAGCCATCGCTGGCCAACACATCCTTGTTAATGAGAAACATTCCCACGCGTGTATCGCTCAAACGAGGTGTCATTTGCTCGTTGGGCAGCAAGGCAAGGGTGAAGTTAACGCCGATGGTTACGGGGTAGTTGGAAATGGGCGTGCCACTCTTTCCCGACAAGCTAACCAGGTAATGGCGGTCCATCTTGATGCAGGCGTTGCGTTCGAACACCTTGAGCGCGGTTATTCTCGACAGGTTTTCCTTTAAAGACGAGCTTACCGAGTACGAACCCACATTCTTAGCAATGATGGGAAAGAAACGGTCTTCTTTCAAGAAGAACGAAGAGGCGTCGAACAATACCGAGGCATTGCCTGCACTGCGTGCCTTGATGGGGAAAGAAAAGAAGTCGAGATTGTCGTAGTTTAGCCTTGCGGCAAGGCTTGCCGCGGGACTATCTTTCGGGATAAACAAGTCGGTGTTTACCACCTGCATCACCACTGCGCTGTCTTTCTCGATAAAACGCACATGCACGAGGTTGGAGTTTTTAAAGCCCAAGTCGCCCATTTTGGGGTTCGATACCGACGAGATGGTGACTCCGATAAGCATGTCGCGCCCCAAAGATGCCTGCGGCAACTCAACCAACAACTTCCCATCCGTTTTATGCAACGACACGAAAGTGCCCCTACACGACTCGGTGGCGTGTTCGGTTAGTGCGCGTTCGTAGGCCGATTTCTTCTCGGTTTGCGTGGTTTGCGCCTTTTTCTTACGTTTGAAAAGGGGGAAAGCCGTTGCCGAAGAGCCTAGCACGACAAGCATCAGCGAAAACGAGAAAATGCGTCGCGACGTTGAGCCATATAATAAGGAGTGTTTCATTTGCCGTCCTCCAATGCCTTGTTCACCTTAAAGAGCAACATCTCGTAGTGCGAGCGTGCATCGGGCGAAAGGTTAGACTTAATACATCTTTCGAGCAAGGGCTTAAGCCTTAGCAACGAACTGTAAAAATAGATAGCCGAACCATCGAGCAATGCGGCATCGACGGTGGGTGCAAGCGACGCTGTGGGATTTCCGTAAGCCGCTGCAATAGGCATGGCTGTTGCAGAAACCTCGCCTTGAAGTGCAGCCGGGCCGTTGCCGCCTTGCTTGTTGGCCTTGTCTACCACGGCTCGCGAGTAAGTGAGGTAAGCGCGCTGCAACACCCTTTCTTCCTGCGAAGGGGCTTTTTGCTGCTCCACGCTTTGGAAGATGGCAGAGAAGAGATCGTCGAAATATTCCTTTTGGCTATAACCTTGCGGAGATAGATGCGACGACACGGCCAAACGCGTGCGCACGCCAAAAAGGTCGTAACCAATAAACTCTAACAGTTGGTCGTAATAGCTAACCGATATGAAACTTTTCCTCTCGAATGTGGGATCGGCATAACGCTTAAAGCGCTTTGCCTGCGCCAAACACCACAGCATGGCTTGACGTTGGCGCGCCTTAGACACCACTTCGTAGCGCGGCACACCCGAAGAAAGTTTCATGTCGTTGAGGTATATGCCGCCCACATTGCTCAACACGCGCTTGAAAAAGGCATAACGTTGCTGTGCAATGGTGAGGTAAAGCTTTTCCTTTATGCGGCTATCCTCATCTTTTTTAACCCAATTATAGAGGTTGCGCTCCACAATTTGAAGGTTGCGCAAGCCATATTCGCTCGCCTTAATGGCATCGTTGCCCAACGCGTTCTCTTGCACACGGGGGTCCCAAGCCAGCGAAGAGGTGCGGAAAAAGCGGTAACGCGGGTTCGTAACGCGCTTATCTACCATCTTTTCTAATATGTCCGCCTCTTCTTTAACGCTTGTTTTTGCGGGGTCGAAGTAGCGATAGGCCCACTCAATGGCGTGCCTGTCGTACATACCCGTTGCCGAAGGCATGAGCACAACACCCTTGTCGGCAGGCTGGGCCACATAGTTAAAGGGCGTATTGGCCATAATCGAGGCGGCCAAGCCATTGGCGTGGGTGAAAACGGCGTTGCGAAGTGAATCTACGGGGAAAGCAGATGAGGCACCAATGTTGTCGAGTAGTCCTAATACATGCCCCACTTCGCGCGCCACAAGATAGCGCAAGCCCTCGTTGAACTTGCTTTGTGGCAAGTGCGAAGTGCGCACTGCGGGGTCGGCAGCCGCTGTTCCGATAAAGAACCAGCGGTAAAGCTGGTCGCCAACGTTGGCAGGAACAAACACCGAGGCATTGATTATCTCGCCCGTTTGTGGGTTAGCCATGAATGCCGAAGACACTTTCTCTGAGGCACTAGGCACATAACGTATGCAAGAAAAGGAGATGTTGTCGGGGTCGAAGGCTTTATCTGCTGTGGGAAAGTCCACCGCTTCAATGGCTTTCAGGTATCCGGCCTGTTCAAAAGCCTTATTCCAAAGCTCCACGCCTTGCTTTATGGCCGCCTTCCACTCGTGGGGAAAGGCATCGTCTATGTAGAAACGTATGGGCTTTGTAGGTTCGCTACCCTTGCCTTGTGCGTAAGCCTTCGCGTTTTTGGGCGTAAGGTTCCACCGCTGTGCCACAAACGTGGGCTTACTTTTGGCAATGGCATTGCTGAAAGTAAGTTTCGAAACGGCGGCAATGCCCACGCGCGAGTCGGATATGCGCTGGCGCATTTTGCTCTCGGATAGCAAGGAAATGCTGAACGTTGCGCCTACGGTGGTGGGAATTTCGCTAGCCACGGGCAACGACATCAATGTAGCGGTGAGCAGATAATTAAAATCTACTTTCACCGTTACGTTCTGCTCGAAACTTTTGATGGAACGCACAAACGACATCTCGCTCTTGGGAGATGCACTCACAGCGAGGTCGCCCGACTTCTTAGGAATGAGGGGCAACATGGTGTTGGGGCGCGCCAAGAAGTTGGTAGCATCTACCACAACAGCCGAGCTGTCGTTGTTGTATGCCTCCACTTTAAAGCCCATCAAAACAGGGTCGCGGTAGCTAACGTTCAATGCTTGCTGCATTTCTGCACTAGCACTGCCGTCTGAATACACCACGCCGTTTGGCGTTTTCATCACCAAGCTGCTGTCTTGCAATTCAAAGAAAAAGTGTAAGGGCGCAAAGTTCTTCGTTCCCACCGTTATGTAGGTTGGGTCGGTGGTAGACGATACGGCCCCACTCAACAGCATTTCCCTCTGCATCAGCTTTACAGGCACTTCCAAATATAGCTTTCCGTCTACTTTATGTAGGGTAATGAAAGTGCTACGCGCCGTTTCTTTCTTCTTGTCTTTAAATAGTCGGTCGTACTTTGTTTCTTTCTTTGCTTTCTTGTCGTCGGCTTTCTTGTCTTCGGCAAAGGCTTGAAAACCATAGCACAATAGGAATAAGCCAATCCCTATTGTGCGCACCATTGCCTTGATTTCGTTTGTTATCATCGTATAAATATGGGTTGGCGAGGGGGTGCTTTCACACCCCACGCCAACATGCTTTATTTCCTGTAAGTGATGCGCTTGATGGTTCCCGTTATGTTTTTCTTCTGCCAAAGCAGCTTGTTCTCGTTCAGGTCGAAACAATAAATGCTCCCTACAAGATTGCCGCTTGCGGCATTGGTGGCCACGAATAGCCTGTCGCTGCCCTCGGTTATCAACATATCTACGATGGTTTCGCCCGAATCGCCGAAAGTTGTCAGCGCACTGGTGGGGAAATTTCCGTTAGAGAGCACATTGTAAGCATAGAGTTTGTTCCCCGTAGCATAATAAACAAGGTTCTTTTCGGGCGATACCCTTACCACCGAGTTCTTGGTAAATCCGGCACTGGCGGGCACATCGGCGGCATATTTCAATGTGGCCGCCTCCACTTTTGTTATATTCGTGGGATAGAAACCAGGTGCAACGTAGTAGCATCTGAATTTGGATGCAGCCTTATTCCACGTCATCAGCACGAGATTGCGTTCGCTATCTACGGCTCCCATGCCGATGAGCGAGTCGCCCGTGAAGGTTCCTTTGAGCAATTGTGCTGGAATTTTGCCCGTGGCCTGCACCTTTTGGGGGACGAGTCGGCCCTCGGCGTTATCGAACAACACGTAGCCATGCACGTAACGCAAGTCTTGTTGTTTCCAAGATACAGCGGCATCGGCCATCGACATGTCGGTTTTCAGACTGTCTTTAATGAATTTTCCGAGGTCGAAGAGCGACGTTTCGGAAAGCGTTAGCCGAGCGGGAACATGGTCTACCATAGCCAACATCGACTTAGGATAGGTCAGCGCACTACGTTTTAGATAAGAAACGTTGCCCGTGGCCGTAGTCTTAAAGCGCGTTGTCATGAGGTTTCCATCCAATTCGTAGATGGTGCTAGGGTTACCAACTGCCACAAATATGAGTGGCGTTTTGTTGTCGCGAGCCAGCGCATAGTCTATATCCTTGGGCTCGGAAGCGAAGTTGGCGTTGGGATTGTTCTTTTGAAGTACGTCCAAGTCGAACGATTTGTTGCTCTGTGGTTCGGGTAAATACGACACAATGGCGCGTCCTCCGTGACTGGCCAATATGTAAAGGCCCTCCACGTATGAGTATTGCACGTTCAATTCGAACTCGTAAAACTGAATGTTGTCGCCGTTAGTTACCTTCAATCGGCAAGGAAACACCCCGAATTCTTCGCACACATATTTGAGTTGAGCATCGGTAGACACCACTTTTCTGTTTATTTCCCACTCGTAAGCCACGTCTTTCTGTGCGTTGGTTTGCACCACTTTGGGCGAAATTTTAAGCGTGTCCCACCTGTCGAGCGTGTATTTCTGTTGCAAGTCTTGGCTCAACGACAGCTTGGAAGAGCTGCCCGAAGGCGACGTTGAGTCGTCGGTGATGCACGATTGCAAGGACAATACGGCCACCGAAAGTGCCAAGACATGTAGCAAATGTTTCTTTATCATCATTGTTTCTTTTATCTGTTAGCCATAGATAGGCAAAGGCAATGGGCTGCACAAGATGCTTTCTACGTGCAGATGCCTTTGCTTGATAATCATAATTCGTCGGGATGCTCGGCGAAATACTTCACCACTTCTTGCACCCTTAGGTACAGATAGCCCTGCGCAGTGGCATCGGTGCCGGTGAGTATTTGCCTTATCGCGTCTTCATTGCCATCGTAATAAGAGAGCAGTTTGCGATACTTGTTCTTGGTGAAAGCGCCCAACTTCCAGTAGGTGTCAAGGATTTCCCAGAAGTCGGGCTTAGACAACACGTTGTTAAAGGTTATCTTCACCCTATTGTTTGCCTTGAACCTCACGCCCATTTCGGCTGTGGGAACCAAGTTCAGCACAAGATTTATCGAGTCGTTTTTATCTTCCGAGAGGTTCTCCCTTATCAACTTCACAGGTACATAAGCCCGATGCGAGTTGGGTAAGAAAGCAAGTGTGTCGGCATCGAGCGTGTAATGCTTGCCACTAACGGCCGTACTGCCCGCGCCAACTTCTACACGAAAGGCCTGTTTGTCGGCCGATAGGCGACCCGCCAAGTTAACAGGAACGTACACAACGTGCGTTAACGTGTCGAGCGGTTTCACGCCAAAGGAGTAGTTCAGCACGCTATCCCCCGGTTCGGCGAAGTAAAAGTATGCCTGATTTCCCGATTGATAAGTGCCGTCCTCGCTATATTCGCCCGTATGGTCTACGTTGCTGCAAGCCACCAGTGCGGTTAAGGCCGCGCCAGCCAGCAGTATATGTTTGAATGTCTTTTTCATCTGAGCGTTGTTTTTTCTATTGTCCACCATATTCCTTTTCTCTCTCTGGCCAAGGCAACACGAAGATTGCGCTCGACGGCTGGTAAGTGTTGATGCCGCGATAGTCGCTGAAAGCCTTGTTGTAATGCTTTAAAGCAAAGAAGGTTTGCCCTTCGCCAGGCATCTCCCGCATACGCTCGCGCAGCATTTCCTTATCGAAAGCGGTGCGGTCGGCCACTTTGGCGTCGGCCACAGATTCAAGCCCGCGACTCGTTCTTACTACATTCAGAAGGCGCACTGCCTCGGCCTTGTTGTTATCGTAGGTACATTCGCTAAGTATGTAATACATCTCTGGCAAGCGTATAAGCGTAAGCCCTTGTAACGGACTGCTGTTTACTTGAGCGTCGCTTTCCAAAAGACGAACGAACGAATAGGTCTTTATTCCGTCGGGGGTGGTGTTCTGTCGATAATATCCCGTATAGCGAAGGTCGGCACTTGTGGCCGAGAAAGCCGACGTTTCGTAGAGTTCTTCCAAGTCGCGGCGACCTTCGGTGAATGTTCCGCGCGCCGTTTGCGAAAGGAATGTTGAAGAAATATCGGCCGAAAGCGTGTTGTTGTATAGGCCGAAGATTAGCTCGCCCGTTGCGGGAAAACGTTTCACGTCTGCCATTGAGGTAAGCTTTTTAAGCGAGAAATTGCTTGTTGCGGCAATAACCAGCCGTGCATACTTGGCTGCATTGGCCGTGTCGCCCATGGCATAGTACACGCGTGCCTTGGTTGCAGCCACGGCATACTTGTTGAAGAACACGGCACGACCTTTAAGATAGTCGCTCGTTGGGGTTTGTTCCACGTTCACTTCATTGTCGTCTGCCAGCAAGCTTTCCGCCGTATCGAGGTCTTTCAATATCGCCTTGAACGTTTCGTGCAGCGTTAGTAACGGCTTGTTGTTCAGGTCGAACGTGGTGGCGTAGGGTATGCCACGTGTTGAAGCGTTGCTCCTTTGATAGTCCTCGGCAAACAATCGCACAAGGTCGAAGTGCAAAAAGGCACGCAAACCATAACACTCGCCGCGCATAAAGGCCAGTTCCTTGTGATTAAACTGTGGACTCTCGGCATTGCGCAGCACATTGTTGGCATACGCGATGGTTTGGTATTGGCCTTCCCATATCCCGTCTACAATGGCGCGTACGTCACTGCGAAGGTAGTTGTATTGCGACACAAAGTAGCTTGTTTCCGAAGTATTATCATAACCAAACTGCTGCCCCAGCTGGTCTACAAATCCATAACCCAGGTTCTTTCCGTAAAGGTTTGTTGCAGCCATACTACCATATACGCCATACATGGCGTTGCGATAGCCGCGAATGGAGCCGAACTGTTCGCTCTCGTCCACCTCGCCTGCGGGGTGAACGTCTAGGAAATCGTTGCACGATGTGGCGAAAACCACTGCCACCAATCCTGCCAACAGGTTTATCCAATATGTTGTTCTCTTCATTTTTTCCTTGTCTTATCTTTATTTCTTATTGTGAATGTGGCGCGCGATGCTCGCTAAGTGGCGAACCCACGGGCCGCCATTGGCTAGAATCCCAACCTCACGGAGAGTTCAACACTGCGCTCGTAAGGATAGCTAAGTCCGCGTTCGCGCTTTACCGACGAAAGGTAGAACAAGTCGTTGGCCAGCATTTCCAAGTGCAATCGCCTCAATCCGTACTTCTGGATAAAGGCCAAAGGCACTTCGTAGGCAAACGACAAGCTACTTAAAGTGAGATAATTGTTGGTCTGCACGAAACGTGATGTTTGCATGGGCACACTCGAATCGCTGATGCGCTTGTACGCCGTATGGTCGCCCACTTGTTTCCATCGGTCGCTGAACACCCTTTCGTCGGCGTTGTAACGTGGGTCGGCTCCTTCAACTTTCGATGCCAATGTTTGGTTGTAAACCGCACCTCCGAACGAGTAACGCAGCGATGCACCCATCGAGAATTGGCGATAAGTGAGGTAAGAGCTGAGCGAACCGTTGCCAAAGGGCGTGCTATCGCCAAATACAACCTTGTCGTTAGGGTCGTAAACAAAGGTGTAACTGCCATCGCGCTTGATGAAAACTTCGTCGCCCGTGATGGGGTCGATGCCTGCCGAGGGTACTACTTTCAAAGCCGTAAGCGACTGTCCTTCTTCAT
>ERZ773067.1010-NODE-1010-length-15591-cov-3.295443_pt1 | contig 15591 bp, 9 predicted proteins | sample MGYA00580622_ERZ773067 | MGnify/ENA primary metagenome ERZ773067 (study PRJEB29015, sample SAMEA2737998) | human oral metagenome | biome: human oral; feature: human-associated habitat; material: dental | place: China | collected 2113 ...
AGCATCATCGCCCCCTTCATTTATCTTTTCGCTTTTGGCTTCGGTCTCGGCGGGCGCGTGGATGTCCCCGGGGGCTATCTCCCTTTTTTGGCCGGGGGCATCGTCGCCATCACCATCATGCTCAACGCCTTTCAGCAGACGGCCAACTCCATCAGCGTGGGGAAGATGTATTATCATGTGTTTCAGAGCGTGGTCCTGTCCCCCGTTCGGCCCTTCGAGGTCATGTTAGGGATTGTGATGGCAGGGGTAGTGCGGGGGCTGTTCTTCGGCGGCCTCATCTTTCTCATGGCGTGGCTGGTTTTCGATGCGGGGCATCTGACGCTCTCCATTCTCATCGGCGGGGTGTTGGGGTCGTTTTGCTTCGGCGCCTTGGGGTGCATCGTAGGCCTCTTAGTGAAAATGCCTGACGACGTAGCCTTTGTGAATAATTTTTTCATTATGCCCATGACGTTTTTCGGCGGGTCTTTTTTTCCCGTGGAGAATCTGCCCCAATCCATCCAGTACGTCGTCATGCTCTTTCCCGTGGGAGCGCTTAACCGCCTTATGCGAAGTCCTGTTTTTACGCCGGATCTCTTTTGGGAGGCCTCTCTCCTCCTGACACTGGGGCTTGTATTCTTAGCGATTGCCGTGGCCGTCTATCGGCGCTATAATGAGTAAGTAAAATGCGCTTTGGCAGGTTTCGGCTATATGACGAGAGCAGCGCGTATCGGGGAGGGGACACTTCATGCTCGAATTGGTCAACCTTTCGAATATTCCCCATGAGGTGGAAACCCTTTTAGGGGGCGAAAAGGCGGCATTGGAGGATTTCTTAGCCCGTCACCATCTGGACGGGCTGGAACTTTTTCTTTACGGGCCGCGGGATGAGAGCTTTTTCCCCGCAGCACTCGTTCATGGCGTTCATCTTCGTTTCTGGCCGGCGTGGGTCAGCTTCTGGCGGCAGGACGCGGCGAAAATGGCACGGGATTACGGCGATGACGCGGCTGTAAGGAAAACCTTCGGGTCCCTTCGCGTGGAGGACTGGGTAGAAGTGTGGCGGGCGAATATCCAGAGCGCGGTTGCCGCCGGGGCCGGGTATCTCGTTCTCCACGTTTCCGAGGCCCCCATGAGCGAGCTGTCGGCCCGGCCGTTTACGACCATCACCGACGAAGAGGTCATCGACGCGACGCTGGAATTGGTAGCGGCCTTGGCGAAGGAGATTCCGGCGGATTGCCGGCTTCTCTTTGAAAATCTCTGGTGGCCGGGGCTGACCTTCCGGCGGCCGGATTTAGCGGAGCGTTTAGTAACCCGATCGAAGCACCCCAATTGCGGCTTCATGCTGGATACGGGACATCTCATGTGTACGGATCTTGATCTTACCAACGAACAAGAGGGTGCGGATTTCGTTGTGGCCGCCTATGAGGCATTGGGCAGCCTGAAGGAGAAAGTCTACGGCCTCCACCTTCATCAATCCTTGTCGGGCGCTTATGTTCGGGCGATGAGGGAGGCGCACCAAGGTGAACGTTGGCCGGCAGAGACCAGTGAGATCATGGGCTATGTCACCCGGGTCGATTGGCACCGTCCCTTTACCACCGCCGCCGTCCGGCGCATCGTTGATGCGGTGCGCCCGGACTATTTGGTGCATGAATTTCTCCCTGCTTCTTTCCATGAATGGGAGGAAAAAGTTCGTACCCAGCGCCAGGCGTTGGGATGGGAGCAGTAACGGCCGTGCGTATGTGGCGTGCGTCCCTCTTTTGTCAGCGTCGCGGCGTGAGCGGAAGAGGGTGTTTTTTTATGGGGCAGCGTTTGACGGCCGCCGAGAAACTTTAAGGAATTTTCTGCTGGGGGCATGACGGCGGTGATTTTCCTTGACCGTATGACCACTATATCGTTTATAGTATCATTCGTATTCGTATATCTTTTCATGAAGAGGCGTGGGCTTCTTGGGCACGCTTCGGTAAAAATGGGAATGGGAGTGAAAGAAAGCATGACAACACGCAAGAAAAATATCATTTTAACCGCTGTGGCGCTGTCGGCGCTGTCGGCGCTGTCGGTGAGTCTGCCGGTAACGGAAGCGGCCCCCGTGTCCTCTGGGGGGGGACAATCGGGAGCTTTGGAGGAATACAGCCTTGATGAAATCGTCGTCACGGCCACGCGCACGGAGAAGCGCGACGTAGATGTGCCCATGTCCACGGACGTCATTACCCGGGAAGAGATCGAGCGCGGCGGAGCCCAAAACGCGGCGCAGGTGATCCAGAAGGTCAACGGCGTCTCCTTCGCGTCCTTTGCGCCGATGGGGGCTTCCATGGGGACGATGATCAATAAGGCGACGATTCGCGGTATCGATAACGGTACGCTGGTGATGGTCAACGGCAATCCGATCTCGGGGCGCGGCCTTTACAATCTGCAGGAGATTCCCGCCGATTCCATCGAACGGGTGGAGATCGTCAAGGGTGGTGGATCCGTTCTCTATGGCAGCGAAGCCATGGCAGGTGTCATCAATATCATCACGAAAAAAGGCCCGGATAACAACTGGACGCTGGGCTTCGGCAACTACGGGCAGCAGAAGTACCATGTCAACGTGGGGGCGAAGGAAGGAAATCAGTCGATCGCTGTCTTTTATGATGTGAACAAGTGGAATCGGCTGAATGATATTTCGGAAGGCGATATGGAAAGTATTGTTCCCGCGAATCATAGACAATCGTTAGGGGTTCAGCAATTTAATGTTCGGGATATTAAGAACGAGAGCTTAGGGCTTACCTGGCAGGCAAATCCGCGGCTAAATGTCACTTACGGGCATTATGAAGCTTCCGTGAGCTATGATAAATATATTAAATCGCTTACGGCGTTAGGCATGGCGTCGCCCAGTCATTTGCAGGTCGGCGAACTCATTTATGACCGAGAATTTACGACCATACGGGATACCGTACAGGTCAATTACCGGGACAAGGCTTGGGAAGGCAGTGCCTATTACAATGTCAGCACGATTGAATCCGATGGAGATACATGGCGGCAAGATGTGAAAAAGCCCCCGAAGCGCGATCTTGTAAAGACGTATGAACGTTACAATACTAAAGAGAAGCACATTACTTATGGGTTTGACGGACAGCATGAATGGAAATTAAGTGATAAGGGAAGCTTAATTTTTGGTCTGGCCGGTAAACATGAAGTCTATCGGGTTTTGCCTACAGTATATACAAAAACCGGTAGGGAGTATGAACGTAATCAATGGGGCGTCTTTGGTCAATGGGAGCAGACCATGGACGAGAAGAACAAATTCATCTTAGGTGCACGGGAGACGTGGACCAGCGGAACGACGTGGAATAAGAACTATAGTGATTTCAGTGCGTCCGGGCAGTTCATTCACAGTTTGGATAAGGACAGCAACTTATATCTCAATATTTCCCAGTCCTTCATCATGCCCCAGTTTGGGCAGATGTTCCCTGCGAGTGCTACCGGGACCTCGAATCCTAATCTTAAACCCCAGAAGGGGATCAACTATGAGATCGGCTGGAAGAATCTCAGCGGGGGGCATATGTGGAAGGCCGCGCTTTTCCATCAAGATATTAAGGATAATATTTCCGCCCAGGTGAATCGAGCGGGGGGACTTAGTTGGACGTACAAGAATGAAGATTTCCGCAATACGGGCTTTGAATTTTCTTGTGACATCACGGGCAAGAACGGGTTTTCCTACAATTACGGCTTGACGCTCCAAAATCCGGAAGTGAAGAGTACGGGGAAAGGCTATTGGGATCGGAAGTTTGGCAAGATTCAGTTGGTCGGCGGCATGAATTATCAGCGCGACAAGGTGAAGGCGGCTCTGACATTCTCCTATCTGGCGGATCGCGTGCAGACTCCTTCGGATGAGCATTCGTTTCGGACGAAGCCATATCTTTTGACGACGCTGACGTTAGGGTATTCCCCGGATGCGTGGAGTGAGATCAATTTGAAAGTCGATAATCTCCTGAACCGCCGGGATAATACTATGCATTCCTCTTCCGCGTGGTACACTCCGGGGATCAACTACCTTCTGAGCTACACCCAGAAATTCTGATTACCCTTCCGGTCAACAAGAGCCCCCTTGCCTTATCAGGCGGGAGGGCTCTTTTCTTGACTGTATGACAGCTATACGGTTTATAATACAACCCTAATCACAAATTACATGGTTTTCCGCGTTGAGTTTTGTGCGGCGCGAGGGAATCGGGGCAAGAAAAAGCACAGCAAAAACCTGTGATGACAATTCTGCCGATAGACAAATCGATGGGAGGCGGCCAAATGAAGGAAATCCTTCTTTTTTGCAACGTGGAGCGGCAGGGGCAAATGCTACGCAAGGCATGGAAGATGGTGGAGATGCCCGAGGAAATTTCCAGCGGCGTTCATCTTTTCGATTCCGCCAGCGCCTTGACGCCGGAGATGCGACGGGAGATTTCCGAAGTGGCGGTGGTCTTCGTTTTTTGGCAGGGCACGATCTACACGACGGACATAACGGAGGCGATTCGTAAGATTCGGGAAAAAACGGGCGGCCCTTTCGCTTTTTTGGCCAGCGCCTCGATAGAAGGAACCTGTTGTCAGGAGCTTACTCCAGAGCAGATGGATACTTTGCGGCAGTATCTTCAATACGGGGGGATAAAAAATTATCGCAGTTTGTGGCGGTACATCGCCCGGGAATTTTTAGGGGCGGCGGTGACGGCGGAGCCGCCCGTGCCTTTACCGTGGAGCGGGATATACGATCCGGGGACGGAGCAGATTTTCGATTCCCTGACGGCGTATCAGGCGTATCGTCCGCGGGGAGCGGGGGGAAGCGCGGTGGCGCTCCTCTTTTCGCGGGAGAGCTGGGTCTGGCGGGATACGGCTTATCTCGACGCCATCATTCGCCATTTGGCCGGGGGCGGCCTGTATCCGATCCCGGTCTTTGCTCTGTGGGCGGATAATCCCTTGGCGAAGGTGGAGGGGATCAGCCGCTTAGGGGAACGGTATTTCTTTGAAAACGGCGCGTGCGTCTTAGATGCGATCGTCAACACGTTCAAAGTGGGGCTGACCGTCAGCAGCCAGAACGATCGGGATTTCTTTCGCAAGCTGAACGTGCCGGTGCTGCAAGCGTACAATCTCCTGCGCCCCTATTCCGAATGGGCGGAGAGCCTCATGGGGCTGACGCCGGTGGAGCTTTCCTGCAACGTGGTGGAGCCGGAATTTGACGGTGTGATCCATGGCGTGCCTGTGTCCAGCAAGGAGCGGGACGCCGAGGGATATGTGTACTATAAGCCCATGGAAAAGCGCATCCGTTTTTTGGCGGCGAAGGTGAAGAAGTGGTGCCGCCTCCGACGGAAGGAAAACGCGGCGAAGAAGATCGCCATCATCTTCCACAATTATCCCCCGGATAATTCTACCGTCGGCAGCGCCCAAGGATTGGATTCGCCCGCCAGCGTGGCGCTGCTCCTGCGGGCGATGAAGGCGGCGGGCTACGGGATCGACCATGTGCCGGAGGATGGGAAAGAGCTGATGGACGGCCTATTAGCGGGGGTCACGAACGATCGGCGTTTTTTGACCGAAGCGGACATGGCGCGGGCGGCGGGAGCGGTTTCCACCGAGGAATACGCGGCGCTCTTCGCTTCGTTCGCGCCCCAGACGCGGGAAGAATTGACGGCGGCGTGGGGCGAAGCGCCCGGCGCGGTGTTTTTGTACGGCGATAAGCTCATCGTTCCCGGCGCCGTCAACGGAAACGTGCTGATTACGATGCAGCCGCCCCGGGGCTTCGGCGAGGACAAGGCGAAGATTCTCCACGATCCCTGCGCCCCGCCGCCCCATCACTATTTAGCCTATTACGCTTGGATTCGCGATGTGTGGCAGGCGGACGCGGTGATCCATGTGGGGACGCACGGCAGCTTGGAGTGGCTGCCGGGAAAGAACGCGGGTCTGTCGCATCTCTGCTATCCCGAATTGGCCTTGGGAGATTTGCCGGATATCTATCCTTATTATGTCACCATCGTGGGGGAAGGGATTCAGGCGAAGCGGCGGGGCGCGGCCTGCCTCATCGGCCATCTGAATCCGCCCCAGAGCCGAGCGGAAACCTACGACGAGTTAGCGGAATTAGAGCTTTTGGTGGAGGAGTATGCGCACTTTAAGGCCGGTCAGCCGGAAAACGCCGGGGTGGTAGCGGAGCGCATCCGTGAGAAGGTGGCGGCGCTCCATTTAGATGAGGATATTCCCGTGCGGGAGGAGGAAAGCGAGGACAGCTACATCCTGCGCGTCCATGCCTATCTGAGCAAACTGAAGCACATGGAGATTCGCGCCGGACTTCATATTTTAGGGGAGCCTCCGGCAGGCGAGGCGCTCACGGAAGCGATCTCGGCCATCGTGCGCACGGAGTGCGCCGGTGCGCCGGGCGAGGCGCCGGTTCCCGCTTTGCCGCAGGTGATGGCGCAGGCGAAAGGGTTCGATTATTACGCCTTGGAGGAAAAGAGCGGCGAGATCCTTTCGGGAACGGATAAAAGCGGCGCGACGTTTTTGGATGAGATCTGGCAGACGGCGGAAGAATGGATTGAGTACCTCCGTCAGCGGGATTTTTCTCCGGCGGCCATCGAGGCGTTGCTCTCCTCGGCGGGTGTAACGGCGTGGGCGAAGGACGCGGCGGAAGATTTCCGGCGTGATTTAGGGAAGGTGCTGCGCTTTATCGCTGAGGTGGTCGCGCCCAATTTAGAAAAAACACGGCAGGAGATGACGAATATCCTGCGGGCGCTGGCTGGGGAATATATCGAGCCGGGGCCGGGCGGGTCGCCCACCAGCGGGCGCATCGACATTTTACCTACGGGGCGTAATTTCTACGGTGTCAGTCCCGATACGCTGCCCACTTCCATCGCTTGGGAATTGGGGGTGGAGTTAGCGGAGCAGGCGGTGTCGCGCTTCATTGCCGAGGAGGGGCATTATCCCGAGAGCGTGGGCATCGTGCTGTGGAGCGATTCCAACATGCGAACCAACGGGCAGTGCATCGCCGAGTTCCTCTACCTCATGGGGGTGCGCCCCGTCTGGCAGCAGGGCAGCCGCCGGGTGATCGATCTCGAAGTGCTGCCGCTAAAAGTGCTGCGGCGGCCTCGGATCGACGTGACCGCGCGGATCAGCGGCCTTTTCCGCGATACGCTGCACGTCGCTGTGGAATGGTTGGAGAAAGCCGTGCAGATGGTAGCGGCATTGCCGGAATCCTTCGAGGAGAACTATATCCGAAAGCATGTGGAGGAAGACACGGCCGCACTGGAGGCGGCGGGGGAGGACGGCGAGACAGCCCGAAGACAGGCCATGTACCGCATGTTCGGATGCCCGCCGGGCGGCTATGGCGCGGGGGTGGGACACCTCATTGAGGAGAAGAACTGGGAAAGCATCCACGATATTGCCGACGTTTACGTCCGCTGGGGGGCGCATGTGTACGGCAGCGAGAACGCCGGAGATTTCCTGCCGGATCTCTTCCGGCGAAGGCTCAGCGGCGTGGAGGTCACCATTAAAAACATGGATAACCATGAAATTCATCTTCTCAACTCCGACGATTTCAACGCCTACTGCGGCGGCATGAACGCGGCAGTGCACAGCCTGCGGGGAAAAGCGCCGCGCTGCTACATCGGCGATACGGCGGATCGGGGGCGGGCGGAGACGAAGAGCTTGGACGAGGAATTTCGCCGCGTCTACCGGGGCGAGTCCATGAATCCGAAATATTTGGAGGGGATGAAAAAGCACGGCTACAAGGGCGCGTCCGATTTGGCGGGCATCGTCGCCCACGCCTACGCTTGGGACTGCACCAGCGAGGTGATGACAGACTGGATGTACGACGGCTTTGCGGAAAAATACGCGCTGGACAAAGAGATGCAGGCGTGGATGCGTGAGGTCAATCCGTGGGCCTTACAGCGCATTGCCGGGAAACTCTTGGAAGCGGAAAAGCGAAAGATGTGGTCGCCCGCCGCCGAGGTCAAGGAGGAATTGCAGCGCCTCTATTTGGAATTGGAAGGGGATCTGGAAAGCCGCGGCGACGCTTCGGGCTGAAGATTCGTCCGTTGCCCTGCAGCCAAAATATAAAGTACATCATTTTTCAAGGAGGTCATGCTTTGATGAAAACGAGGAAGGCAGTTTACGGGAGAAAGAAATTGGCGGAGAGGGTTCTGTTGAGTCTCTTGATGGTTAGTGGCGGCGCGCTGACACCGTTGACAAGTGCTGCTGCGGCAGCACCTGCGGCAGGCGATACCCTCGCCGAATATTCTTTAGACGATGTCATCGTCACCGCCAGCCGCACGGAAAAGCGGGAAGTGGACACCCCAGCAGCGACAGAGATCGTGACAGCCGCCGACATGGAGCGCATCGGGGCGGCGAACAGCTACGAGGCCATGGAGCGCCTGCCGGGCTTTAACAGCCTTTCGTGGGGGGAAAGCGGACAGGAATTTGGATTGAGCGCTTCGCGCACCATTGTCCGCGGTTTGGATAAAGGAACGTTGGCTATGGTCAACGGGGCGTCAGTCAATCTTCTCAATTACAACAGCACGAATAACATTCTTCCCGAGGCCATTCAGCGCATTGAAGTGGTCAAAGGAGCCAGCTCCGCCCTCTATGGCGCGGCGGCCATCGGCGGCGCGGTGAACGTCATCACAAAACGGGGCAGTGACTTTACGACGACGAAATTAGCGGCTTCTTACGGAAATTATAATAGAGACTATACGATTTCCACAGGAAACGGACAGTTTGGCTTGATTTTCAAGCGCTATTTTATCGGGGAACTTGATCGGACGTCGTTGGACGGATTGACAAATATCAAGACAAATGCTGCCATTTTGCCATGGGGACTCAATAGCAGTGGACGAAACGCTTTTTATCTTACAGCTGATCTGGGCAAGAACCTGAATCTTAACTGGTCGTACAACGATATGTATCTGCATCGTATCCGCTACAATGTCAACGGGACACATAGTGTGGATTATCATTATCGCGACACCCGAAATAATATCAACCTGGAGTATAAAGACGCGGCGCTTGGGCTGCGCTCTACATTAGCGTATAACAAACGGCGCTCTTATTCTGATAAATATACTTACAGCAGTAAAAAGTATGAGGTCAGCGAACGTTACACGATGGACGGTCTTACCTGGGACACGCAGAAGGAATGGAAGCCTCGCGACGGGAAAGATGATTTCATTTTAGGCTTCACGTTTTCTCGCGAAAGCGCCTATGGCCTTCTCACGGCAGATAAAACGCTTTGGATTAACACACACCGCACCAGCGAGAGCCTGTACGCCTCTTACGCATGGCAGGCCGCGCCGCGTTTTACGATGACGCTGGGATTGCGTGGCGAACACATCAGCGATTATTCCAAGACGCAAAATATTTTCCTGCCCCAATTCCAGACGAATTATAAGTTTGACGATAATTCTTCCTGGTATATCAACATCGGCAAAGCCTACGAGGTCGCGCCGATCGATCAGTTCTTCACTCAAAAGGGCGGCGACGTGAGCCAGGTGAAGGCGCAGCAGGGATGGACGTATGAGACCGGCTATAAATATGTGGGCCGCCGCGATTCCTTTAAGGCGGCGCTTTATCACATGCGCATCAAGGACGCGTTTCAATGGAAGAAGACGGCGGCGAATACGGACTATCTTTCCAATGTCGATGATTTCCGCAATACAGGAATAGAAATGGAATACGACCACCGGGTGGACGATCATTGGTCGTTTAATTTAGGGTTGAGCTTCTCCAATCCGCAGACACGAGGCAGCAGTGGGCGATGGGTTCAGGCGAACAGCCGCTTTCAGGGCATCGCCGGAGTGAGCTACACGCGGGGAAAATTTATGGGCAATATCAACTGGCTTTATCTGGCCGACCGGGAGGATGATGCGTATAGGATCCACGGTGTTTTAGGAAATATTCCCAACTACAGTCAACTGAACGCCAACTTTGTTTATCGTCCGGATCAAAACCAGACCCTTCGGTTAAAGATTAACAACATTCTTGACCGTGAGGATTCCGTCAATAAATGGAATAATATTCTCCTTCCCGTCAACTACCTCCTGAGCTATGAGTATTCCTTCTAAGAAGCTGGCGGCGGTCTTTCTCCTGTCGCTCCTGTTGCTTTTTTCCGGGTGCGCGGTGAAAAAGAACGGGCTCAGCGGGGTAGAGAGCGAAGACTATTTCGGCCTTCGGGACGCAGAGGGGCAGGCGCTGATTCTCTCCGTGCCGCCCCGGAGGATCGTGTCGCTTTCCATGCGCGGCGATGATGTTCTCTTCGCGCTCTTGGGCACGGAACGCATTGCCGCGTTCAGTAAATTCGCGGGAAATCCCCTCATCAGTAATATTCCTCCGGAAGCGGCGGCAGCGGTGCCGGAGCGGGCGCAGGCGACGCTGGAATATCTGATGAAGCTGAAGCCTGACCTCGTTGTCATTCCTGAATCACAGTCGCCGGATCTCGTTCGCGCCTTGCGGGAGATGGGCATCCCCGTATTCGTCAGCCGAACCATCCATCAGGTAGAGGAATCGAAGCGGCTGATTCGGGATTTGGCGGTCATCGTGGGCGAGGTGGAAAAGGGCGAGGCCTTAGTGGCGGAGATGGAGCGGCGGCTTGCGCGCATCGCGGAGAAGACGGCGCATATTCCGCAAAGCGAGCGGGTGACCGTCTATCGTCTGACCATGAGCGGCGGAACCGGCGGCAAAGGCACCGCCTACGACGACTGCTGCCGATTAGCGGGGGTGGTCAACGGCGCGGCACAGGTGAATATTCAAGGCAATCAGCTCCTCCCCAAAGAGCAGATCATCAAGATCAATCCCGACGTGATCTTTCTGCCGGATTGGGACTGGCGCGGCGGCGATGTAGAGGCCTACATCGAGGAGTGCCTGAGCGATCCGGCGCTCCAAACCGTCAAAGCCATTCAAAACAGACGCCTCCGCCCCATTCCCGACAAACACATGCTCTCGTCGTCCCAACACATCGTGGAATGTGTGGAGGACATCTACCGCGCCTGCTACGAGGAATGACGGAGGGGGAACGTGGAGGAGGTTGGTTGTTGCGAGACGGAATGTACTGGCAATGCGCGATACGAAAAGCTGAAAATTTATATTGGGGAGAAACGTACCATGAACAAACAGCAGAAAGCAAGGATTTTGACGGCATTGACGCTGTCCTCTTGCGTCTTGTATCCGTGTTTGGCGCAGGCAGCGGAGAAGGAGAACGAGGAGTTAAAGGAATATTCGCTCGATGAGATTGTCGTCACCGCGACGCGCACGGAAAAAAGCGTGCTGGAAGCGCCGGCCAACGTGCAGATCATCAGCGGAGAACAAATTCAGGAGCGGGGCTATCTGAGCGCTTTTGAAGCGGTTCGCAACCTGACCCAAGCGGACAGTTTGTCGTACCAAGACGACGGCGGCGATTACGGCACGATGTTTTCGGCCATTCGCTTGCGCGGCCTTGATACCGGTACGCTGGTTTTGGTCAATGGCAATCCTTGTAATTTCGCAAATGTCGCAACGTTGGCTAATATCCCACCCGAAGAGATTGAGCGCATTGAAGTGGTCAAGGGATCAAATTCTGTTCTTTACGGGCCGCAGGCCATGGGCGGTGTCATTAACATCATCACCAAGAAGCCGTCGGGGAAAGCCGAGGGAGTGCATGGCAATGTCAGCGTCAGCGCAGGCAATCAAAAGCGGGAGTGGGGGACGGATATTCACACGGGATATGTGAATTTTGGCGTTCATCGTAATTTGAATAAAGATCATAACAGAATTGAAGGTCCCGGTTCGACGGGAAATGGCATTGCCGAATTGAATATCAGTGATAAGCAGGGAACCCGGTATTATCTGGACGCTTATCTGGGTAAAGATCTGTCCTTCAATTACAGCCGATCCGAGCGCAGCTATAGCTATCAAAGCGGCAAATACAGGAGATATGTCTTTCAGCCGGAAGGGAAAGTGCATTGTGAAAGCGCCTATGATAATTTTGGCCTTGTCTATGACAGTCGGGATACCGGCTGGCGGGGTGCGCTTGGTTACCACCGCTTGGATGCCCGTAGCTGGTATCCACCCAAGGACCATAGGGATCTGATCCTCAAAGGCTACGATGTGGATCTCGATGTGCAAAAGAGGTTGTCCTTATGGGAAGGGCGGGACTCTTTGGTCTTAGGGTTCACTTACACGCGGGAAAATATGGTTCGGGATCAGCAGAGTTTGGATTATCAGGAAAGTACCCGCAATAGCTTCGCCTTTTATCAGTCTTATGATCATAAATTTAACGATCGCTTTAATATGATTTTCGGCGTGCGGGAATATTGGGTAGGAAAGTGCAAAGGCTTCGAGTCGGATTTTCAAATACTGCCCCAGATTCAAGCGCTGTATAAAGTCAACAAAAATTCCTCTTACTATGTGAATATCGGTAAATCCTTTGAAATGCCAAAGGTTAATCAGCTTTTTAAGGCGAAGTTGACTTTTGAATATGAGGCGGATCCCAATCTGAAACCCCAGTCGTCGTGGTCCTATGAGTTTGGGTATAAATTTGAGGACGAGAAACGTACGTTTAATGCGGATGTCTTCTATATGAACGTCAAGGACAAATGGGGTTCCATCCCTATCGAGCGGAGAGTGGGAGGACATACATACCGGGGCAGTTACTATACGAATTTGGCTGAATGGCGGAGTGTGGGGCTGGAGGTCAACGCGCAGCAGAGGTTGGACAAAAACTGGACGGGAAGTCTCGGCCTTACCTGGCAGAATCCCGAATCAAAAGAACGGAGCGGGACATGGAAGCAGGATTCGGCGAAATGCATCTTCAATTTAGGGTTGACGTTCCAAGAGGCGAAGTTTATTGCTGATGCCCGGCTTTTTGCCAACATTGGGCGGGAATGGGCATACTATAATTATCCCCGTACATCGTCCAAAAGCCCCGATCATCATTTAGCGGACAGTTTCGATTTAGGATTGACGCTCACTTACCGCCCTACGGCGGAGGATACGTTGCGGCTGTCTCTGCGGAATCTTTTAGATCGGGAGGATGCCTTGAATAATATGGAATATCGTGTTTTGCCCCGGAGTTTCATGTTCACTTATGATCGTAGTTTTTAAGAACGAGGAGCGAAGAATATGGTGGGGTTGAGGGTGCGAAGCGCTTGGGCGGCACTGCTTCTGGTTTGGCTGGTTTTGCTGACAGGGTGCGGCGGCGCGCTGAAAGAGCAGGCGGGGGAAGGCTATACGGTGGTGGATGACCGGGGAAATGAGGTATACCTCCCCCGTCCGCCTCGGCGGATCTTGGCGGCGAATCCTGGATATGATACAATTCTTTTGGGGCTGGTGCCGCCGGAGTATTTGGCGGCGGTGAACATTCGGGATACCGACCCTGAGGTGTCCTTTATCGCCGAGGAAGTGAAAAATGTCACGCCGCAGGTGCGGGAAATTTTGAACGTGCCGCTGGAAGTGATTATTCAAACGAAGCCGGATCTCATCATTGTACCCGGCTGGGTAAGCGCAGATCATGTGGAGAGTTATCGACAGCTTGGCTATCCGGTACTGGTCTGCGGTAAGATTAAGTCCATGGAGACGCTGAAGGAAAATATTCGCCTGATCGCCCAAGCGCTGCGGCGGGAAACGGCGGGGGAGCGGATCATCGCCGAGATGGATCGGCAGTTAGCGGAAGCCGACGCGGTCTTGGCGACGCTTTCCGGGCCGAAGCCGGTGGGGATGCTGGTGTCGCAGATGAAAAATTTCGGCGGCACCGGCTCCATGTACGATGTGCTCTGCACCCGGGCCAGAATCGAAAACGGCATCGCGAAGCTGGGGCTAAAAAACGGCGAGCCGCTCTCTAAGGAATTGGTGGTCAAAGCGAACCCCGATTTCTTCTTGGTGTCGGGGGTGCGAACCGTCGATCTTTCCGGCGCGCATGAAGCGCATCAGCGCTTTTTAAGCGACCCGGCACTGGCGGGACTTCCCGCATTGCAAAATATTCGCATCGTGCCGGATCGCTATATCTACTGCGCATCGCAGCAGTGCGCTTACAGCGTCAAGGCGATGGCGAACGCGGCCTATGGTCGCACGCTGTTTGATCTGAGCGATGAGCATTTGATTAAAGGGTATGAATAAAGAGAGGCTGGAGCGGTTTTTAAACGGAGGAGGAGAGGCATGGGTCTGAAGAAGCGGCTGACGGGGTTAGTTGCGCTGCTGTTTTTGCTGTCGACACTGGCGGGCTGCGAGGGGCCGGGGACGCCGGCGGCCGAAAAAGACGCGGGCTACACGGTGACGGACGCCAGAAGCCGGCAGGTGAGAATCCCGCATAAGCCGGAACACATCGTGACGTCAGGCCTCTATACGGACGAGATGGTCTTGGGAATGGTTCCCACCAGTAAAATGGCGGCGGTCAGCCACTATCTGGACGACCCGAAAGAGTCCGTACTCGTGGAGAAGGCGAAAAAGATCCCCAATAAAGTCACGGATCCGACGGTGGAGCAGATCTTGAGCTGGCATCCGGATCTCGTCATCGCTAACGGCTGGACGAGCGAGGATAAGATTCAGACCCTCACAGATATGGGCATCCCCGTGGTGGTCTGCGGCCCGGCCAATTCCTACGCGGAGATCCAAGAAACGCTGCGGTTGGTGGCGGAGAGTATCGGCGAAGTGGAAAAAGGCGAGAAAATTCGGCAGAAAATGGACGCGATCCGTGACGAGATCACGGCGAAGGTAGCGAAGATCCCGGCGGAGGAGCGAAAATCCGTGGTGCTGCTGTCGCTGATGACGAGCTACGGCGGCGCGGGCAGCGCTTTTGACGATATGTGCCATTACGCGGGTGTCGTCAACGCCAGTGCGGCGGCGGGACTTCAGAACGGGCAAAAACTGACGAAGGAACTGTTGGTGAAGAGCGATCCGGATTTTTTGCTGCTGCCTGTTTTTGATGACCGGGGGAATTTCGACACCCAGAAATTCATCGACGGTTACCTCAAGGATCCGTCCCTTCAGACCATGAAGGCCATCCGCCATCGAGCGCTTGTCTATCCCCGGGAAAGTTACATTTATAACGCTTCACAAGATTTCGTCTTCGGCATTCAGGAGTTGGCTTACTGCGCCTACGGCGATGCCTTCCGGCAGGACGACAATCGCCACATTTCTTTTTCGGGAGAAGAGTAAAGGAATAAAATCGTAACAGCCCGGCGAGGGAAATTCCCTCGACTGGGCTGTTTTTATGGTCTTGACCATATAATAATTGAGGATGAACATTTGCATATTGAATAAAAAATGAAATATTTTAATAAAATGCTTGACGATATACTGGGTATATCGTTTATAATATCTTTAATTGTAGCTTCGAGGCAGATGCGCGAGAAAGCGGAGAAGTTTATCTTTATGGGAGGATGTATAGCATGAATCGACAGCAAAAACGACATTGGATGGCAATCTGCTTGTCGCTGTTTACAGCCTGTCCCTTGGCGGCGGACGCGGCGGTGAATGAGGCTTCTGGGGCGGGACAAACAGAAGTGATGGAAGAATATGCCTTGGATGACATCGTGGTTACAGCGACGCGCACGCCGGTAGAGGCCTTTAAAGCAAATGCCAATATCAATGTCGTCACGCGGGATATGATTGAAAAGCGGCATTATACCAGCGTGCAGGAAGCACTACGGG
>ERZ773067.1011-NODE-1011-length-15588-cov-12.786712_pt1 | contig 15588 bp, 10 predicted proteins | sample MGYA00580622_ERZ773067 | MGnify/ENA primary metagenome ERZ773067 (study PRJEB29015, sample SAMEA2737998) | human oral metagenome | biome: human oral; feature: human-associated habitat; material: dental | place: China | collected 2113 ...
ATGGAAAGAGAGAATAGAATAGAAGGAGTACTTACACACTTTTAAAGACAGTACCAATTTTATGCGGTTTTTAAGGTTTACTTCGGCGTTCAACGGCACTTCGTGATGTGAGCGATGCGCCTAAGAGAAGTGGGCAAAAGGAGTTTAAGATAAGCCGACGGAATGAGGGTAGACCAGAATAACATGACCATTAGCCCACATCACATGTTCTCTTCATCGTCTACCACACCCCAGAACATTGCTGTTCTCTTGGCATAAAGAAAACAACTTCACACTTTTTAGAGGATAGAAATGGCCAATCGCTACATTTTTTAGAGGATAAATCACAAACAAGCCTACACTTTTTAGAGGATAGAAATGGCCTATCACGACACTTTTTAGAGGATAAATCACATTAGACCTACACGCTTTCGAGGATAGATATAAGGTAATAGGGCTGTTTGTGACTTCAAACAACTTGTAAAACTGGGCAAAAAAGGAGATGGAGAAGGGCACGAACAACAACGAAGTGTTGGCGCGATGCGTTTGTACGGCGAGGCGTTTCACATCATTTCCGAGCATCAAGCGAACTTCGTTTGTTGCGATGATAGCTGCGATACTCGTCAAGAGGAATTTCCACATCGGGTTCAATCAGCGTGCCTTCGTGGGGCAATTCAAACTTCATATACCTGATGTTGAGTCCCCGTTCTATCCACATACTCTCGTAATAAGTTTGGATAGACAGGATTTTAGCCGTCTGGTCGTCGATACCAGGCGTGTTATAAAGGTCTTCGGTGCGAAACAACAGGTTGAGTTTGTTGACCGAAACCACGTGCGTGGTATAGGTAAAAAGGAAATTCGAGTCGGTTTTGAGGTGCACAACACCCTTGTTTTCCAAGAAACGGCGATAGCGTTCGAGGAAAAAAGTACTCGTAAGTCGCTTGTGTACGTTCTTCATCTGCGGGTCGCTAAACGTCAACCACAGCTCCTGCACCTCGTCGGGGGCGAAGAAACGGTCGATAATCTCGATATTGGTACGCAAGAAAGCCACGTTGGCAAGCCCCTGTTCCAACGCCATTTTTGCGCCTTTCCACATCCGTGCACCCTTTATATCCACCCCAATAAAGTTGATTTCGGGGTATAGTTTGGCCAATTCTACGGTATATTCGCCCTTTCCGCAACCCAATTCAAGCACGATGGGGTTGTCGTTATGGAAGTAATCGCGCCGCCAATGCCCACGCATGGCGAAGGGCGTGCTCTCTATTACTGAATAGGGATATTGGAAAACGTTGCTAAACGTTTCCATTTCGGCGAATTTTTCTAATTTTCCTTTGCTCATAGGGTTGGGTGAAATGGGTTTAACGCAGTTGCGGCATTGCTTGAAAGCGTATCGTTGCGCAACGAACACACTTCCAAGCACGCTCAAAATATGCCTTGTTACTGAACTAGCCAGCTTTATTTTATCTCTTTTTTACCTTCGTTTGTTTCTTTCCTGCAATGCCTGCCACTTACTCTATCACAACCGTTGTCCACCCATGCTTATCTTCTTCGATACCATATTGTATGTTGCGCAGCAGGTTGTAAAGTCGCGTAGACACAGGCCCTGGCTTACCATCGGCACTAAATGTGTAGCGTTGACCCGTCTCCATGTCGTCGAGATAGGAGATAGGACTGATTACGGCAGCCGTTCCGCATGCACCAGCCTCTTCGAAAGTAGACAACTCTTCTTCGGGAATGGGCCTCCGTTCTACCTCCATTCCCAAATCGCGTGCCAACTGCATCAAGCTGTCGTTGGTGATGCTTGGCAAGATGGAAGTTGATTTAGGGGTAACGTACTTATTGCCTTTAATGGCGAAAAAGTTGGCTGCCCCACATTCGTCAACATACTTCTTCTCTTTCGCATCGAGGTAAAACTCGCTGGCATAACCTTTCTCGTGAGCCAAGGCATTGGCACGAAGTGAGGCCGCATAGTTGCCCCCAACCTTGTACATGCCCGTGCCGAGCGGTGCCGAGCGGTCGAAGTTACGTATGATAACATAGGGATTGGTTGAGAAACCGCCCTTAAAGTAAGGCCCTACGGGTGTTACGAAGATGAGGAAGAGGTATTCTTTGGCTGGCTTAACGCCCACTTGGGCACTGGTGCCGATGAGTAAGGGGCGGATGTATAGCGCGGCCTTGCTCTCGTAAGTGGGGATATAGTCTTGGTTAAGGCGTATCACCTTGGTTACCATCTCTTCGAAAAGGGCTGTTGGAACCGTGGGCATCATGATGCCTTTACATGTTTCTTGCAAACGAACAGCATTCTCGCCCATCCTGAACACGCGCACCTTGCCGTCAGGACAGCGATAAGCCTTCAATCCTTCGAAGGCTTCTTGCCCATAGTGTAGGCATGTTGCCGCCATGTGCAGCTTTAAATACTCGTCAGAGCAGGTCTCTATCTCGCCCCATTTCCCATCGCGGTAATAACACCGCACGTTGTAGTCGGTTGGAATATAGCCAAAATTCAAACCTGCCCAATCTAAATTCTTCATGTTTTAATTTTATTTTCGCCACCCCCGCCTATTGCCGTTCCACGATTAAAGGCATTGGGAGAGGGCCTCGATTTTTCGTTTCGTGAAGTACAAAGGTAATCAATTAACAGCACCCACACAACCGTTGGCCGTTGTTTTTTGTAACGAGCCGACATACATCAAGGCAAAATTCCAGTCCACGAAGACATGCAGAAAGCAGGCAAACACAACATGCTTGCCAGCTGCATGGCGACAGGCAGCCCCCCCCTAAAAGGCTTGTCCAAACAGTTTGCAAGTGCCCAACAACGATGTTTCCAACAACATCACTCATTACCTTGTATCACCGTTTTGTGCCATATACCTCTAATTTCTATATTCATTTTTCTGTCTTTTGCGGGTGTTAGTTCGATACGTTTGCAACGAACATCAGTCAAGCCATCCACACTTGCCGAACTATTTATCACCATGAGGTTTACCAATCCCTTATTGCCTGCTTTCAAATTGACATTCATAGGCCTGTTGTATTCATCGTCGCCAATGGATTTCAGCACCATCTTATTGATGTAGGCATCACCAAGGTCGATCGAAGACTTACCCTTTACCGTCAAGTTGTCTACCCTTACCTTTGAAGTTAGTATCAATTCATCGCCACCTTCCACCGTCACATTTTTCATATCTCCTGCACCCAACAATGTTCTTTGACGGCCCCATTGCTTAACCCACAATGTTCCAGGCAAGGTGTTCACTATTATTCGCACCTTCTTGTCGTTGGTGTAATTATGGTCTATGGCTGTACGCACCTTTCCATCGGCCCCTTTAATAAGGTATGGCATCTGGCCTATATCGTCAGCCTCCCTAGAATTAGCATCACCGTCAGGACCATTTAAACATTCTAGACGAGAGAAATCATCATCTTCTAACGAGTCGGAAAGCGCGTAATATAAGGTGTCTCCCCTTTGTTTCACTGTTATTAACTGCTCAGGATAAATAACAGAACACTGCGAAACATCACTAACGACATTGACCTCCACCGCCAGGCGAAGGGAACCGCCAATGTTTTTATCTGCTCTGTTTGTCGCATCATACATGATTATCGACACCGGGGCAATGCGTTTTTCGGTTGTTCGGTCCAAATAAACAAAGATTCTATCCTCAACAATGTCCGTCGCCTTATCGTTTTGCGAAAAGGGGATCAGTGCCCCGGCACATAAAAGCAGAAAGGTTAAGACAAAATAACCCACCACCCAGAGCTTCGTACGTGTGAGAGCAGCACTATCTACCACCTCCATATCCTTGAAACACAGGTACGACAGCCACCAAACAAATAAGACTGAAAGCCAAGAGTACCAAATTAAAATAGACTCGCCGTATGAACTTGTAAGTAGTGAATGCTTGAAGATAAAGAAAAAGGGCAGAAAGCCCACAATCCAATAAAGTAAGAAGAGGGAAAGCGTGGTTTTAAGCAAGGCGCGCTTAACAAAGAAAACGCTACCCAAGGAATAAATGGCCGTACACGCAAAATAACTCAACCAAATAGCAGCTGCAAAGTCACAAGTCGACTCTGAGTCGCCCCACAGCGGTATGAATTTGAGTTCTATTTGGGGGTATAGCATCCCGACAAGGAGCACACGAAGGCCATCTGCCAAATACAAACATACCAAGAAGCACACCAAGAAGAGGGGAAGGCAGATTATCCAACGTGCAAGCCAGTTCTCAAAAGGTGTCACAGGGAACGTCAGCGCGCTTATCCGTTCAGCTTTTCGTTGCGCACCACTCAGCATTTCGGATGCCGACATAGCCCCCAATATGAAAAGGACGATGACAAAAACAACAAGAAGAATATCCACTGCCTTATCGGTACTAGACGAGTTTCTGCTATATGTAGCAAAAGCTATCCACAACTCTATCATGGCTATGCTCCCAAAGAGTATGGCCAGGCGCATCTTGTTGGTCTGCCAGCGTTCTACCAGCAGTTTAGTAAAGTAGGCCCAAAAGCGGTTAAAGCTGAAATTATCGTTCATGCTGCTCATTGTTTTTCTGTATTTTTTGAGAGTATGGAGGGGAGCGTTCGGCAACAACACGTGAAGTAATATTGCCCACGACAAGCGGTTACGAACGTGCATCCCACATGCGCAGGCACGCTATTCCCCCTCGAAACAAGGCGACAATGTCCTAGCGTTGCACTGCAAAAGCACATGCCCTTGCATGCAAATGGGCGTGTTCGTCACCAGCGCAGGGGCGTACCCACGCATAACTTTCGTGCTATTCTAGCATCATCCTGCGTGTAACATCCCTCATTTCCAGCGAAATACTGCCAACGCTATCGGGCAACAACTCAATACGCTTGCACGCCATCTTGCTCAACCCGCTCAGTTTGCCAGCCCCCTTTACCACCACGTGGTTTATCACCGCGGGATAATCGGTGTTGAACCGGGTTTCCATTTCCCCTTCATCACCCTCATTTTTTCTAAGCGTAACAACCAGACGGTTTACCTGTGCAGTTCCTACCTTAAATACTCGCATACCCACCACCGACAAAGCATCGATGTGCGACAAAGAGTCTAGTTCCAAACTAAATCCACCTTCAACACTAACGCCTTTGGTTTTGCCTGCGCCAATCAAGGTGCTTTGTCTACCTGTTTGCCTAACTGCAAGGTTCCCTGGCAGCGTGTTTATCACAATTCGCACCTTATTCCCGTCATTATAATGCTTATCAATAGCCGTTCGTATCTTTCCGTCGGCTCCCTTTATTTGGTAGGTAATATTCTCTTCGTAGCAGGCAGAACTAGCATCGGCCATGCCGTCAATCCCATTCACAAAGTTCATATACTCCTTATCACGCTTATACAGTTCGGGGTTGTACGTATAATATAAGGTGTCGCCCTGCTGCCTCACTTGTATAACCTGCTCCGGATAAATAACCGAACACTTAGACGCATCGCTAACATAGTTCACTTCCACTGCGAGAGTAAGGTTATATTCCTCTGCCAAGTCTGTACTAGACGAGTCTTCAAACTGAACCACCGCTATGGGGGCAATTGGTTTCTCGACAGTTCGTTCTAAGAAGATGGCCGTTTCGTCTACAGAGTCAGATCCCACGGCATCTAATGCCGCCTTATCAAACGTTGCGCAAATGCCTATGAGCAATATCGACACAGCAAAATAGCCCACAACCCAAGCCTTAGACCCGTTGAACGAGAAGGTGTCTACCACCTCCATCTCTTTAAAGCAGTTATACGAAAGCCACCAAAGGAACGGTATGGAAAGCCAGCCATAGGCTACTAGCACACTTTCAAAGATATTATTATAGTTGCCGCTAGAAACCATCACGAGCCCAAGCACCACGAAGGCCGTAATCCAAAAGAGGATGAAAAGGGTTAGCGTGGTTTTTAGTATGGAGCGCTTTACAAAGAGAATGCTACCCAAGGCGTAAACGGCTGTACACCAAAAGTATATAAGCCAAGCATTGGAAAGCACCTCTCTGTCAAAATCTTCTCCCCTCCAAATGGAGATAAACGCAATGGACGTTTTGGGATATATGGCCGAGAAAAGCACCACGCGAAGGCCATCGGCCACGTACATGCACACTAAGAAACACACCAAATAAAGCGGTATGGAGATTGTCCAGCGGGCAAGCCAGTTTTCAAAAGGCGTCACAGGAAAAGTCAACGCCCCAATACGTTCGGCTTTACGACGTGCCCCACTGAGTATTTCGGAGGCAAAAAAGCAACCGGAAACCAGCAGGATAAGCGAGAAAATGGGAAAAAGAATCCCCACCGCCCTATCGTAAGACGTTTCATCCCTATCGTACGACACCGAGGCCATCCACAGTTCTATTATCACCATGCAGCCAAAAAGGATGGCCACGCGCAAAAGGTTGGTGCGCCAACGTTCTACCAGCAGTTTATTGAGATAGGCCCAAAAGCGCGACGCGTTAAAGTTGTCGTTCATCTATTACTCCTCCTTATTCTGCTGTTTGTTGGTTAATGCGCTCGTTAAAATAGCGTTCAAGGTCTATCTTTCCATCGGGGAAGATGCTCTGCATGTCGGCATTGGCCAATATCTTGCTGTTGTCGAACATCACAATGTGGTCTAACACCTGTTCAATGTCCTTCACTTGGTGTGTAGAAACCACGAAGATGCTCTCAGGCGTACGCCCCTCGGTAAGGAATTTTCTAAACTGCGCCTTCCCCGGAATGTCCAACCCATTGGTGGGTTCGTCCATCAACAGCACGCGCGTGTGCGTAGCCATAGCAAAACTCATAAACACTTTCTTGCCTTGCCCCAACGAAAGGTTACCCAGGTGCGTGTCTTCGGTCATGCCGAACACATCTAGATAACGCCGCAAATCATCGTGAGAGAAACGCGGATAGAACACGCTGTTAACGCGAATATACTCTGACAGTGACACGCGCGGCAGCTCGTACTCATCGGGAACGATGAAGATGTCGGCAGTGGTTGACGGTTTTCGCAACCTCACATTGATATCGTTGAACGTAACTTGTCCCTCGTCGGGCCTCAACAAGCCCGACATAAGGTAGAGCAACGTGGTTTTACCTGCCCCATTAGGGCCTAACAAGCCGTAGATGTGGCCGGGAGAAAAGCGGGTGGAGAAGTCGCGGAAGATGACATTCCCCGATTTCTGATATGTAAACGACAGGTTATCTATTTCTAACATGGTGTATGTTTATCGTGTTAAAGGCATGTTCTAAAAATTCCCCGCAAAGGTTCAATTGTTGTTCCTTGTGTTGCTCTTCACCGTTTTTTGCTTTTATCTGGCATCTTTTGCTTTCTCCTTCTGTTGCATGGCTCACTATGTTCCTTCAAGAAGTAAGCAAAAACTTGCTCAGCTAAAAGCTAAGAATACAGCAAAGGCAATTTTTAGAACCTGCCTAAATGCTTATTTTAGACTTTCCAAACGCGCCTTGCCCCATTGGCCAATCAGCTATTGTGCCACGATGTGTACTTGGCACAAAGTGTTTTTCCACGGAGTTGCGCGCAGATGAGGGCAAATTTCGTAAAAAAAACGTAATCTTCCAAGCTTTTAACAACATTTCTTACCACATGTGGAGAAAAAGAACAGCCAACTTCGGCATACAGCCAACTAGTCAACTTGTTAACTCGCCTACTCGTCAACTCATCAATTTTTTGTCCGCTTTTCAGCACGATTTTTAACATTATGAGTGCCTTTTTATCCACCAATCTCCAACCAGGCCGCAAAAAATCGATTCTCGCGAAGGTTTGTTTGGATGCAAAAAGGGGTCAACATGCGATGTTGGCAAAATGAATTTTTATTTAAGATAACCGCCATTTACACCCACTTTGGGGCTATCTTCCGCTAAAAGTAGTGCGTTTTGGTGCTAAATGCAATGCAATATGCCGCTAAACGCAGTGCGTTTTGATGCTAAATGCAGTGCGTTTTGGTGCAAAACGCAAGGTGAAATGGTGCTAAATGCAGTGTAAAATGGTGCAAAATGCAAGATGAAAAGCATAAAAATCCACAGCAATTGCATAAACAACCCCTTTTAGAACCATGAAACACATGCCCAGAAAGGGCGAAATAGTCGTTAAAAAGTAGGATTTTAGGGATAAAAAGTGGGTATTTGGGGGTTGAAAAATACGAGTTGGCAACCAAACTAGAAAGGCAAAATGGTGCAAAATGCAGGTAATATGCAAAAAAACGGACAGAAAAAGAAACATGTTAGGCTGAAAATAACTCCTATTTGCTTATTTTTGGGCTTTTTTTTCGCTAGAAGGGAGTGAGAGGCGACATGTGTTTTGTAAAATATATTATAAGATTTTAAGTTGGTGAGTTTGTGAGTTATTGAGTTCGTGAGTTCGTGAGTTATTAAGTTCGTGAGTATGTAAGTTTGTGAGTTCGTGAGTTCATGAGTTATTAAGTTCGTGAATAATTGAGTTCGTGAATAATTGAGTTTGTGAGTTGAATAGTAAAAACGCGCTTTGCTGTGTGGCAAACAACACATATCCGCCCAATCGTATGCACGGTTGTGTGGCGATGGGTTTAACAGTTCCTTATTTTGTCATGCCACAAAAACTTAGCTAGTTTTCTTTTTTACTTTTAATTTGATGCTATTTGCTCGGCTTTTAGCTGTTTCTCCGTAACGGCATACTCTAAAAATACACTGGTGGTGATTTTTAGAACTTGCCTAAAAGAAACGAATGGAGAGGGAATATCTTAAACTTCCTTGCGCTAACTTATAGCTTTTTATTACCTTTGCAGCGACTATTTGATTAATATCAGAATAAAAGATTTATGATACAAAAGTTCGACTTCCTTGTTATCGGTGGTGGCATAGCAGGCATGAGTTACGCACTGAGTGTGGCAAAAAGCGGAAAAGGGAAGGTTGCCCTTGTGTGCAAAACCACTTTGGACGAGGCTAACACGGCCAAAGCGCAGGGCGGAGTGGCCGCCGTAACCAACCTAGACGTAGACAATTTTGAAAAGCACATCAACGATACGATAATCGCAGGCGACTATATTTCGGACTTGGCCGCCGTGAAACATGTTGTGTGCAATGCGCCCAACGCCATCAAAGCGCTTGTGCAATGGGGTGTGGAATTTGACAAGAACGGAAAAGGAGAGTACGATTTGCACCGCGAAGGCGGACACAGCGACTTTCGTATTCTGCATCATGCCGACGATACCGGGTTCGAAATACAACGCGGACTGATGGCGGCCGTGAGGAGGAACGAGAATATTACCGTTCTGGAAAACCATTATGCCGTTGAGATTATCACGCAACATCACTTGGGCGTACAGGTTACACGCAAAACACCCGACATTGAATGCTACGGCGCATACATCCTTAACCCCGAAACACAAAAGGTAGACACCTTTTTAAGTAAGGTTACGCTTATGGCAACTGGCGGCGTGGGTGCGGTTTACGCCATGACGTCGAACCCCGTGATTGCCACGGGAGACGGAATTGCTATGGCCTATCGCGCGAAGGCCACCGTAAAGGACATGGAGTTTGTGCAGTTCCACCCCACCGTTCTATACAATCCATCCGAAACACATCCGGCGTTCCTCATTACCGAGGCCATGCGTGGCTATGGGGCCGTGCTTAGACTGCCGAATGGAAAGGAGTTTATGCAGAAATACGACGAACGACTTTCGCTTGCACCGAGAGACATCGTGGCACGAGCCATCGACCACGAAATGAAGATACACGGACTGGACTATGTGTGCCTTGACTTGACACACAAAGATGCCGAAGAAACGAAACGGCATTTTCCACATATCTACGAAAAGTGCCTTAGCATGGGCATCGACATCACAAAACAATACATACCCGTATGCCCTAGCGCACACTATATGTGCGGCGGAATTAAGGTAGACCTGAATGGGGAGAGTTCTATCAGCCGCCTTTATGCCGTGGGCGAATGTTCGTGCACGGGCTTGCACGGAGGAAATCGGCTTGCCAGCAACTCGCTGATTGAGGCTGTGGTCTATGCCCAGTCGGCCGCAGAACACACGCTTCTTACGGTAGACAACTACGACTTTAACTTAAAGGTGCCTGAATGGGACGACGAAGGAACCCTAACCAACGAAGAACACGTGCTGATAACGCAGAGCGTAAGGGAGGTTGGCGAGATTATGAGCAACTATGTTGGCATTGTACGGAGCAACCTACGACTGAAACGGGCATGGGACAGACTTGACTTGCTGTACGAAGAAACTGAAGAGCTGTTTAAACGGGTTACGGCAACGAAAGACATCTGCGAATTGCGTAACATGATAAACGTGGGCTACCTGATAACAAGGCAGGCCATAGAGCGGAAGGAGAGCAGAGGACTGCATTACACGGTGGACTATCCCAAGCATGCCTACGACCAACAATGAGCAGGTGGGGAAACAAAAGGATTATTGTTTGAGAAACATCATTGCGTTTTCTCGCATTATAACTATATACACATGGTAGACAAGAAATGGTTGGAACTGGGTTTTATAGACGAACCCATTCCTGAAAAGACAGACATCAAAGCGGAAATACGCAGGATGTGCAAAGAAAAAAATGCGCTTATCATGGCGCATTATTACACAGAGAGCGTAATACAAGAGGTGGCCGACTTCATTGGAGACAGTTTGGCGTTGGCACAGAAGGCTGCAACGACGGATGCCGACATCATCGTTATGTGCGGGGTGCACTTCATGGGCGAGACAAACAAGATTCTCTGCCCAGAGAAAACCGTACTTATCCCAGACCTGAACGCCTCGTGTTCGTTGGCAGAGAGTTGTCCCGCCGAAGACTTCGAGCAGTTTGTTAAGGCCCACCCTGGGCATACGGTGATAAGTTACGTAAACACGTCGGCAGGAACCAAAGCGGTAACCGACATTGTGGTAACAAGCAGCAATGCCAAGCAAATAGTAGAGGCTTTGCCGAAAGACGCGCCCATCATATTCGGGCCAGACAGGAACCTGGGCAATTACATTAACGGACTTACTGGTCGGCAGATGGTGCTGTGGGATGGTGCTTGCCATGTGCACGAAAAGTTTTCGGTTGAGAAGATACTGCAATTGAAAAGAGAACATCCTGCGGCTAAGATACTGGCCCACCCCGAATGTAAAGGTCCCGTCATCAACATCGCCGATAAGGTGGGAAGTACGGCGGCCCTTCTGAAATACAGCATCGCAGACGATGCACAAGAGTTTATCGTGGCCACCGAAAGCGGCATACTGACCGAGATGCAAAAGTCGGCACCGCAGAAAACCTTTATTCCGGCTCCGCCCGACGACAGCACCTGCGCCTGCAACGAATGCAACTTCATGAAACTTATTACGCTAAATAAACTATACAATTGTTTGAAGTACGAGTGGCCTACCATCGAGGTGCAACCCGAAGTGGCACAAAAGGCCATTAGGCCCATCCATAAAATGTTGGAAATGTCCAAGCGCCTAGGCTTATAAACTTAATTGAAGATTAATCATGTTATCAGTAGAAGAACTTAACGACAGACTTATCGAACTTGCTTTTAGCGAAGATATCGGCGACGGCGACCACACCACGCTTTGTTGCATACCGGCTGAGGCCACGGGCGAAAGTAGATTGCTAATAAAGGAGGAGGGAATATTGGCTGGCGTGGAGATTGCCAAGAAGGTTTTCCACAACTTCGACCCCGAACTTCAAGTAGACATATATATAGAGGACGGCGCGCACGTGAAACCGGGCGACATTGCAATGAGCGTGAAAGGCAGGACACGGAGCCTGTTGCAAACGGAACGTCTTATGCTCAACATCTTGCAGCGCATGAGTGGTATTGCCACCATGACACACAAGTACCAACAAGCGCTGATTGATGCGGGAACCAAGACACGCGTACTAGACACACGCAAGACTACGCCGGGCATGAGAATGCTGGAAAAGGAGGCGGTAAAGATTGGCGGAGGTATGAATCATCGCATTGGCCTTTTTGATATGATTCTCCTTAAAGACAACCACATCGACTTTTGCGGCGGCGTGCATAATGCCATCTCGATGGCAAAGAGGTATTGCAGGGAGAATGGTAAGGACGACCTGAAAATAGAATGTGAGGTAAGGAACTTTAAGGAACTGGAAGAGGCTCTGCACGAAGGATGCGACCGCATTATGTTCGACAACTTCACGCCTGAGGCTACACGCAAGGCGGTTGAAATGGTTGGCGAACGCTGTGAAACGGAGTCGAGTGGCGGAATTACTTTCGAAACAATGATTCCCTACGCACAGGCCGGTGTGGACTTCATCTCTTTTGGGGCACTTACACACAGCGTTAAGGGGCTAGATATGAGCTTTAAGGCTGCGGGTAAGTAGTCGCACCACCGCTCTTCTACCTACGTTTTTTATCGCTATAAACAATAGGCGGCCATCATAAGAAGAACATGGCTGCTAGGCTATTGGGTGCCGTGAGGGAGCGGTGTTTATCGGAGTGGTAGATAAAATCAAGATGGACGCACCACAATATAAGAAAATAAAAATAGGGGCAACTAAGCCCCTAAATAGATTGGCGAAGGAGTTGAGCCCTGCAATATGCAGCCTTTCGGGTGCCTCGCTACCGATGCGACCATCAATCTATATTGCAAATGTAAAGAGAATATTCGATAAAAGCAAATTATAAACATAAAAAGTTATAGTAAAACCCTAGCACTATTACGATAGCTCCGATTTCTACAAGTTCATTGAACAGTTTGCAATGAATGGCCACACGGACAAGGAGATAGCCAGCGAGTTTTAGCTGTCCGCTGATGTGTTTGGTGCAATGAGAAACGGCAACTATTGGGGATGGAATAACGAAGACATCAAGCACGGGGGCGATGAAATTTGTAGGGGTCTTAGCATACGGCCGACAAAAACTATCGTATTGACCCGTGGCGCGTGCATCAAGGGCGCGTTTGGCGGCAAGAAGATCAAGACTAAAATTTGTGAGGTACGTTCAAGGCAAATGCTAGTCTGCTGTGATTTGTTTGAGAGCTCATACATTCGCTGTATCACAAACAACTCTATACTTTCTACACTGGCGATAAATAACAACGGGAGAACAGAAGTTCTCCCGCGATGCAACGTGCCGTAGCACATGCTAACCCTAATGGGCTAGTGCAAAGATACAAAATAAAACCAGGACACCAAACATTTTAACAAGAAAAGATAATAAGCGCCAAACAAATAGCCGACACATCGCCCACGCCCCACAGCAAGTGGAGAAGGTCATGCGCACCACCATTCCCCATAAGTCGGCAGCGATAGCCACTTGTGATTTGCTTGAAAAATCGCACTTTTGCAGTATCGCGAACAACTCGATGCCCCGAAAGGCAAGCCGTTCAGGCATTGTGATTTGCTTGAAAAATCGTACTTTTGCAGTATCACAAACATCAAGATTCTGGTGCAAATCCAGAAGGGAGAAGTTGTGATTTGCTTGAAAAATCGTACTTTTGCAGTATCACAAACATCAAAATCAGAGAAAAAACAGCAAGATAAATTGTTGTGATTTGCTTGAAAAATCGTACTTTTGCAGTATCACAAACATCTCTGATAACTCTCTGGGCTGTACTTAATATGTTGTGATTTGCTTGAAAAATCGTACTTTTGCAGTATCACAAACATCCTATGATGATGACAATATTTTAAGTGATAAGTTGTGATTTGCTTGAAAAATCGTACTTTTGCAGTATCACAAACATCCTTATAGTCTTCTGTTATTTAAAGCAGGTGGTTGTGATTTGCTTGAAAAATCGTACTTTTGCAGTATCACAAACATCTCCTGTTCGGTCGACGTGTCACCGATAGCGGTTGTGATTTGCTTGAAAAATCGTACTTTTGCAGTATCACAAACATCAACTTCGTATCGTAATTAAAATTAAAACAAGTTGTGATTTGCTTGAAAAATCGTACTTTTGCAGTATCACAAACATCTTATCTTACGCTTACGTCCCTCGGTAAGAGTTGTGATTTGCTTGAAAAATCGTACTTTTGCAGTATCACAAACATCAATTATTTTAGAAGTGTCAATACCTAGTTGTTGTGATTTGCTTGAAAAATCGTACTTTTGCAGTATCACAAACATCGTTCAGGGTACTAGATTCACTTACTTCGGTGTTGTGATTTGCTTGAAAAATCGTACTTTTGCAGTATCACAAACATCGTAGCCTTCCAGCTCTTCGAGGCGGTGGGCGTTGTGATTTGCTTGAAAAATCGTACTTTTGCAGTATCACAAACATCATACTCAAAGGCTTACATATTACGTAGGAGTTGTGATTTGCTTGAAAAATCGTACTTTTGCAGTATCACAAACATCGTGGCCTGCCGCCCCTCTTCTGTCGCTCCGGTTGTGATTTGCTTGAAAAATCGTACTTTTGCAGTATCACAAACATCTAAAGAGCGTTACGGATAACGTAAAAGCCTGTTGTGATTTGCTTGAAAAATCGTACTTTTGCAGTATCACAAACATCTGATAATAAGCGATGGTTTTAATGGTACACGTTGTGATTTGCTTGAAAAATCGTACTTTTGCAGTATCACAAACATCTTCTCAAGCCATTGGTTAGCTCCTCTACTAGTTGTGATTTGCTTGAAAAATCGTACTTTTGCAGTATCACAAACATCCAAGCAAGGAAGAGGAATGGCAATACATTGTTGTGATTTGCTTGAAAAATCGTACTTTTGCAGTATCACAAACATCGCCTGCTTACATCTATCTCTGTAATGTATTGTTGTGATTTGCTTGAAAAATCGTACTTTTGCAGTATCACAAACATCCCGCCAATGGTAGAATGTTGTTGTCCACCGGTTGTGATTTGCTTGAAAAATCGTACTTTTGCAGTATCACAAACATCTCTTATCGTACATTGTACGGCCACGCGCGGTTGTGATTTGCTTGAAAAATCGTACTTTTGCAGTATCACAAACATCGCAGTGAAGAGCGAAGTGTAACGGAGCGATGTTGTGATTTGCTTGAAAAATCGTACTTTTGCAGTATCACAAACATCTTTTAATATAGAACATTTCCTCCCACACGGTTGTGATTTGCTTGAAAAATCGTACTTTTGCAGTATCACAAACATCGCAAAGCCAAATATATCATTATCAGTACGGTTGTGATTTGCTTGAAAAATCGTACTTTTGCAGTATCACAAACATCCCGTGAGTGGTCTACTGAATCTAATGTGCGGTTGTGATTTGCTTGAAAAATCGTACTTTTGCAGTATCACAAACATCTGGAATAAACTGATTATCGTAAGTCAAAGGTTGTGATTTGCTTGAAAAATCGTACTTTTGCAGTATCACAAACATCTATAATTATAATGAGGAGGATGATATACAAGTTGTGATTTGCTTGAAAAATCGTACTTTTGCAGTATCACAAACATCCGTGTCTGTAAAATTTTTCTTGCAAGTAAAGTTGTGATTTGCTTGAAAAATCGTACTTTTGCAGTATCACAAACATCATTATCGAATGATAAGACACCGTGATAATGGTTGTGATTTGCTTGAAAAATCGTACTTTTGCAGTATCACAAACATCGGCTTTCAACCGCACCCTTTCGGGCTAACAGTTGTGATTTGCTTGAAAAATCGTACTTTTGCAGTATCACAAACATCTTTTTGAT
>ERZ773067.1015-NODE-1015-length-15539-cov-2.570912_pt1 | contig 15539 bp, 12 predicted proteins | sample MGYA00580622_ERZ773067 | MGnify/ENA primary metagenome ERZ773067 (study PRJEB29015, sample SAMEA2737998) | human oral metagenome | biome: human oral; feature: human-associated habitat; material: dental | place: China | collected 2113 ...
AGTGAAAATGGGTTTTATATTCATTCATGCGGGTTTTGGAAGGATCAGCGGAAACCAGGGAAGGAGCCTTGGGGTCCCAGCTTAAAATCGCTTTGGCATCCAGGTAATCCCCCTTGTCTACCTGACTGCAGGCCTGGAATACAGGGAGCTGGTTGGGGTGGATCAAGGTTTTGCCTGTAAATCCTGCCAGAGAGTCAAGGGCCATTTCTTTTTCTAAGCCCTCCTGCCAATGGGGGCCTCCAAAATACTCCCATACCGGCCCGGAAATCACATAGTCCCTGCCGTATACCGACACCAGATCCGTAAAAATATCTGCCACAGGTCGGATCTGATAAATATTTTCCGTGGCCCTTCTGCGCAGGCCAAAGATATGGCAAAGGTCATTCCCCCCCACCCGAAGCCCCAGGATGAAGGGTTCCAGAGCCTTCAGTTCTTCCTTTAAGGAAAGCAAAAGGGGAATACGGAGGGAGGGGTCAATCAAAGAGGCGCTTTCATAAATGGGCATTAAAAAAACAGGGTGCTTTGGATCTGTGTTAATAGCATTCAGGGTCTCTAAATAACCCCTGCAATTTTCCATGGAAAATTTCGAGGCAATGTAGCCGGTGAGAAGCTTTGCCAGAGATCCTGCCCTTTGATGAAAGGATTTCATCTGTTCACCGTTTCGCACCCGGATAAAAAACTGCGGCAGTGGAAGGGGACTTTGCTCCAGGGCAGTATGGATTTGCCCCAGGGTGTTTAAAAGAGTGGACTCTGCCTGTTCCACCAGGTGATCTGGAACGGTATCCTCCAGGCAAAAGGCCAGGGAATAGGGCAGAGGGAATTTTTGGGAAAGCAGCGCATGTGCTATATCTGTATTGTTTCCTGGGGTATAAAGCAGGCCTCCGACAGAATAGTATATTTTTGCATTTTTCATAATATTATCTGTTCCTTATGGTAAGTGTTCCGGGCGGCACCATGTAAAGGCCGCCAATGGAAAGAGCGGAACCGCTCCTACTATAGCACAAAGTTCCGGGGAATGACAGAAGCAAAAGGAATACAAAATTTCTTTTTTATGGTAAACTAATGTCATATTTGGGGAGAAGGCAGCAGAGTCTGCAGGCAAGGTCTTCCCGAACCCTGGAAAGGAGCCTACATGGAATTCAGGCATAATGAACTATTGATTTCTTCTCTCTCGGCCTTTCAAGACGCCCGGGGAACCATACAAAGAGACGTAAAGCAGGTTTGTTTTGTACGGCTAAAGGGGTATTCCCGGGAGCTTTGCAGCCAGCTAAGGTCGGTGGATGCCTGTTTGAATACAAAAATGGCCCGAAAGGAGCTTTTATATACCCGGATCTCTTCTCTGAGTCTCCCCCGGTCAGGGGATGTGTACATCCAGGCCTATGAGGCCTGGAAAACCGCCCCTTCTTTGGTTTCCCTGCCCTGCAGCAGGAACAATGCCCAGCTGGCCAAGGTTTTGGGAGAGGCTCTGGACTGTGTTTTGTCTATTTACAGGAACCTGCGGGCCGGCGCCAGTGATTCCATTCTTCGAAATTTTGCTGTGAAGCTTTTGTATTGGACGGATGAGCTGTTGCAAAGGCTGCCGGGGACCTACCATCCCGGGATGATATTAAAAATCATCGGGGAAAATGTGCAAAAGGATCAGGAATATCTGTTTTTTTATTTTCTCACCATGCTGGGGGCAGATGTGCTGCTGCTGCAAACCCGGGGGGACGTTCCCCTGGATTTTGGGTATCTGCGGTTAAGCGCAGATATTTCTATGGGTCCTTATTCTCCAGAGCCCCTGCCCCCCTACGATCCTGCCCTTTTGGAGCAGACCGGAGTAAGCCCGCCGTCTCGGCGGGAAGCCCCTGTTTCCCAAAGGAATGTGGTGGTGCAGATTCCCAAAAGGCCGGACAAGAAGAGAAGGGGAGATTCACCCACTGTCCCTTCCCAGACAACTGCCCTTCCCCAGTCTTTTCAGCCCCAGCCCGGGGCTTCCCAGGGGAGTCTGGTAAGGGTGCAGATTCCTCCCAGAAGGCAAAAACCAGGGGCTCTAAAGGCCTCTGCACCCTCTCCTATTGCTTCCACTTCTTCCAGGGGTGCTGTTGCTGTGCCCTCCCAAAGCAGAGTACAGTCCCGGGAGAAATCCTTCGAGGAGCTGGCTCTTTTGGCAGCTTCTGTGGTGATGGTAGCCATTGCCGATGAAAGGGGAGAGGTGGGGGCCACAGGTTCCGGGATTATGGTGGGGGAGGCAGGCTACATCCTCACCAACAACCATGTGATCCGAGGGGGCCAGCACTTTTTGGTTCGGATCGAGAATGATGATCAGGTGTATGAAACCACAGAGGTGATAAAGTACAATCAGGTGCTGGATCTGGCTCTGATTCGGATTGCCAGAAGGCTTTCTCCCCTTAGGGTATATGCCGGGGCGAATAAGCCGGTGCGGGGCCAGAAGGTGGTGGCCATTGGAAGCCCCTTGGGACTCTTTAATTCTGTCTCCGATGGGATTATCTCCGGTTTCCGGGTGATTGACCATGTGGATATGATTCAGTTCACTGCCCCCATTTCCCATGGCTCCTCTGGAGGAGCCGTGTTAAATATGCAGGGGGAGGTGATCGGAATCTCTACGGCGGGATTTGACAGGGGGCAGAACATTAACCTGGCCGTTCCCTATGATGCCATTCAACCCTTTATCCGCGGCTTTATTTCTTAGAGGAAAGGATATGCTGGAACAAAGAAAACTCAATGCCCTGGAGGATTTCTTTATAGATGCAAGCAAAAGAAATCCCAGAGGCGTATATTTTTATAGAATCTATCAATATAATGCAAACATTGAAAAGGGGATTCGCCGCTTTTTTGAGGCAGCGGGGCAAAACGGCATGATCTTTGAAGGGGGAATTGCCAATCCCCTGCCCCATCAGCTCAATTATTACTTTGAAATCATGGGACAGGAGTTTCGCCTGGAGCGGAGTTTTTATGCCTATGGTTTGAAAAAGTGGATGCCAAGGCTGACGGATGCCCAAAGGGAGGACATGGCCGGAGCCATGGAGCTGGCTATGAATGCCCTGCGGCGAAACAGCAATAACGAAAATATTCTCAAAAACACCTATATCAAGCTGATGTGCTGGCTGTACTACCGGATGGAGGGGGTTGTGTACGCTTTGGGCCGGGATGCTCTGCCAAAGATTTTGTATGAGGGAACCCCTGGGAAATATGAGCTGGCTCTTTTGTATGTTCTTTCCTGCACCGGGGCCGATGTGCTGCTTTTGGAATATGGGGGAGACGGAGTCTATCAAAGGGAGGATCCGGAGAATTTTTGGAGCCATCCCCTGGAGATACAAGGAAGTGCCTTTCCCCAGGATTTTTCCCTGAAAAAAATCAGAAACCAGGTGCAGCAGGATTTGGCAGCCAAAAAAATCTATGGTCTGCCGCCAAGGACGAAGGGGGCCACCAATGTCTGGCTTAGCGGGAAAATTCTGGAGGATGTGAAAAAAGCAACAGGAAAGCGGGGAAAGGGAGGGGATTTCTATTACAATCTCTATGCCCGCCTGCAGGGGGTGGAGGATGAAGCCACCTATGAAAACGACCTGTATAAACTGACTTTATTTTTCCAGGAAAACAAACGAAAGACCTGTATTGTGAATCATCAGATTCCCCAGCCGGCCAATGAGGAGATCCAAAGGATTGTGCGGAATCCCTATAACACCCTGGATCAGATGCTGGGGGGATTAAAGGCCAATATCAACTTTGCCTCTTCAGAGCTGCGGCGTATTGTGACCAAGGTATTTTTGGACATCTGCCTGGAGGAGGACCACAGCAATCTGCGCCGAATGGAAAACAAGGCAGTGATTTTGCTTTGCTGGCTTAACCGCTACAAAAAAGAGCTTTTGGATGCCTGGCAGCCGGGAGGTTCCTTCTCTGTGTTCATTTTCTTTGGAAATGTGCAAAATGAAAATGAGGCTATGTTTTTAAAATTCCTGGGACGGCTTCCTGTGGATGTGCTGATCTTTGACCCGGATTTGCAGCATGCAAGCGTTTTAAAGGATGATTTACTCTATGAACAGCATGGGGAATGCTCCATGGCTGTGGCGGAATACCCGGACAAGGAGGGGATGGTGCGCCTGGGAACTATGGCTTACCATGCGGAAAGACAAATGGACGGGCTTTTATACCAGGATACGGGCCTTTATCGGAATATGCAGTACAAGCAGGCAGTGCCTCTGGTTCTTTCCACCACCTTTGAGGAGATTAAGATTTACTGGAGCGAAGCCCTAAGCTTTCGTCCCAATTTCTCTGTGGAAGCCAATGTGGTGAATATGCCGGTGATTTTTGCCAAGGTGTCCGGGGTAGGGCCGGAGGGAGTGGCAGGCTATTGGAGCTATATTAAGTCCCTCCTTTCTCCCGAGAGGGACAATTATCTGCTGGTAAAAAACGGCCCCTTGTTTGATGCCTATCAAAACAATCCCATGAAGCCCTTTGTAACGGAGTTTTATCGGAATGGAAAATGGCGTCCGGAGCAGATTAAAGCCCATTGGGAGTATCAATACGGCTATCTGCGGGAGGAGGCCCAGGATTTTATTCTGGATAAGATTCGGCTTTTGATTGAGTCCAGGATCATTAAAGGAACCTTTGAAAACGGCACAGAATATACCATTATTTCCGTTTTGCTGGCTTTGCCAAAGGAAGTGCTTCGGCTTTTGCAAAAGTTTGATTTTACCAAGAAAAACCCCAAGCTGGTGTGGATCAATACCACAGATGCAGTGCTTTCCCTGGAGGATGCTATTTTGACAGCATTTTTAAATCTGGTGGGCTTTGATATTGTCTTTTTCGTGCCCACGGGATATTCTATTATAGAGCGCCACTATACAAAAAAAATGATAGAGGAGCATCAAATCGGGGAATATCAGTATGATCTGAATATTCCGGATTTTAATCAAATTAAGGAGAACAAAAAAAGAAAATCCTTTTGGGGTTCTTTTTTTGGGAAAGGATAAGAACATATGGGCTTAGATTTTACTAAGAAAACACAGGCACAGGAGGAAGTGCAGGTACAGGAAAATACCCAGCTGGAGGTGGTACAAAATTACGATGTGGTGGCTGACGGGGCACAGATGCGGGAGGTATTGGTAAACTCCAAGGAAGTGGACGATATTGTCAGCAAAATTGAATTGGACGACTTAAACAGCATTGTGAGCTTTGGAGGAGAGGTGGCGGGAGAGATTTCCAAGGCCTCGGATGTGGTTTTAAACAGCATGAGCATGTCCCAGCTGGATGATTCCAGCGTGATGTTAAATACCCTGGCAAAGATCATGGGGAAATTTGATATTGATGAGATTCGGGAGGACAAGGGTTTTTTTGGAAAGTTCTTTGGAAACCTCAGAAAGGAACTGGACAAGATTCTGGAAAAATACCAAACCATGGGCGGAGAGGTGGACAAGATCTATGTGCAGCTCAAGCAGTACGAATCGGAGATCAAACAAGCCAACAAAAAGCTGGATACCATGTTTGAAGCCAATGTGGGGTATTACCATGAGCTGGTAAAGTATATCCTGGCCGGGGAGCAGGGCTGCAGAGAGCTGCAGGAATATATTGCCCAAAAACAAAAGGAGCTGGATGAAACCGGGGACAATACCCTGCGGTTTGAGGTGCAGAATTTAAACAATGCACTTTTAATGCTGGAGCAAAGAACCCAGGATCTGCGCACTGCAGAAAATATTGCCCTTCAGTCCATTCCCATGATTAAGACCATGGAATTCAGCAATGTGAACCTGATCCGAAAGATCAATTCCGCCTTTATTATTACCCTGCCGGTGTTTAAGCAGGCCCTGGCCCAGGCCATCATGCTAAAGCGCCAGAAGATTCAGGCAGAGGCCATGTCGGAATTAGATAAGAAAACCAATGAACTGCTGATTAAAAATGCCCAGAACACAGTGGAGCAGTCCAAGCTGACAGCCCAGCTGGCCTCTGGCAGCTCCATTAAAATCGAAACCCTGGAAACCACCTGGAGAACCATTGTTCAGGGCATTGACGAAACCAAGCAGATTCAGGAAAATGCCAGGGCCAAAAGGCTGGATGATGCCAAGAGGCTGGATGCCATTAAAAAGGAATTTTATGATAAATTCCATGTACAGGCCAGGAACCAGACTGAATAGAAAACTTCGGGATTTTTTCGGAAAAATTTCAAACTTTATGATACAGAGGGAAGGCCCTATGTGTTATAATAGCAATACAGTTTTGTCCGGCTGTCTGCCAGGCAAAGCATAAGGTTGCATATATAGAGGAGGTTTATTATGCCAATTAGTTTATCCAAGGGACAAAAAGTAGATTTGACCAAGGGAAATCCGGGATTGAAAAGTGTGGTAATCGGTCTTGGCTGGGATGTGAATGCATTTGATACAGGAGCCGATTTTGACCTGGATGCCGCGGCCTTCATGGTGGGGGAAAACGGAGCCTGCCCCAGTGAAAAGGAGTTTATTTTTTACGGCAATTTAGAGCATCCCAGCGGTGCTGTAAAGCATATGGGGGACAACTTAACCGGATCCGGTGAGGGAGATGATGAGCAGATTACCATTGATCTTACAGCTGTTCCTGCAGATATTGCAAAAATCGCCTTTACTGTAACCATTTATGAGGCGGATGCCAGACATCAGAACTTCGGCCAGGTATCCAATGCCTATATCCGTGTATTGGACGGCAGCAATGGCACTGAGCTGATCAAGTATGATCTGGGAGAGGACTTCTCCATTGAAACCGCCGTGGTGGTGGCAGAGCTTTACAGAAACAATGGGGAATGGAAGTTTAATGCCATTGGCAGCGGCTTCCAGGGCGGTTTGGCAGCTCTTTGCGGCCATTATGGCATCCAGGTGGCCTAGGAGGAAATATGTCAATCAGTTTGCAAAAGGGGCAGAAGGTCAGTCTAACCAAGGACCATGCAGGTCTTTCCCGGGTAGTGGTGGGACTGGGCTGGGATGAGGTAAGCCAGGAACCGGCGAAAAAGGGCGGTTTTTTGGGCAGCCTTTTTGGAAGCGGCTCTTCCCAGGGGTCGGCCATTGACTGCGATGCCTCTGCCGTTGTACTGTCGGAGGGAAAGTTAAGGGCCAAGGAGGATCTGGTTTATTATGGAAATCTTCGGCATCCTTCCGGTATGGTTACCCATATGGGGGATAATTTAACCGGAGCAGGAGAAGGGGATGATGAACAGATTGTGATTGATCTGGCCCATATGCCGCCCCAGTATGACCGGATTGTAATGGTGGTAAATATTTATCAGGCCCAGAAAAGAAACCAGCATTTTGGCATGATTCAAAATGCCTTTATCCGCCTGGTGGATGAGCGCAATGGTCAGGAACTGCTCAAGTATAATCTTACAGAAAATTATTCCGGTATGACCGCCATGATTTTCGGAGAGATCTATCGCCATAATGGAGAGTGGAAATTCAGTGCCATAGGCCAGGGCACAACAGACCCGGATTTGGGACAGCTTATTCGAAGGTATCTCTAGATATGCTGATGCCGGATCTCCGGCATGGGTTTTTTAGGGAGAGTATCGTTTCTTTTATACCAAAGGCTCTTCTTCCAGAAAGGATTTGACTTTTTGGGGGAAATGGTGTATGAATGATATACTGATTTGGGGCAGGAGGAGCTGCCCCAAAATACAGGATGTTTTTGTCCATATGGATGGAGAGGGAGAACCGAAAGGTTCTCCCTTATATAAATCTAAGAGGAGATTTTTATGAAGTTTAACGGACTGAACGATCGGGAAGTGGAAAAATCCCGGGAGCAATACGGGCCGAATATGATCCCGGACTCCAAGCCCACCACCTTCTGGGAGGCTTTTATGGAGAACTTTTCCGATCCCATTATCCGCATTTTGCTGGGAATATCCGTCATTATGCTGGTGATGTTTGTATTTGGTTTTGCGGAAATTTACGAGCCCATCGGTATTGTGATTGCCATTATTCTGGTGGGGATCGTATCGGCCAAAACCAGTGTGGCCAGCGATACCAAGTATCGGGAGCTGAAGGACAGCACGGAAAGGGATAAGTGCAAGGTATACCGAAACGGCGTGGTTACAGTGATTGAAGTGGACGACGTGGTGGTGGGAGACAAGGTGCTTTTACAATCCGGTGATAAGGTTCCCGCTGACGGTATCTTGATTGACGGGGCCCTTCGGGTGGACAATTCCGCCTTAAATGGAGAGGCGGAGGAATGTAAAAAGACGGCAGCCCCGGAGGATTTTCCCCTGCCGGAGGAGATTACAGGAGATACCTTTGTGGACGCCCATTCTCTGTTTCGGGGAGCGATGATCTTTGACGGAGAAGGTATCCTGGATGTGCGCAAGGTGGGAATCAAGACCATGATGGGAAAAATGGCCCAGGAAATGCAGGAATCAGAGCCGGATTCTCCTCTGAAGGTAAAGCTCTCCAAGCTTTCTGAGCAGATCTCTGTATTTGGTTATGTGGGGGCTGTGTCCATTACCGTTTTGTATCTGGCCTATTTTATATTCAGCGCCGGAGGATTTGGTGCGTATTTTTCTCTGGGCTGGGAACATATTTTAAGCGATGTATTAAAGGCCCTTTCCCTGTCCATTGTGATTGTGGTTTGTGCTGTGCCGGAGGGACTGCCTCTTATGATCTCTTTGGTATTGATGCAAAATACCAGCAGAATGCTGGATCACAATGTGCTGGTGCGCAAGGCCATTGGTATTGAAACTGCAGGCTCTTTAAATATTTTATTCAGTGATAAAACAGGAACCATCACCAAGGGCCGCCTGGAGGTGGTGGATTTCTTTTTAGGAAATGGGGATTCCATTCCCCTGGAAGGTCTAAGCAAACACAGCAAGGTAAAGGGACTGGTGGATGCAGCCATTGGTAAAAATACCCAGTCCATGTTTGATGCTTCCCACCGGGTCATTGGGGGCAATGCCACAGATCAGGCCATGATGAAGTTCATCGGGGAGGAGACCTTCCATCTTTTGGAAAATTCCCAGGATATGAAGGTAAGCGCCTACCAAAGCTTCAACTCTTCCAATAAGTTCAGCCAGGCCAGAATCGACAGCATGGGAAAGACCTTTTACAAGGGAGCGCCGGAGCGGCTTTTGGCAAAGGCAAAGCAGTATTTGGATGAAAATGGAGAAATCAAACCCCTGGATCGGGCTCTGCTGGATCGGAAAATGGACGAGCTTTCCGCCAAGGCCATGAGAATGCTGGCCTTTGGTTATTCCGAAAAGCCTCTGGTACAGGATGCCATCAATGAGGATGTGGTAATTATCGGTCTGGTGGGTATCCGGGACGATGTTCGGGCCGAGGCCAAGGAGGCCATAGCCGAGGTGAAAAAGGCAGGGATCCAGGTGGTAATGATTACGGGAGACCGGCTGGAAACCGCCATTGCCATTGCCAAGGATGCAGGGCTTATGACTGCTTCCTCTGACAGGGCCATTTCCTCCGCCCAGCTCAATGAAATGAGTGATGAGGAGGTAAAAAAGATCATTCCCCAGATCCGGGTGATTGCCAGAGCCCTGCCTACGGATAAATCCCGTATGGTACGACTGTGCCAGGAAATGAACCTGGTGGTGGGCATGACAGGAGACGGTGTCAATGACTCCCCTGCCTTGAAAAGAGCAGATGTGGGCTTTGCCATGGGAAGCGGCACAGAGGCGGCCAAGGAGGCGGGAGAAATTGTTATTTTGGATGACAATTTCAAATCCATTAAGGATGCTATTTTGTATGGCCGAACCATTTACCATAATATTTTAAAATTCTGTAAATTCCAGCTGGTAATCAATGTGGCTGCGGTAGTGATCAGTGCCATTTCCCCCTTCTTTGGGGTGGATGAGCCTTTGAAGATTACCCATTTGCTGTTTATCAATCTGGTTATGGACAGTTTGGGTGCCATTATGTTGGGAAATGAACCTGCCCTGGAGAAATATATGGAGGAAAAGCCCAGGAGAAGGGACGAGCATATTGTGAGCCGGGCCATGATGGAGCAGATTTTGATTATGGCAGGATGGCTTACCATTATGACCTTTGTATACTTTAAGAATCCCTTCTTTATCTCATTATTTGAGAATGAGGAACAGCATTATACAGGATATTTTGTGCTCTTTATTGTCAGTGCCCTGTGCAATGGCTTTAATGTGCGGGATGACGGCTTTGGTATCTTTAAAGGTTTTGATCAGAATACCGGATTTTTGAGGGTATTTTTGATTATTATTTTGGTACAGGCAGCCATTGTGAATTCTGCTTTGATTCCCCTGGCTCCTTTCCAGTGGATCGGAAGAATGTTTGCCTGTGTTCCCTTTGGTATCCAGGGATGGATTGCTGCAGCCCTGCTGGCTGTTACCATGATTCCTGTGGATTTGATTCGAAAGATTGTTATGGGAACCTATAAGCATCAATAACAGTCCTGGGACTGGTTGCGGGCTTTACCATTCCTGGGATGGGTGCAAAGCTCAGGAAAAGGAAGCGGTGTATAAGACGGCAGATGGTTCCTGCATATGAATATCAAAGGCTAAGCGCAATTTCTGCTTAGCCTTTTTGTATATTGGTTAATATTGGTAATGGCTTTTATACTTTCTTAAACAGTACAGGGAGAGGATGATGCCGGCGGTCTCTGCCACAGAAATAGCGGCCCAGGCCCCGGGGACATGGAAGAACCGGGGCAGAAGGAGAATGCTTCCTACCAAAAATAAAAAGGTTCTGGCAAAGGACAAAAGGGCGGAGATTTTTCCATTGCTGAGGGCGGTAAACCAGGCGGAGGCAAAGATATTGACAGGCATCAGCAAAAAAGACAAAGAAAACAGGGGAAAGCCCCTTAGTGCAATGTCATATACCAGGCTATGGGCCGGAGTAAATACCGATAGGACCAGGCGGATGGCAGCCAAAGAAAGGATGTACATCAAAAGGGTGCAGCTGCCGATGATCACCAGGCTGTTTTGAAGCAGTTTGTGCAGCTGTGGGGCATTTTTTTCTCCGTATTTATAACCCACAATGGGGGCCACTCCTGTGGAAAATCCAATAAACAGGGAGGTAAAAACAAACTGGAAATACAGGGCAATGGTGATGGCTGCCACTCCGTCCTCCTTAAAAAAATCCAAAAACACCAGGTTCAGCAGATAGGTGGTGACTGCAGTGGACAGATTTGCAACCATTTCTGAGGAACCGTTGGAGAGGGTGTGGAGCAGATCATGGCGGTTGATGTGGGGCTTTACAAAATTTAAAAGGCTTTTTTTTCGAAAAAAGCTAAAGTGTATTACCCCCACAATGGCGGAAAAGCTGTAGCCGATCACAGTGGCCAGAGCGGCTCCGGTAATCCCTATACCAAAGGGCACCATAAACACATAGTCCAAGACCATATTTAAAATACCGGCAATGACAGTGACCACCAGCCCCAGCCCTGGCCGGCCAGCGGTGACAAACAGCAGCTGGAATCCGGTTTGTAAAAAGAAACAGGGGGCAAAGGCCAGCAAAAGGGAGGAATAATCCTTGCATAGCTGGAACTGGGCTTCGGTGGCTCCTAAAGCCAACACCAACGGGTCTAAGAAAAGATTTCCCAGGATGGCCAAAACAACCCCAATGGAAAATTCCAAAATCACCAAAGCGGTAAAGGTAGACTTGGCCAGGGCTTCCTTCCCCTCTCCCATTTGTTTGGAAATAATGGCACTGCCTCCTGTACCGATCATAATGGAAATGCCCAGCTCCAGGCTAATAATGGGGTAGACAATATTGGTGGCGGAAAGAGCAGTGGTGCTGACAAAGCGGGAAATAAATATTCCATCTACAATGGTATACAGGGATAAAAATATCATAACCACCATGCTGGGCAGGGCGAAGGCAAAAAGGGATGCCAGGGAATGGTTTTTAGCCAGGGAATTGTTCATGGGTTTTCTCCGATCAATGGGTGCAGCCATAGCAGGCTCTAAAGCAAGGGTGGTTTACAGCAGAGGACAAAATAAAATTTTTTTGTCCCTTACTATAGTAAGGGCAGCAGATGGAAAGGGCAATATGAAACTTTTTTTTACAGATTTAGATAATACCCTGATTTATTCCTATAAGAATACCCAGGTTCCAAGGGAGGTGCCGGTGGAGCGCTATGAGGGGCGGGAAATCAGCTTTATGACCCGCTCTTCCCATAAAATGCTGCAGGAGCTTTCCAGGCAAATTCCCATCATTCCCCTGACCACCAGGACCAAAGAGCAATATGAGAGGTTGGATCTGGGGATTTCCTTTCCCCAGGCGCTGGTCTGCAATGGGGGGGTTTTGCTCTCCCATGGGAAAGTGGAGGAGGACTGGCGGCTGGAAAGCAGGAAATTAGTGGAACAGGCCCGGGGAGAGCTGCAGGCTGCCCTGTCTTTTTTGGAAAAGGATTCCAGGCGCTATTTTGAATGCCGCTTGATTGAAGAGTTATTTATTTTTACCAAGTGTAAAGAGCCAAAGGCAGTGGCAGAGGAATTACAGCGGAGATTGGATGCCAACCTGGCAGAGGTGCGCTGCCAGGGGGAAAAGCTGTATGTGCTTCCTTTGGCTTTGTCTAAGGGGCAGGCCCTTTTGCGTATGAAACGCCTGTGGGAACAAAGGGGGCAGGAGGTTTTTTGCCTTGCTGCAGGGGACTCTGCCTTTGATGCTTCCATGCTTTTGGCAGCCCATCAGGGCTTTGGAAGAGAGGGCATGGGAATGGAAGCAAGGGAGAGGATACAGATCATTGGAGAGGAGAGGATTTTTTCCGAGGAGATCCTGAAGAATTTGAAAAAATTATGTGGTTAGGATGCTGCGAATACAAAGGTAGACTTAATAAAGATATATTTTTTAAAAATTTGTAAATCTAAGTTTACAAACTTTTATTTATATATTTTTTGTGTTATCGTAATAGGCAGAAAGGCGGTATTTCACGATGGTGAACAGGACATTAAAGAAAAGAGATTTGTATCTGGAGCGGATGATTGCATTTCAGGATACAGAAATGATTAAGGTCATCACCGGAATCCGGCGCTGTGGAAAATCCAGCCTGATAAAACTGATGGCGGAACATCTTCGAGAAAATCAGGTTGCAGATAAGCAAATCATAGAAATTTGAATAGCCGGAAACGAAAAGAAAATTCAAGGTAAATGTCTTATGTTTTTTAGTACATGGAAAGAAATATACAGCACTTGGGAAATGGGAGAGTTTTATACAATTAAGCAGCTGTTATATGAAAATAACATACAATTAAAAACGGATATATTGGATAATAATGTAAGAATCTCTCAAAATCCAGTAAGAGGGGATGGGATATTGAGTAGGTTTGGGAATACAAAGAATTTATATCGAATCTTTGTAAAAGAGGTTGATTATAACAGGGCGATGGTTATTCTTTCTCGAAGGAGAGGCTGAATGTCAAATATTTTTGCTATGCTTTAGTGACAATATTTTTCCAGGCATGGTTCCCTAGGCACTACCAGGAAGTTTAATTCGCCTACATTTACAAATGTTCGCCTTATGCCCTCAAATCAAACAATTGAACCGATAACGGCGGGTGTGACTTATTCCCTGTACTGTTCAAGAGGTGTGACAATTCGTGTCTATGTCCAGATTGCGTAAGGAAAATTCAAGAGTTTTCGGAGCGGTTTTCCGCTCCGATTTTTTAGTGCAGAAGTATTTTTCTTAATCCACTCCTACAGAAATCCCGCCCTTTCGTTCACTGGGCTGGACAATCACAGAAACCGGGTTGGAGCCAGCCCATTCAAAGGCATAGGATTCTCCAGAGGCCTGGCCAATAAAGTTTTTCCAGGAAAGGTCTGTTTTAATATGGGGATCTCCCACACCATTTTGGGCAAACCAGCAGATCACTGCATCCGGGTCAATGGACAGGGTTCTTCCATTCTCCACATTGCTTAGTACAATGGGATTGCCATCGGACAGCACCGCCACATAGGCATCCGGCCCCTTGCCGGTGAGGGTGGTGGTGGCCAGCCCCTTCTGGGAAAAAATGCCCACACCGATAAAGCGTACACTGTAATTACAATCTCCGCTAAAGGCCAGGAGGTTTTCTGATTCTACAGAAACCACCTCTCCCATGGCCAGCTTGTAAATAATCACATGTCTTCCGAAGCTGGCATAATAGGTGGTGGAATCTCCGTTCATCATCACCTTGGTTAAGGGAATGTTTTCCCCTGTAACCCGGCGCACCAAAGACCCCAGAGCCGCAGCGGCCAGTCCCTGCTGGGGGCCTAAAAGCAGTTTTTCAAAGCGGTAGTTTTTGGGTCCGTCGTTTTCGCCGGCAATAAAAGCGCCGGTTCTGGTATACAATACATCATTGCCACGGCAGGTTACCCGCAGGGAAAGCTCATTGACGGTTTCAAATGTTAACATAGTTCTCCTTTATTCTGTTTGGACTCCATATAGTTCACAAAGTCCCTGCAAATCCTTTGCCACCCCATTGCCCACGGCGGTAAATTTCCATATATTGTTATGCTGATAAACCTCTCCAATCATCATGGAAATAACATTGGGATAGTAGTCAGTCATGGCAAAGCTTGCCAGTTCCTCTCCGTTTTCATTATTCAGGATCCGGATATAGGCATCCTCCACCATGCTGAAATTCAGTTTTTTTGCAAAGGCTTCATAAATGGTAAGTACAAAAACAATTTTCTTTACACGGGGATTTAAGCCCTCCAAAGAAATCAAAAACTCCTCCCGCTCTGCATTGCCGGAGCATTCCCGGAAGACCGCCTTGCCATCCGGACTGGCGGTTTGGCCGTAGAATACAAACCATTCATCCCCGGGCACCATGCCTTTTTCATCCAGTAAAAAAGCGGATACATTAATATCCACCTCGGGACGTTTTACATTCCATCCCACCTTGGCCCTTATGTTTCGAAGGGGACCGGAGGAAAGAGAAATCTTTTGCCCCTTTCTGATGGGATGTAAAAGCCCAGGAAGGGATCTTTTGGAGATTGGTGCCGGTGCAGGAGCTGCAGGTTGGGGAGCAGAGGGATGGCTGATGGCAGCCGAAGGAGCCGGCCGGGGATTTTTTAAAATTCCCAGATTTAGTTTTAAAAGATCGCCCCTTTGGAGAGAGGCCTGGGGATTGGTAATATTTAAACGGGAAATATCCCCCCTGGTAAGAGGGACTTTCACCCAAAGTGGAAAGGACTGGTTCATGGGTTACCTCTTATAGATTTTCAGGGATGCCCCAGGGGCCTCCCCAGTCGTTTGGGCTGCCGCTAAGAGCAGCCCTATGTATTCTGACATACAGGCAGAGTAGTACCTTAGTGATAGTATCATATTTTTTGTATCACAGGCAAGGAAGATTCCCGAAAGAAAAAGAGGAAATCCTTTAGGAGGACAGTTTTTTATGTATTGTCAGCAGGATCCCTTTTTGTTATAATGTACTTGTACAATAAGTACACTTGAGGATAGGACGGCGGGGTATGGATATTGTTATCAGCAATAATGTCAACAAACCGATCTATGAGCAAATCACAACACAGATCAAGGCTATGATCATGGGGGGGAAACTGCAGGCCGGAGATGGGATTCCATCCATGCGTGCATTGGCAAAATCCATTCATGTCAGTGTGATT
>ERZ773067.1016-NODE-1016-length-15538-cov-3.427695_pt1 | contig 15538 bp, 13 predicted proteins | sample MGYA00580622_ERZ773067 | MGnify/ENA primary metagenome ERZ773067 (study PRJEB29015, sample SAMEA2737998) | human oral metagenome | biome: human oral; feature: human-associated habitat; material: dental | place: China | collected 2113 ...
TGATTTGTTCTTCTGAACAGTTAGATTATGCAACCTATCCATTTCTTTTGAGAATTGGTTACGTTTAAGACCGAGTTTTTGCAACCCATTAGCTACGATATTTGAAAAAGAAAATATCGTCAGTGTGAGTATGCACAATGTAATGATTCCTAAAAATAATGTGTTCATTTTTGTAAATTATTTTAATTTATTACTTATAAGTGTTTCTATAATCTACGATAGTAGAAATTGTAAATGTCTTATAGACCTTTTTATATAAAATACGATATAATGTATCAGATGAAGGATGATTTTAATACGGTGCGTTAATACGGTGTGGTTGCTAACACGAATGGAGGTTGTGAGTTTATACCTGGAAAACAGTCAAACCTGATTCTACACATTTGTCCCATATTTACAGATGGTGAAGGCGTAGAAGTTCCCATTCTATCAAACCATTTCATTGTATATCCTTGAATATCAATCAGGTTTGGATTGCCCATAGTTGTGAGTCTTTCAATTATAACATAGAAAGTGAATGGATCTGGTTTCATCGGTACTGTTTTTAGATGTGCATATTGTCCACCACTGTTCCATACTTGTTCAGTTATATAGTAGGTTGTTCCTGGTTTTATTGGATCAGAGTTCACAAATCTGTTAAGATCTGTATCAGTTATAATAAGTTTATACTTAGGCATATTATCCAACAAAGGGCTGGTACTCAATACAGTTCTAATAGATGTTGGTAATGATGTATTTATCTGATTAACAGCTTCATTCACAATAGATGACTTGATTGTGGTATTTATCTCCTGTTTCAATGTATTAATCTTATTATCAATATCGGTAGCAACCAATGCCTTGATATTGTCTTTGATCTTATCTTCTAAGGCTTTTGATAAGGTTTCAAACTTGACCTTCCTAAGTACCTTCTGATTTAGTTGGTCTACTGTTTCCAGATAAAATATATCATCATTAACAAGATCTGTCTTAATAGAAGCTTCAGACACCTTAAACCAATCAGGTAAGTTGTTCTGTCCACCCAGGTTGTTCTTGGTGTATGCAAATATAGTATCTTTTATAAGTTTGAACTTGCAAGATGTTAGAATTTTATCACCGTTTGCGTCAGTTATTTCAACAAGGAATAAATCATCGTCTTTTATCTGACCTATGTCAGGAAAAGATGATATCATTTTTACTCTAAAAGAGTTAGCTTGTGGTCTCTGTGGGCTGCAATCGCAGGTGTAGACGTGTGTGTTACAACAATTTCCCATAAATGTATATTTTATATCATGATAGTTTCGAGGTTCATCAATCCCTCACTATTAGCTTCTGTATCACCAACCAAATCTTTATGGAATTTCAATCTGTCTAATATTCTTAGGTCGTGTGATAACATAGTCTTATCTAGCTCGAATAATCTACTCATTTGATGGTCAAGTGATTTACGGTCTATCTCATCATTTGAGTCTGGTTCTATCATTTTTGTATAAGATAAACGTACTCTGTTCTTCGCAGACTTTTTTGATACCAGAGAAGATATGAGTTCGTATATCTGTTTCTTAACCTTTTCGTATCCGTAATCAGTCTTTATATCTGCCTGTATATATCCGATATAATTATCAACTAATTTATCTAGCCAAGTCTTATATTCCTTGTGTGTGATGAAGAAATCTGGGTTATTATGGAATTTATCCACGAAGTCCATGGCGTCATTCAGTACGTGATTGATATGTACAGACAAGTCATTTTCAGAATATTTGTCTAATAACTTCAACAACCGTATTCGCCTATCTAACTCAGCTAATTTGATTGTTCCATCCTCTCTTATAAATTCTTCAAAGAATCTGATAGCTGATGTTTCATTATACTTTGACAAGATATATATGGTATTAGATATAATATTCTGATATGCTTCTTTTGACTTCAATGTCATCTCTGTTATATTACCCATTACATCTGTATTGAACTTAACATAACAATCCATATCACGGTCTTCGATAACTTCTATCTTATCCAAATCCTTTGATAGAGATCTCTTATAAGTGTTCTTAGCTATATCCTTAATCATTATGCCTCCGACATCAGCTAAGATAACTGTATTATTCTCCACGAGGTCTCTGAATGTTCCATATATAAGACTATGTTTGTATTGTCTCTCTTGTAAGGCAAAATTCCTACCTATCTGTGATAGTTTTTCTTTCTCATCTTTGTTTAGCATGTTCAATGTGTTAGAGACGGTTATATCATATCCATACATAGATAGAATACGAGTAATCTTGAGAGGATGTTGATTGGCTTCATCATATTTACTCTCAAAGTTGATTAATTCGTATTCTTCCTTATTAAACTTGACTTTCTCACCCACTATATTAAACCCAGGAGTTGATATACGTTCTAGGATAGGATCATATACAGCTACAAACTCCTCTTTCTTGGTTGATATCTGTTTATCATCATTAAACTTGATTATATCATCTTCTGTTAGATTAAGTCTTACCTTAGGTTCTTCGATAAGTTCTGTCATCAAGCACCCATCACCATCCATGGTCTTTATGAAATAATGGGCATTGATATCAGTCTTTCTAACTCTGGAATTAAACTGTTCTATCTCATACCCAGCAAAGTGTCCATAATACATGATATAGAAGTCTCTATCAGTATCTTCTATATCAATCCCCACCGACAAGTAGTCGGTGCAGTATAGAATTTCATAGTCAGATACGGTATTCTCCTTGTTAATGAGTTGAACCACATCTTGTTCCATATTCGCCCTCTTATAGTATCCCCACTTTACTTCACTACCAAGTGATGTTGATACCATACCCGTAACCTTGGACACGTAGACATCTCCTCTATTAGTTGGTACTATAACTGTAACTTTACGATTAGATTCTCTATAAGATCCTATTATAGATGATATAGTTGTAGTCATCTTAGTTAGAGTATCATATTCATCATCACATATATGAAATGTCATGGTTTTCTTGAGCATTTGCTTGGATACAGTGATTTTATTCGATACTTCATGAAAGAAGTAAGAAGAACCCGTCTCTGTTCCAGTCATCAATACCACCTTAGCAGCATTATCATTGTTCGAAGCTATGTAATACAGAGACTTGATTTTCCTTATACAAGCTGATGTAGTGTCTATTCTATAAGATGAGTTAAATAATAGATGTTCTTCATCAATAACTATATAATCGTACATCTCAGCCATGATATCTTCATTTGTCATTGAGAATTTATCAAATGTCATCACGGCATTGGTGAATGGACGTAGGTTCGTGGTTACATTATCACCATAATACCAATCAAAGATATTTTTCATATCAGGGTCAGTTACTATCTTATTTTGAATAACTGAAATAAAAGGCATAACCAATAGAATACGTTTGGTCTTAGATAGTTCCTTGAAGAATGTGGTTTTACCAGACCCAGCAGGTGATATTATGATATTAATTCTATCATTACGAATGAGATTGACTATTTCATCTCTATATGTATCAAGATATTCTCCATCATTCAGTTTAATAGTATGCTTCGTTGGGGTCTTTGATATAGTCTTCTGTATTTGATTTCTTAGAAATGTCTTATATCTATTACCTAGGAATACATCTAACTCCTCTGTTTTATCCTTATCAACATTGATAGGAGGCATTCCATCTTCCATTATATGACCTTTCTCATCAGGCTCTACCTGGATAGCTATATGATATCCGAGGCTCTTTAACATATCCAAGCCATACTTGGTTGGATTCTTACGATTCCTTATTGCTGATGAATAGAAGGCTTTGATTTCATTCTCATTACCTAGTTCCTTAGACCGTAATATATGATGAGCCATTTCTAGTCCTTCATCACCACCAACAAGAGCAGCCAATGTGTTACAGATGTTGTACCTGACAGTATATTTTATATCTTGTTTTGGTAGTATCTTTACATCACCAGATGAAGTTATCACAGCATTCTTGAATAAATCTTCTTGCTTCTGATATACAACTTCTCCATCCTGGTTATATCTGATTGATAATGAATCAATATCTTCGACTAGACGATTATGTATTTTAGAATCTCTTAGATGAATCTTGTTTACATAGCTTCTGTTCGTCTTACCATTGTAGTTATTGCATAAGTCGAAGAATACGGGTAATTCTGTAAATCCTTCATTTACAAATGGAAAAGGATCATAACTAACACGGACACCTGTTGTTATACGACTTGTTACTGTATCCAAGAATTTAATCTCAAAACCAGAACCATATTCATTATTTGTTGGAGGGATGAAATCATCATCTTCAAAATCAAAATGTTTCATTTCCTTATCATCTGCACCTTTGTAGTTGCCATGTTTCTTTGATAATCCATACATAGCCTCATACACACAGCTACTAACTCTGTTGTAATTGACCATATACCAATATTTACAATAATCATTGTTATCTTCCATATTGATATGGATATGGTGGGCTGGAGATACCTTAGTATAGATGTGTAATCCTTTACCTGATGAAGATGTGCATATCCACATATACCAAGGATAACGACATAGTATATCGTGGATTGAACGTTTCAGCTTCTTTATATCATTTATCTTCTTTCCGTTCTTATCTGTGCGTTTTTCCCATTCTTTCAGGTCAAGGTCAATAATCAATAAACCATTCCAAGCCGTATAATTATTATTTGTTGGACGGGTTCCATCAAATGTAGTATATAACTGCTTTCTCTGAGTTTTATCAATTATCTTATATTCACCGTCTGTTATTATCGTCAGTAATTCCCCGATAGTAACAGTATCATACATCTTATTTCTGGTTTCTGTGGTTATGTAAGTGTTGTCGTATAGTGTAACTCTGTTATTTGTTAATTTATCAGAGTACATCAATGATAAAAGACGGTTGCTTATTATATCAGGAGATATATGGTTAGGTATATCGCTGTTTGCATATACTGTGGCAACGTGGGCATAATCGATATTAGATCTTAGCCTATATGTATCATAAAGAGACATCATATCATAGTTAGCTGGTATTAGACGAATCTTATTAATAGTGTTAAGGAGTCTGTCTATATCCTGCTCTGATATTATTTCTTCGTAAAAGTTCTTGGTTGGAAATTCTAAGTTATCCAGGTATGTCTTGTATTCATCAATATATGTCTGTTCCTCATCAATTCTATTGTATGATGATTCTATCAGTTGGTTGTAGTCTGTTACCTGGTTATACTTTTTCTGTTCTGATATGTGTGATAGAAAATGTAATTGATTTAGTTCACTGTTCTCACGGATTATTTGATTCTCTTCCGTGGTCAAATCAATATATTTTCCTTTATATTTGGTTAGTTTATTTGATTTCGGCTTGTCCGATTTATGCTTTGGCTGTTTTTTGTTTGCTGCTTCCTGTTTTTCCATTTTTCTCTGCTTTCTTAACCTCTATCTTAGGTGTTGTTCCACGAATTTGTCCACTGAATTGTTTTCCGAGATATTGAATTTTAGGTGTATGTTCTAGGTATGTATATGTTTTACTATCAATCTTTAAAGCGTTGCAAATTTCTACCACAATATCCGGGGCGAATTTAGTATAATTGCCTTTAGAATTTTTTACAGTGATATTTTCACGCTGTTTTTTAACAGATGGAGTTTTATAATATATGTAACTTGGTACACCTGGTTTAGCAAATCTATTTACCAATTTATGACGTAATGCACGTAGTATTTCGAATGAAGTAGGTCCCGAGTATCCTATACCTTTGATTTTAAAAACAGTGTCTATAAGACCTGGAAATCCCTTGGCTATGTTACCGCATAAGATGTAACCAAATGTTCTTATCTCTTTATTTGTCTTATTTTCAAACAAAGCCCAATTTGTGAAGAAAGCTTTTTGAAAATCAGATATACGTCTTAGATATTGTGTCTCTTTATTAGCCTTTTCGTTTGATTTTTGCACGTCGTCCATATAAATTAATATTAATTAAAACGTGGGTTTTATAATTCTGTTATAGGGTGGTTAAATTTGAGCTATCACATCCGATAAAAACTGTCCCTCGTCAAGGACGACAACATTTTCTTCATTTAGTATTATTTCACTAATCCATTCTTCCCAGTTGTGAGATAGTTTTTTGATAAAATCTAGACTGCTTCCTCTTTCATAATATCTCTTAATATATTCATCCTTTAATTTAGGGTCTGGTACTACTACCGTATAAGGCAGATTAATAGCTTTCATTCCATCACGTATTTCCTTATGGCTTGATACCAGAATGTAATCATATTCTTCGGACTCATATTTTTGTCTCAACAATTCATTCATGTAGTAATCATAATTACACCCGTAATCACAATATTTGGCAAATTCTTCACCATCCAGGTCTAATATTTTTATACCATTAAGTGGTTTTATTGTTGATTTTCCTATGCCTGGAAAACCTGATATTATCTGGGTACTCATCTTATTATCACGCCATTAATGATATTTGTTTGTGTTATTGGATACACATAGCAGGACAATGTAGAACTTACTATACCATTTATTTTGATATATTTAGGCTTTCCTGTGCATTTTGATATGAGGTTGAAGCTTGGTTTAAAATTTATTTTAATTAGTTTACTGAACTTGATAAACTCATCTATTGGCAGGTATAAATATTCATTATTTACGTGGGTGAATCCTACGATATTGAACAGACGAAGTTCTAACATAAGTCTTTTATAGTCAGGGGTTTCATCCACTGTTATCATTGTTATACGGATTCCTTCTTCCTTGATATGATTCAAAGGATTAACCTCATATACTTCTTGATATTTAAATCTATTCTTTAATTCATTGATGTAATCGTGTGATATTGCTTCATTGATTCTTGGGAGTACTATACGAGCGTCTTGTTTGAGATGTGATGCTTCACAACTATAAACATCTCTGACGTAATCTTTAAGACTATGGTCATAAAACCTATTCCATATATCAATTTTTGTATCAGGTGTCATTGATAATGAAACACCATCAGATAAAGATATGGTTATAATTTCACCATCATAAGGCATTGACGCCTCTGAATGAGGGACGTTTTTCCATCCTTCATATCCAAATTTGTAATATTCTTGTTCTTCGTGTAATACTATACCTGCCATTGTTCCTTGATTTTATAAGTAAACTTGGTTTTTATGTGTGTTGAGTTGATTTTACGCAGCAAATTTTATTTGATGAAATCAAACTGATTTTACAAAGTAAACTGATACCCGTTGATAACATAATCAGAATTTGTTTCAACCGTATATCCTTCTATTGGTCTATCAGATAAAGATTCAACCTTACGTATTCCAATTATGGTGTTTCTCATTATGTTTGTGCCGCCTGAATCAAATAGATTGTCCTGATAAGATACGAGTTTATATCCTTCCGAGTCAGATGTTACTGATACAGGTTCTCCTGCTCTCAAAAACAACATTCTTAGTTGTTGGGCTCCTTCTTCCGTCATATTATCACGGTCGTATATATTCCATGAATTCTTTCCATGAACAATATTCAATTCCTTTCTGTTCATCAAAACCAATAACATATCCCGGGTGATATTGTCTGGATTCAGTATCACCTCAGATATATACTTTTTGTATCTTACAGTCAGTAAATCAGATAATTTATGCTTCTTTATACTAACCGACATCTGATGATTGTCGTGTAATATCTCTTCCCTTAGTAACAAGGTGCTATCAGGATGCATAACGATAGAATCGCCATCTGACATAATACATTCGTAGAAATATGCACCTCCGATTTCTCTTACTATCTTAGCCTTAGCTTCTTTGTTGTTATAGTTAGATATTGTGATTTCTTGATTGGCAACAGATGATAATTGAACATATCCTGATGGTGTCAATATCTTCTGAAACCCATCAAACATATTGTATTCCAATCTATTGCTGTCCAATCTATTGCTGTCCAATCTATTGCTGTCCAATCTATTGCTACCTGATTTGATTGCCATCTTTGCCATAGTACACTGTGTAAGTTACTGTTTCAAATAAATTTTTAATATTATGGTCTACTATAAAAGTAGATTTATTTTTAAATTTCTGTAATATCTTGACGAACAGCTCTTGGAAATTCTGTGTCTCATATTCTATGTTAGAACCATCCGATAATGCCCCAGACAATTCATCACAGAATATATGACTTATGTTCCTGCTGTTTATTGTATGTATTGCATATATTAAACTTATTCCCATAAAAGATATTTCCATACCTGAAGATTGTTTAGCTAACTGATATGTTACGATACCATCATCAGATACATCTATCTTAAATAGGTCTAGACCTTGTTCAGGACCTGCCCAATATATTTTGAAATCAACATCTTCGAGTAGTTCGTTCAATACATTGTTGATTTTAACCCTATAATATTCAAACACAACATCAGTCAGCTTCCTATTGATTATATTCTGATATATTTTCCAAACAATCTGGGTGTTATCATATTTAACGATGTTATCTTTAATCTTGACGAGTTCATCGTGTTTATGATTAAGTTCTGATATCATAACCGAACGCCTAGAGGCGAATTCCTTCCTGTCATTGAGTAATTTGGTATGCTCTGCTAATTGCTCTGATACGATTTCTTTTTCTTTAACAAGCTCATCAAATTCAGGTCTCTTCTTTTCAAGTTCATCGATTTCTTTTTTCAGTATATCAATACGGGTTTTCGTTGTCTGAAATGAAGCGTTATGTGTATCTACTTCTTGGTTATATGCGTTTATTTCATTGTTTTCTTGATTTACTCTATTAACCTCGTTAATATATTTATTTCTGATGAGTGTGTTAGAGTTGTTTAATTCATTAAACGCAGTCTCTTTTTCTTGTAGTATCAATAAGTCATTGTTCAATGATGTGCTGATTTCTTCAACCTTTTCATTGATTTTTAGTGTCTCTTCACTCAATTTAATTTTAGAATAGTCTACATTCTTCAACTTTTCTAACTTAGAATTGCAGTCGATGATTATTTCATCATCATCAACATTAGGTTCTTTTAATTCACCTATTTCCTTCCGAACAGCAGATATTTCTTCTTTTAATACATTATACTCACCAACCAACTTTTCACAGTCTTTTATCTTACCCAACTCATCAAAATTATTTTCTGCGATATAGGTTTTGATTTCATCTTCCCGACTTTTGAGTAGTTTTATGTTGTTCAGATTTTCTATGTGTTTAGGTTCTATGACTTCAAGTTCCTTTTCTATCTGACTATTCCGTTCACGTAATTTGGCAGCGTGTTCTTCGTGATTGTCGAATGGTCTACCACAAGCCGAACAAGCAGAATTAGCTATCTGTTCTTCATTGTCAAGAATTTCTTTTCTCAGTCTGATAGTTTCATCAACAATACTAATATTACTCGTAGATAACTCGTTGATTTTATTGATTATTTTACCAAGATATATGTTGGCAAGTCTAGTTATTTCGTTAGATTTATCGTTTAGGTCTACCAACTTAGTATTCAGTAAGGCACCTAAATCCATACTTTTCATCAAATAATCCTGAGTCAAAAGTTTGATTCTCTCATTTTTCTGTTCGTTTATGGTATGAATGGTATTTGAAACCTTTTCACGAAGTTTCTGAGTTTCAGCCTCTACGGCGTCATTATATTCTTTTTTGATATCAAGAAGAAGTTTGTTTGTATCTTCTGTTTTTATCTTAAATTCATCTATTTCTTTCTTTAGAGTGTTTACTTTATCATCGTCGATGATGGGTTGTTCAGGCATTGGTAGAAGTTGTTTCTTCTCACGGATTTCAAATGACATCATCTTATCCATGAGTTCACCGTGTTCAGAATTTTTAGCTACCAATATGTTTGGTATATTACCCATAGCCACCATTTTGTCGGTTATTGATTCAAGTGATTGGTTATACTTATCAACTTCTTTTTCTATATCTGCTATATCATTTTGATTATTCTTGATATCATCATCCAGTTGCTTGCGTTGTTGCTCATTTTGATTTATTGATGATACAACATCTCCAAGTTTCTGGGTTGGTTTAGTAACAGTAGACATCAATTCATCTCTAACTTCTGGGAGAGCGTCTTTTAACTTGTCGATGAACGATAAACCAATGTATCTAAGACACATATCCATCATATCTTGTGATTGAGAGTTGATGAGTTCATTCAGAGAAGGGTAGTCGATGAATACTATATTATCAAGTATATCTGAAAACACAGCGTCTATATTCATCTGCACACTATCTCCTGTTAAAACCTTTTCCTGACCGTTCTTGACAATGGTCATTTTGAGATCTCTATCCACCCCAGATATGAACTTATTCTTATCAATAGATATTTTCTGTGAATATGTTGTATTGTTTTTCCATTTCCTTGCTGCTGAACGAACCAGAGTTACCTCACTATCATTGATGGTAAATCGTAACTCAACAACAACTTCATCATTATCAGGAATGTTGTTATTGAACACAACCAAGTTATTATTGATGGTTGCACGCTTAGACATACGCTTGAATGCTTCTCCAGTCAATACCCATCTTATCATTCTAAATAATGAAGTTTTACCAACTCCATTGGTTCCAAGTATGCGGGTTATGCCTGGTATATCAAGGTTCAAATCAACTTCACCAAGAGACATAAATTGGTTACATTTAATTGATTTGAAACCAATATTATACTGCTTGTCGGAGATGCTTCCTATATTACTCAATTGATTCTTGAATAAGTTGATTATATCAGCTCTTACTTCGGCTGTGATGTTTTCATTCAAAGATGATTCATCAACAACATACTCAAACATACGGATAATATCATCATTTGTTAGCTCACCGTATAAATCAGGCTTGTTTGTGTTGATTGTTTCTCCGTTCTCATCCACATCAGCTATATCTTCCTCCTGTTTATTGATAATATCAGCTATTACCTTATTAGAAGTTTCTGTATTAATCTTAGATATTAACTTATCAGCAATGATTGATACAAATACTCCTTCTCTCTGGAATATATCAATTATTTCAGAGTTATGCTGGAGGAATATATTTGAAGACTTAATTTTGATGTAAGTCTTAGTCTTGCCATATATGTCTTCTTTAGATATCTTTATCAGTCTATCCTTGATAATATCCCATTCTGTTGATGAATCTAGTTTAATCGTTACATATCTGACATAATCAGTAAGATCTATGTCCCTATATGTGTAAGGTCTTAGTGATTCACCATCTTTGTTCATAATAGATGGTGTTATATCGAATAACTTGACTGATTTGGGTGCAGCTTCCGTATCAAGAGATATTTCTTCTGATACAGAATAAAATGATCCTTCATTATGCGTATGCTGCTGAGGTGAACCTGGATAAAGGAATAATTGCTCATTTTCTCCTTCATATCTTAGGTTAGTGTGTATATCACCAGCCAAGATAAGAGAATTAGATGGAAACTGATTGATACTAAATAACCTTTCGTATTTATCAGACCTCTGAGGTATCTTAACAGAATCAACATATTCCTTTATCATATCATGGAATATACAGATACATATCTTATCCTCTGGTATAGAATCAATAACTTCCTGAGTTACTGTCTTATCATCCTCTAAAGAGTAACCTAAATATATCAGATCTTTGAATTTTGACTCATATAGTCCTGAATGGTCAATATATATTATTTTGTTTCTCTTGTCGTCGTCCAACTTAGCCAAAACATCAACAAACAGAGACAAAGCATTATGTTCTGTTTGATTCATATCATCGCCATAACTCTGTTTACGTTTTATCTTTTCCAGGTCATGATTTCCAGGCATTATTACTAATTCCTTAACCGTCTCTATAGAGACGATTGATGAAATGAATTGATAGATGAGAGATATTTCAGCCTCATTTGGATGACAATACTCAAATAAATCACCAGATATCACAACAGCATCAACATTTTCAGTTTTAGCTATGTTTGTGATATCTGATAAATTAGCTGAATACACAGAATAAAGGTTATTATTTCTAACCTTTACCTGTGTATCAGCAGAGAACAACAATTTAATTTTCTGATTCATTTTATTTCTGATTTTTGTTTACACTGGGATAATTCCCGGGATATTGTTAGGGTATATCATTGACGGTAGAACGTGTTCTATATGTGTATCAGGATCTTTTATAATTTTCTGTATTTTCATCCTGATGTTGTTTATTTCTGTTGTTATACGATTATACTCTTGTGTCGTTGTGTCTCGGCGTTCAATGAGTAATTTTTCCTCCTCATTATATAATTGATTGAGAATCTTTTCCTTATATTCTGGAGAATCTTTATCTATGCTATTTCTTTTAATCGCCTCCTTTATTTCGGCTCGTTGTTGCTTCTTAAATTCCCTGATAGATTCTTTATTTTTCTTCTTTTGTTCATTATCACAGGATTTACATATACGGAGGGCGATTTCTCCTCCTGGTTTCTTTTTAACTTCTTTTACGTGTCCGCAAGTAAGACATCTTGTAGTATATGATGTTTCTGTTTCGTCTATTATTTCAAGACCAAAACGACGAGCAAGAGCTGGTGTCGGTACACAAATATATCCGTATTCTTGGTTCTTTGAATATTCTTTCATTTCAGATGGTTAAGCTGTTAAATCGTTAATTCTAGATTGTAAGTCTTTTATCGTGAATTCTTTGTAATCTGCCATCAATTGTTTGATGGAATCAAGTCCTTTCTGAGAATATTCTCTTACAAAGAATGAATTGACTTTAAAAAAGACATCAACCCATTTTGATGGGTCTGCCGATGTGAATGGGTTGAATGTCTGGCGTATATATAAATTCCCAGGATTCTTCAAGATTGTGAATGGTTTACGAAATAAATATTTTTCTTGCGTTTCAATATTTGAAACGCAATCTAATGGTTTTATAATGAATGTTTTAGTCATTCCTGAGCTCCACTTTTCAAATACAATCTCGCCTGCGAATAACATCTTGATGTGATAATCGCAATCGTTAGACACAAGGAAATAACATTTATCTCCTGTGTTTAACATCTTGTACTCGTCGCTGAACACTGCGATGTGTTCTATATGAAAATTCTTCTTAGAGATCATAATTTAGATCATAATTTAGGTATTAGGCTACTGCTCCACCACCATTGTTATGTTTATCGTAATAATCCATAGTATAATAGATTAATCCAATTACAGCGGTTACAGATACTATAATTAACAGAGTTAGCATTTTGGGTTTGTTTTAGATGGTTTTTAAATATGCGTTGATTGAAGCTAATTCATCTCTTATGAAATCATCATTCGCATTGGTTTCTTTATTTAAATTAAGAGGTTTTTCACTGTCTGGTGAAGGATGAATTATATTGGATTCAGCTGTGGAGTTGTCTGTGGTGTTGTCTATTGTGTTCAAGTTTTCAACAGTTTCCACCTTGTTATCATCAATGGATGGATCCGGGTGAGATAAATCTGACTTACCTCTTATAAGTTCTTCCATAATCTTTGACTTAGCCAGACTCATACTGACATCAATTTCATTTGACATCATATTTATGATCTTGTTGGTATCAAGCTCAAGAGTCTGTATAAGATTTGATAACTTAGGTATGTTATAACCAAGTTCTATATCAAGTGTTATTGATATGATGTGTTTTTTGTCCGTTCTGCACTTCTGCAGCACGGATTTCTCGAGTGGTTCCTTGACTTCTCTAACTACCTCCTTAACCACCTCCCTAACAGTCTCTTTTGTATCTGGCTGTGTCTTTGTGTTTTCAGATATATCTTCGGATACATTTTCTGGGATGATTTCTGGTCTTGAAATAGATGATAAATCTCCTATATTATCAAACTTAGGGTACTCCACCTGTGATACATCATGATATGCGATTGTATCACTTGCTTGCTGACCCTCTAAGTATATGAAGTCATTGATGATTTGGTCATCTCTATAGAATTTAAAATTACCTCTTACATCAGGATTAGACACATCAGCCCATTCCATCTTACCGTTAAGAGGGTTACGAGCCTGTTTGATTCTGATAACTTCCTTGCTATCAGAATCACTACTCATGCTTGATGACTTAGATATATAATGACCCTCTCTTATAAGCTGTTGCATAACGTTATAACTGAATTTTATTTACATTATTGTGGTCTATTCCAAAGAACTTAACCTGACGATGAATATCACGGTCTTTTCCTTCGAGTAGTCCAGCCTCAGCTAATTCAGAACGCACGTCAGTCTTGGCTAATCTTTCCAGAGACATTTCTCTATACTGTTCAGATAATTCAAGTCCTATGTAATCATGACCTAACTCTTTAGCCACGAGTGCTGTGGTTCCAGAGCCAGAATAAGGATCTAGAACTATCATTTTATCAGTATCAAAGGTTTTCTTCACATCCACCCCAGATATTGCGAAATATGGTAATTGAACTGGATATGGAGCAGGATGTTTGTTGTCTCTTTCACAACAGAATGCCCATATATCACTATAATTCATACCCTGTTCTGTAAGATACAGACCTGTATTTGGTTTCTTATTAATCATATATATGACTTCATACGATTGCTGAAATAATCTATTTGTACGAGCCATTGATGAATAGCGATTCCATATTATCATCTGACGAACTGGAAAACCATTAAGTATATCATGATGGTCTCTCATGATTCCGTCTATGATTCTTATCTTATGGTTATAGAATATAGCACCATTAGGATGAAGTATGCGGATACACTCTTTTATGAGTTCACGTTGTTGATCTACATATTGAGAATGAGGTAAATTATCCTCGAATCCGTCATATCCCTTAGACATAATCCCTAGAGACGGCAAACTATCGTCCCAATCACGGATCTTATTCATTCCACGTTTGTGGATTTTCTCCGACATATCAATATTACCAATATTATATGGTGGAGATGTTATAACCAAATGAATAGAATCATCTGGGATTTTCCTCAAGGTTTCGATGTTATTTCCTAAAATAATCTTATTTCTAAATTCTTCTATATTTCCCATTATAATAACGATTTTAACATAATTTCAGTTGCTGCGTCGTGTAATATCTCGGTTTCAGGATTTAATGAATTAACCAATGTATCAACACTTAATGTTCTTTTAAAGTCAATATTTAGTGTCTGTTGAAGGGTTAAGTATTCTTCAACTCTATTTTCTGGTATATTACCTTTTATCCACACAAGTTTGAAGTTGTGATATAAATGGTTAAGTATTTCTTTTTCGTCTGGATCTGATGTATCCTTGCTTGCCCCGATAAGTGATTTAATCAGTTTTAATAAGAAAACATCATCTTTTTCAATGATTTTCCGCCATACATCACTGTATGATATCTGTTTACCCAAGGTTTCTTCCATATTTACTATGGCTTTATCTAACATCTTCTCCGTCAATGAATAATTTCTAGACTTAGATTCCCATCTTATCAGTGGAAAGATGTTATCTGATTTATCACCACATACAATCTTATTAACTATGATATATGGTATATCAGCTATTATTATACCTTTTCCTAGATTCCTATGTATTATTTGCAACAGACCAAGACCTTGTACAGACTGTTACAGATAATGTTATG
>ERZ773067.1017-NODE-1017-length-15535-cov-7.929199_pt1 | contig 15535 bp, 10 predicted proteins | sample MGYA00580622_ERZ773067 | MGnify/ENA primary metagenome ERZ773067 (study PRJEB29015, sample SAMEA2737998) | human oral metagenome | biome: human oral; feature: human-associated habitat; material: dental | place: China | collected 2113 ...
AACACATTATGTCCTTTTACTCGATGTTCTATCACATCATTACAGCCTGTGTTTTCATCAGTTACAGTAATAACATATTCCCCTACGGGTAAGGTCAAACGCCATTCGTTTTCAGAAGTTCTTTTCTCATAATTATAGTTAGTTCCTCTAACTGTGTAATGTAAAGTTGTTTGTTCTCCTTTGCGTACAGACTGTGCCTTTATAACTATTTCCTCAGTATCGTTATCACAACTTACAGCTCTAACTACCTCTTTTTCTATTTTTAACTGAGCAGCAGGTTTTACAATCACTTTATTAGTAAGAGTAGAACAACCTGTCTCAATGTCAGTTATTTTAGCATAGAAAGAACCTCCATTATGGTCTGGAAGGGTGTATTCATACCCTTCAGCTACAGGAGTATTGTTATTATTACTGTTAAATATCTCAACTTTGTACTTCTTTATATCTCTAACACTTTCAGCAATACTAATTTTAGCTTCCGACAGAGTATTACCTCCCTTACAGCTGTATTGGGTGGCTATCAATTCACCTGGAATTTTTAAAGTTGGCTTTTCTAATGTAATTTCTGTTTTTACCTCTTCTTTAGGACAACCATTTGTGGCGGTATCGTGTATTTTAAAGCGGTAAGTACCCTCACCATTAACTAAATATAGTGAAATCTCTTGATCTTTAAACGCTACTTCCGATGCTACTCCTGTTACAGCAATACTACCTTTTTGTTGATACTCTAATGTATAGTAATAGGGTGCATTACCTCCTTTCACTCTTACTATAGCATATATATCGCCATTCATATTACAGTTTAAAGCACCTTCTGTATACTTCTCTATAACAGTAAGAGGTTCTGGTACTTCAAAAGTTCTATCATCACTGCAATAGTCATCTATAAGGCTTATTTTATGTGTGCGAGGTGCTGCATCATCTACATATTCAATAAATGAACGCTTCTTATCTTTTATTTCCTTTTTTTCACCATTATCTAAAGTGTAATAAAGCCTACCTTCACCAAAGCTGCTAATATCTACTTTAACAGGTATTTTACCGTCTTTACTATTACATCTTTGAGGGGTTATTTTTCCTATTTTAGGAGCTGTCCTCGTATTTATTTCAACAGTATCGCGAATTATAACACAATCTCTAGCGTCTTTTACTGATACTACCCAAGTATTCGCGTATGGGAATACAATGCGCTGCGAGGTTTTATACTCTAAATCGTCCCAGCAATATTCTTTTTTATCAGGCTTTATATCTTTACTGTTATATGTACCATTACAATTATTTGTACCATAACAAAGAGGTTTATATCTCCTATAAAGTGTTTCATAAGTGTATTTATAGGGCTGTGCACCTCCTTCTACCTGTAACCATACCTCAGGGCATCCTCCTCCGCAACCAAGAACTTGTTTCTTAGAAGAAAGTTGCATAGTGAGCCTGTTTTTAGCTGAAATATCAAATGTTTTTGGATTAGAAGGGCATCCTGAAGGATAGGGTATTAGCTTAAAGGTATAAGTGCCCTTTGGTAAATCTGGAAGAGATATTTCTCCTACATCTACTACATTCACTTGTTTCAAAGAACCTTTTGCTACTCTTTTGTTTTTATCATTGTACACTTCCCAAGTAACAGAAGTTGTTCCTTTCGGGACGTGAAGACTTTGTATCTTAAGGTCGATATGGTCACAATCATCCTCATTAGAGGAAAATTCAAACTCAATTTGTTCCCTACAAGGTACTTCGTTGTTAGTGTTAGTAAGATTAGGAGTTGATTTAGTTAGTTTTTGTTGGGCACATACAGTAGCCCCAGCTACTAATAGTAGCATTGTTAGCAATTTTCTTTTCATAAATTTCATTATTTCTTTCAAACGTTCAGAAAATATTAAAGTAGCTTCGTTTTTATACCCATTATTTTCAAAGAACTTTAATTTTTTCTTTCGTTTTATTTCACCTGTTCACAAAGATAGAGCAAAAAGTTGAAAACTACCAAATTTTTTCACTAAAAAATGAGAGGTTATTGCAATATTTTTTTTAATGCTCTCTGTAACTTACTGAAATTCAGTCTTGAAAAAATAATTAACAAGGGAAGCCTAAGCTCCCTATGCTCAGGCTTTCCTTGTTAATAATTCGTTAATTTTATTGATTCCTGCTTTTATTTCGTAAACTCCTTAATAGCAACTTTTTGGAAATATAAATCACCATCTCCTTCGTAAAGAATACCAAGAGTTTTATTATCTACTACTGTTAAGCAAGAATACCCCATATTATCTTTCTCATATAGCAATATTTGTGGGTGTTTGTCCCAAGTATTACCCTCATCATCACTCACTTTCACCGTTAGGTTAATGCGCTTTTTAGGGTCAGCCGGATTAGAGAAGAATAAGTATTGCTTACCTTTCTTATTTTTATATGATATGATACTTGCCATACAGTTAGGCTCTACCAAAGCAGTACGCGAAGTAGAGTGTTCTACCCACGTTTTTCCCATATTATCAGTAACAGCTACTGATCTACCATTATAAGCATCAGAAAGTTCGTGGTTAGAGCGGTTGCGGTCATCACGCATATTTAGCATTAGCGAGCCATCGCTTAGCTGTACAACTTGTGCTTCTGTAGTGTGCGATTTCGCCCCTGTACCTACCTGCCAAGTAGCACCGTGGTCTTTACTGTAGATAATAGTAGAGTGTGGCACTTGGTCTTTATCTTTAAATTGCCCTGCAAATACTAGGGTACCGTCTGCCATACTGATACCTCTACCAGGCCCTTCAAAAAACAGATGCCACTCTGGGTTTTTCATCTGTGCAGTTACATTTAGGGGTTGACTCCAAGTCTTACCATCGTCATTACTTTTTACCACTACTATTTGTCCTGTTTCATCAGGAGTCAATCCGGGTTTAGAACCCCACCAAGTCATTACTTTTGGGTCTAATCCGTGTTGCCATAAGCCCATTACCCAAATAGTATTGGTCTGTTCATCTACTAATACAGCTGCATCACCTACCCCATTTAAGCGGTTAGGCTTTCCGCCCCATTCGCCCATATCGATTACTTCTTTCATTGGCTCCCAAGTCTGTCCGCCATCAGTACTTCTGCTCATTCCTACGTTGATGTCTTCTTGCAGGTCTTTGCAGTTGTTATAACGATTGTCGTAGATAGCAATCAGTGTTCCTTTATTCGTAGTAGCGAGTCCTGGTATGCGATAGCACGCAATACCGTCTTGCTGGCGATGGCGTAGAGTGATAGCAAATCGTTGTCCTTCTTTGCTTTTATTGCGTAGTACGTATTTCTTATCAGAGGTTTTCACCTTTACACCTGCAAGCAAAAGTTTGTTTAGCAAGTCTGGTGAAGCCGTAGTGCGAGCAGTCACCCAAAAGTATACGGTGTCTTTTGCTGCTTTGTAGTTGCCTGAAAGTTTAACTTTTTTGCGTATCTTAGTAGTTTGTGCAAATAGGGTAGCTGCTTCGCGTTTGTTTCGTGTGCTCGCATAAACCGATAGATTAGCAAGATCTACCATTCGGTGTTTAGTTTTGAAAGCAAGTACTACATCTTCTACCTGCACACCCTTCTCAATAGGAAGAGCAAAAGAGGTAAGAGTGTTTTCCTTTTCAGTAACAAGCGGCATATGCGGTTGTGCAAAAGGAAGTGTTTTCTGCGCAAAGCCCATACTCATACACAGCAAAGCTGCCATTGTAAATAATCGTTTCATATATAAATTCATTTGTTAATATTTATCTTATCAATTGGCTAAATGGTAATTTACTATTAGCTCATTCGCTTCACATACTGCGTGAGGATTACAATTTGTTGTCCTTCTACTTTACCCTCTATATATTGGGCGTTTTCAGGGTCGAGAGTGATTTTGCGCACTACAGTACCTTGCTTAGCAGTCATACTCGTGCCTTTTACTTTTAGGTCTTTGATGAGTACTACGTTATCGCCGTTGCTTAATACAGCCCCATTGCTATCTTTGTGTATTACCTTTTCGCTTTCGTCAAGGTGGTCGTCAGAGTCTTTGGCAAAAGCGAGTTCCTCATCGTCTAAATACATCATATTCAGCAGGTCGAGCGACCAGCCTTCACTTTTTAACCGGTTTAGCAATCGCCACGCCATTACCTTTACGGGGCGGTGCTCGCTCCACATACTATCGTTTAGGCAACGCCAGTGATTGCTATCCATAGAGCTTGGGTTTTCTATTTGGCTTAGGCAGGTATCGCATACCAGCAGACTATTGTCTGTACTTTCGTTTCTAGCAGGAGGTACGGTGTATACGCCTAAGTTTTCAGTAGCTCCGCAGAGCTCACAACAGTTGCCACTACGGGCTTTCAAGATTTCTATCATTATGAAAATATGTTTTTAGTGTTAATTTGTAGAGTTGGAAATTTTACAGAATGTATCATCTCATTGTCAGCTACAGGAGCGAGTCCTCTGTATTTACCATCTTAGTAGCAAGTCGTCTTACTATCCGCTGATGGGTAGCCGAAGGTGAAGCCATCTGAAAGATTTTACCTTTTATAAGCTCTACGCGTTCTTCAAACTTCCAAAGAAGATAGTCTGCATACGTATAAATTCCTTTAATAGGGTCTAATTGGTCTATACTTGTAACTACCATAATTTGTCTGATTTATCAGTGTGCAAATATACGCTATTTCCCTAAACTATACAAAAAAAACTTTGTCAAAGCCTTAAAACTCTGACAAAGTTTATATTATAATTAATCGACAAATCGACAAATTGACAAATCGACAAATTGACAAATCGACAAATTGACAAATTAGCAAATTTCCCAGTTTCTCTTTACGAACTCCGATAGTTCCTTTCCCTTTAGGAGTCCTTGTGAGAGGCGTGCCAAATCGAAGGCTTGCTTAATGAGTTTTTCTTTAGCAGCTTCATCAGCGGCAAGTATAGCATCGGCTAACGGAGAGTTGGCGTTTACCACCACGTGGTACATCTCTGGGAAAGCCCCAAACATACCGCCACCACCAGTAGCACTCATCTCTTTCATACGGCGCATAAACTCTGGCTGATTGATAACAAACGGTGTGTCATCACTATCTAAATCTTCTATTTGCACCATATATCCTTCTTTTGGGAGTACCTTTTCAATATCTGCTTTTAGCGTGTTTTTCTCCTCTTCGCTGTGTTTAGCAAGGATAGGCTCGTCTTTCTGTATCAATTTAGAGAGCGGAGCGGCATCTACACGTGCAAAAGTGAGTTTTTCGTTCTTTTCTTCTAACTTCTGAATCAGATGCGATACTATCGGACTGTCTAATAGCAGTACTTGGTAGCCTTTTGCTTTTGCTTCTTCTATAGCAGTGTATTGTTGTTCTTTATTCTGAGCGTATAACACTACCAAAGTATCATTTTTGTCAGTTTGATTTGCTTTGATAGCTTCTTTTAGCTCGCTAAGCGTGTAGTATTGCCCTTCAGTAGTAGGGTAAAGTACGAAATCATTAGCTTTCTCATAGAATTTCTCATCGGTTAGCATACCGTACTCTAATACTATTTTGATGTCATTCCATTTGTTTTGGAAATCTTCACGATTGTTGGTAAAGAGCGATTTAAGCTTGTCGGCTACCTTACGAGTGATGTATGACGAAATTTTCTTTACATTGCCATCAGCTTGTAGATAAGAACGCGATACGTTTAGCGGAATATCAGGCGAGTCAATCACCCCTTTAAGCATAGTGAGGAACTCAGGCACAATACCCTCTACATTATCCGTTACAAATACCTGATTTTGGTATAGCTGTATGCGGTCTTTCTGCAATTGCATATCGTTAGACAGCTTAGGGAAGTACAGTATACCAGTTAAGTTAAACGGATAATCTACATTTAAATGAATGTGGAATAGCGGTTCTTCAAACTGAGTAGGGTACAATTCGTGATAGAATTGCTTGTAATCCTCATCGCTGAGGTCTGCCGGCTGTTTTGTCCACGCAGGGGTAGGGTTATTGATGATGTTATCTTCAGTGCGATATTCTGTTTTATAGTCGTCAGGAGCATTTTCTGGGCGGGGTAGGGGTACTTGTTTAGTGCCGAACTTAATAGGTACGGGCATAAACTTGTTGTACTTGCGCAATAGCTGCTCTATGCGATACTCTTCTAAAAACTCAAGCGATTCATCGTTAAGGTGCAGTATAATTTCTGTACCGCGTTCGCTGCGTAGGTCTGTTTCCTCTAAAGTAAACTCCGGACTACCATCGCATACCCAGCGTACAGCAGGAGCGTCAGTGTATGATTTCGTAATGATTTCCACCTCATTAGCAACCATAAAAGCCGAATAGAAACCGAGCCCAAAATGACCTATCACGCCGCTGTCTTTAGCGGTGTCTTTATATTTAGCCAAGAACTCTTCAGCCCCCGAAAAAGCTATCTGGTTGATGTATTTCTCTACCTCTTCAGCCGTCATACCGATACCTTGGTCGCTGATGTGTAAGGTTTTATTATCTTTATCAACTTTTACTTCTATGATAGGGTTGCCGTATTCTACCTTAGCCTCGCCTATACTGGTCAGGTGTTTTAGTTTAAGGGTAGCATCGGTAGCGTTAGAGATAAGCTCTCGCAAAAAGATTTCGTGGTCGCTATACAAGAATTTCTTGATAAGCGGAAAGATGTTTTCTACAGAAACGTTAATATTTCCTTTCATATATTCAATCAATTTTAGTTTTTTTGGATATTCCTATAGCTAAAAGAGTACCAAACTAAAAACAACTGACAAAATGACAGTTTTTTTTTCTCTTATCCTCAACTTTCCACAATAACCTATATCTCCCCCTCCTATAATACCCCTTATGAGAAGATGTTACCAAAAGGGTGGGCTTGGTGCAAGCTGGGGGATATAAGCATAATTAACCCTAAAAATAAATTGAATGATGAGTTAGAAGTATCTTTTATACCAATGTCTCTTATTTCAGATGCTTTTTCTAATGCTCATACCTCTGAAGTGAAAAAATGGAAAAACATAAAGAAAGGATATACTCACTTCTGTAATGAAGATATAGGTATTGCTAAAATAACTCCTTGTTTTGAAAATAGAAAGTCTGTAATCTTCAACAACTTGAAGAATGGAGTAGGTGCAGGAACAACAGAATTGTATATTTTAAGAAGTAATAAAACTCTATCTTTTAATAAATACATTTTTTACTTTGTAAAGACACAAGAGTTTATCAATAATGGTATAAAAGGATTTACTGGAGCTGTTGGACAACAAAGAATAAGTAGATATTTTATAGAAAATACACTAATTCCTCTTCCTCCTCTTAAAGAGCAGCCCCGTATTGTTCAAAAAATAGAAAGTTATTTCTCTTTTTTCGATATGATAGAAAATAATTTATAAAAATTGTTTATTATCATTTCTAATTCAAAATTAAAAGAAATGATAGAACAATTTAAGTCTTTTCTACAGAAAAGCAATTTAGCTCCTAATACGATTGAATCGTATATATGGACAGTGAGGTATTTCATAGAAAAATACCCTATTATCAACAAACAAAACCTTATTGCTTATAAAGGTTTTCTGTTAGACAATTACAAAGCACAAACCGTCAATTTGCGCTTGCAAGCGATCAACAAATACTTAGATTTTGCTAAGAAAAGCAAACTAAAAATGACATTTGTAAAGGTACAACAGAAAAACTTTTTAGAAAATGTGATTAGTCAGGCTGATTATCTTTTCTTAAAAACACAACTCAAAAAAGACGGCTATGAGGATTGGTATTTTTTGGTGTGGTTTCTTACTGCAACAGGAGCACGTGTGAGTGAGCTAATTCAAATGAAAGCAGAACATCTTGTTCAGGGGTATTTAGATATTTATAGCAAAGGAGGGAAAATACGTAGGTTGTACATTCCTAAACTTTTACGCGAAGAGAGTAATGAATGGCTTAAGGAAAAGGGAATTACTTCGGGTTATATTTTTCTCAATCGCTTTGGAAAGCGTATTACGCCTCGTGGTATCGCGCAGCAGCTCAAAGCTTTTGCTCATAAATACGATATTAATCCTCAAGTAGTATATCCTCACTCTTTTAGGCATCGGTTTGCTAAGAACTTTTTAGAGCGTTTTAATGATCTTTCGCTCCTTGCTGACCTTATGGGACACGAGAGTATTGAAACTACTCATATTTATCTGCGGCGTACTGCGAGCGAGCAACAAGCTATTGTAGATATGGTTGTAAATTGGTAGGAGTAGGGCGAACTACCGTTCGCCCTATATCAATTCGTTTTTTATTTTATCAAATGCTGCAAAATACATTTCTATTTGCTGGACAATACGGTGTTGTTCGGCAAGAGGAGGAAGAGGAATATATATATTTCTTAGATTTCCTATATTTATACTCGCTTGATTAACTGCATGTTTTATAAAAGGGAATAGAGAATATCTGAATGTTTTAGAATTAAAAAAATAATTAATAAAACACGAGTCTACTTCTTTTAACCTAATGCATAATAAATTCATTCCGTGGATTATTTTTTCTTCATCTGATATAGGAGTATAAACAGCACTCTTACCTATATGAATAGGACTATTTATATGAGATAAGAGTATATCTCCCTTCGTTAATAAGTATTGTTCATATTTAGATAAATCATAAATATCCGCATATCCCATCCTTTCTCTATTTATACTTCCATCTGAAATTGTTTCAATTCTAGTTATTGGATATCCTTTCAATCCCTTATCTTGCTTTATCGAAATTCCATTTCTTATAAATTCGCTAAGATCCCCCAGCTTGCACCAAGTCCACCCTTTTGGTAACATCTTCTCATAAGGGGTATCAGGGGCAGTTGTTTTGCCTATACGTTTTAGTAGCTCCTCAGCAGGTTCATCATTAGGGTCTTGGTGAGTGAGTTTACCCGCTACAGCATCACTAAGTACCTGACTTTTTGCTTGCTGAATAAGTTTTTCCAGAGCTTTTTTATTAACTTCAATAATATCAATAAGTGCAAAAAGCTGCTCTATTTTTTGCACAATACGATGTTGTTCTTTAAGAGGAGGGAGAGGAATTTTCATATCCTTAGCTTGAGATAAAGAAATATTTACTTGTCCTGCTGAACCTTTGGTTGATATCGAATTGATTTCTGACATTTCAGATAGAAAGTAGAACAAATATTTATTAATGATGTTCTTGTGAAGATAAGGACGTATAAGTACTGCTGCTTGATTAAAATTGCTTTCAGGTAAAGATGTAGGTATAATTGCTAACTTTCCTAAAGGAGGTCCCACTATATTCATTATAAGATCTCCTATTTCTGTTTTTGAACGTTTTAGTATCCCGTTATGAATTGATTCCTTAATATATTGAGGTTTATAGTCGAAGTCAATGACCTGATTTCGTAAATTGTAAACTTTTAAATATGGTATTCCTTTATCAACAAAAGAAGTACTTTTAGGAGTGCTCCCTGATGCTATATAAGCAATCTCCCCCAGCCTGCACCACACCCACCCCTCTGGTATCTCAAAAGGAATTTCCTCAATGGGTTGATTGTCTCTTTTTTCACGCTTTAGTTTTTTGTTCTTAATAAGCTGCTCTTTCTCTGCTCGAATACGCTCTAATAGCACAGATGCAGGTTCATCAGTAGGGTCTTGCGAGACTAACTGCCCGCGTATGGCACGGTCTAATATGGTTTGTCGTAATTGCTTAATGTTCATTTCCCCATTATCTTTTTTAGTTGTGCAATAGCCTCAGTTATGTTTGCCGCTTTCTCCTCTATAGCAGCAATAAGTTCACTCAGAGGTATTTCTTCACTTTCTTCACCTTGTCGTATCCAGCTGAGGTCAAGACTTGTTTTATCACGAGCGCATATCTCTTCATAAGTGTATTTACGCCATCTGCCTTGTGGGTTTTCAGCACTATAAGTTTCTTGCCGTTTGCTGCGATTATCGCGCTGATAACATTGCATAAACTCCTCAAAATGTTCTTTTTTTAGAGGATTGGTTTTTCCAAAGTTAGGCATATTGCTGCGGAGGTCATAAAACCATACTTCTTTGGTATTACCTTTGTCGGTATGTCCTCGTTCAAAGAAGAGTACATTGGTTTTAACCCCTTGAGCGTAGAAAATACCTGTAGGCAATCGCAATATAGTGTGCAGGTTACATTTTTCCATCAAGTCTTTGCGAATACGCTCCCCATCACCATCTACAAATAGCACATTGTCAGGAAGTACCACAGCAGCACGTCCGCCTTTCTTTAGGCTGCGGTAGATATGTTGCAAAAAGTTTAGCTGTTTGTTAGAGGTTGGGAAGGTGAGGTCATCGCGTGTGGCGCGTTCCCCTCCCTTTTTAGTACCAAAGGGCGGATTGGTTAGCACTACATCATACCCCGTCATCTGCTTACCTAATGACGAAAGCGTATCACCTAACTGTATATGCCCTTTGATGTCGTGTAGCATTGCATTCATCAAGGCGAGACGGTGAGTTTCGTGTACGAGTTCGCCTCCTGTAAAAGCTTCATTTATTTGGAACTCTTGTAAGGCTTGCGATAAGTCAAAAAGATTATCAGTGTGGTCTTTCACGTAGCGGTCGGCAGCAATCATAAAGCCAAAAGTACCACAAGCAGGGTCATTACAGCGTTCGCCAGCTTGCGGATTGATAAGAGCTGTCATTACATCAATTAACACACGAGGAGTAAAGTATTGCCCTGCTCCCGATTTCTTTTCATTAGCATTCTTTTCAAGCAAACCTTCATAAAGGTTACCCAAACCTTCTTCTTTAGCAGAATACCAATCAAGGGCATCAATCGTTTTGATAATTTTCTCTAAGTTTTTAGGCTCTTCTATATTCGATTTTGCCCCTGCGTAGATTTCCTGAATCCTTCCTCCACACTGCTCGCCTAAATGTTCCAATAGTTCTTTGTAGAACTTTTTAAGGTTGATGCCATCTTTAGTTACGAGCGCGTCCCATCTATACATTTCGGGTATTTCAGCTTCAGAATTAGTTTCCTTTGCCATTTTCAGGAAAAGGATATAGGTAAGTTCCGTTACATATTGGTGATAAGTGATGCCATCATCTCTTAATACATTACACAAAGCCCACAGCTTTGATACTATTTCTTGATTGTTCATAGTTGTTGTTTTAATTATTTTCTTTGAATATAATTTTCTCTGAAAATTGCATCAGATGTAATAGCTGAATTTGATTCCAAAAATTAATCTTTTTAAAATTGTCATTAATTATTTTGATAATATCTTTATCAGATAACTTGTCATTATTTACTTCGTTTTTAAAAATAGTGTCTCTTAAAATTATAGCAACTTCTCTAGGAATATTCAAACTAATAAGCTGAAGCGTTATTGGTTTATATGCTCCCATTTCTATATTGTTAATAAACTTAGAATCAGGAAATTTAATTGAATAAAAAGGTTTTAACAAAGTTGCTAAGTTGAAACATATATCATTTTGAATAGTATTTATTGCTTGATCAATCTTTTCAGAATTGTCAAAATAATTACTATTTAATATTTCTGATATTTTTTTCTCCTTAACCCAATTATTAACTGTATAGAAAAAACTTTCAGATAAATCTTTTTTTTCAAAAACTCTTTTATAAAACTTTGGAAATTTAGCTTTGATTTTATTAACAGTTATAAAAAGTTTATTTACGAATTTATTGTCTCTAATGTTTAGTGGTAAATCAAATTCATTAATATTTTCATAAATTTGATTTAGCACAATAGGATCTATGTATCTATTTCTTATACAAATCTCTAAAGGGATAGATAAATTAGCAGTTAAATTGTTTAGAATTTGTGAAATTTGTTCTTTTGACAATTTTATACCAACAGAGTTTAATCTTTGATAACTATTTTCTTTATATTGTAGAATAGTTCTCCGTATATAAGTAACTAAAAAATAAAAATCATTTCCTATATTATCATTAAACTCTTCATTACTAATATTTTTAAGCAAATTAGAATTAATTTTTTTATTATATCTTTCAAAAATATTAGAATAGCCTGTCTTCAATGATTTTTCCTCATCTTGGAATAGGATCGTATTTTCTTCTTTATTTTCAAAAGCATTTTGATCTAATACAAATGTTCTTCCTATAAAATCTTTCAAAAGTCTGCCTGCTCTTCCTCTTAAATTTGATATTTCATAATTTGTTAATTTAGGCATATCACCTTTCTTCTTTTTTAGTGATAAATTACCATTTCTCATTATCACATTTTGAGTAGGAATATTTACACCTTGCATAAGAGTAGTGGTACAAACAATATTGCTAATCATTTTTTCTCGGATAGCATATTCTAATACATTTCTTATATGAATAGGCATCTTTCCGTGATGATAAATGATATTTCTGTCAAGTACTTCAATTAAATCATATTTTTGATGAACTGTTTCAGAAATATACTCTTTTAAACTATTTATTTTTGAATTACAGATTTGAGGAGATATTATTTTCTCTGATAGTTTTAAGGCAATTTTCCTAGCCGTATTAGAGGTTGGAGCAAATATTATATTTTTAGATTCATTCCCCAAACATAATAAAATGTTATTTAAATATTCAAAGAAAACGTTGTCATATTGATTTCCTCCTATTCTTATTTTATTCTGATTTTCAATTTTGATTGATTGATAATCTCTGTTTATTTGTGAATATTGGTTGAAGAAATATTCTTTACCTTTTTTAGAAATGCTATAAGTAAAATTAGCTACAGGAGAAGCATCTGTTTTTATTTCTATAGGATTTTTTTCTTCAAATATCTCAAATCCCATTTCTTTCAATCCATTAACTCTTGGTCCACTAAAAATAATATTTTTAGGATTATAACTAAGGCTTAATTCTACAAGACTATCAAACAGTATTTTTGCCCTTTCATCTTCTTCATTTTCAATTCTTTCTATATTTTGAATTTCATCAACTATAAATGTATTAAGGGTTCCAAAAGGTTTTTCTCCCTCATTATAAGCTGAAATAGTTCGTTCAGGAGTTAAGACATAAATTACATTATTCTTATTACCATCTTTATAACTTGTTAAAATACTATAATTGTTTAAACCAAATTCTTTTAGCTTTTGACTAAAATCATTTGTAACTTGTGTAATTAAACTCAATGTAGGAACTATATAAACAATATTTCCGCCTTCAGTCAATATATTTTTAATTGCCTTTAATAGAATAACAAATGATTTTCCAGCAGATGTAGGAGCTGAAATACCTATAAATTTAGCTTCACTACATTTATCCCAAATATTTTTTTGAAATTCAGTAAGTAAAAACACTTTATTTTCAACAACAATTTCGCATTTTAACTGATTTATTGTTGTGTTTAATTGACTTATTAAGCTGTCCATAGCACTAAATTGATTTCGAGTAAAATCAAAATTATTATCTACCATAATGGCAGAAGGTGCAAATCCGATACGAGACAAAACAATAATTAAAAATTGGTTTAACCCCGTCCAATGTTCTCTTTTATAAGTATATAATATGGAAGATAATACAATAACTACTTGCTTTGCATAGTCCTCTCGTACTCTTGAATAATAATCAATTACTCCAATTGCTTTGTACAATAATTCGTCTGAAATAATATCTGAATTATTAATAAAATTTAGCTTCTGAGCAATTGATTTATGTTCAATACTCAAAAGTTTGTTGATTATTATTTTATGTTCTTCTTGTATCATTTATTTGAACCTACTTTATTTTGAAAATCATTTAAAAGTTTATCCAATTCCCAAATGGGGAAAATAATATAATTGACTCTAGCTAATATAGTTTTATTGATATTAGAAAAGCTATTTTTATCTATTGAAGCACACTTATCTTGAATAACTTTTTTGATGTTACTTTTTATAATTTCTTCACTATCTCCTAATATATCATCATTTTCGTTATAAACTATTAAACAAACAAGTTCATATTGAATATTTTTTAAATTTCCTTGTTTGTATTTTTTCATAAGTTCCTCTAATTCAGGTTCAATAAAATCTTCATATACATATAAATTTAATTCTTTATCTAACTCATTAAATGTCTTTATAATACTTTGTATAGACTCTTTAAAAGCTTTTTTAAATTGATATTTACTTTCATAGCATTTAGATTCTCCTAATATAAAAATATTCTTATCATTTTTATTTTTGTAGTGAATAGCATCTGCACCAAATCTTTCATGCCCAATAGATGTCGTGATACGTTGTTTTCTAAGTATTGGAGTTGCTTTATAGTAATGCTGAATTAGGTTGAATAACAACAATTCACCAAACTGTCCTTGTGGATGCCCAGGCCTAAATTTACTATAAGCTTGATTAGTTATGAAATTCAGAGCATTACCTAAATCTGTATCTTTTGATCTTTCATTAAGTATTTTTTTTAGTTTACTTTTATGATAGACCCAATTTACAATAGTGCTAAGTAATTCTTTCAAGAAATCATCTCTTCTTTCCTTTATGTCAGAATAATTTATTGAAAGACCATAATGATCTTTTCTAGGTTCTATATTTAAGTCTTCATAGAACCAAAATATATGGTTCATCAATGAATCTGTATGAGTAAGATATATGTTCATAGTGTTAAATTAAATTAGCGATTTTCTTAATCTTTACGCAATCTCAAACAAATATTCTTTTAATTCATCAACTATTTCTCCAAGGTGGTTTTTAAATACTTTATTAATCTTCTCATAGCCTCCAGCATTCTGGAAAGCTCCTGTATCAAAATCGGCTTTTTCAATATATTGTTCTTTCTCTAAAAATACCTTGATACGGTCAAGCCATTTAACCTCCATAGCATTGAAAGTGTGAGTTTCTTTAAGTTTTTCAAACGCACTGTTTAAACGCACTCTGTAATCAATTAGGGTATTGCCCAAAGCTAAAGTACGTACCATACCAATAAGGTCGGCAGTAATCTCTACATTCTTAGCATTGTTCCAAGCTTTGTTAAGCTCTTTTAGTGTATAGCCTTCTTGTGCCATTTCTAAATACAATCGCTTCAAATCACTACGAGTAAGCTCCGAAGGACGAGTACAGAGCAAATTTAAGGCAGTTAGTTTATTCCTATTTTTGGCAATATAAGCAGAAAACTGTTCTATATAGTCCTCGGGGTGTTCCTCAGTCTTGCCATACCCTACATAATGCTCTCGAACTTCATCAGGGGCATTACTAATATATTTGTATTTTACAGTTTTAGTATGAGAATAAAACAGACATTCAATGGCTTTAGCATTTTCCTTAATAAAAGATTTCACTTGTTCTGTAGGGGTGTTTTTTAGTCTTTCCAAAAAATCCTTAGGAGCTATTCCTTCAGTAAGGCTACAAAAATATTCAAAATCCTGCTGACGGATATTCTTCACTCGTCTTTGCAATCTACCTAAGAGCTGTTGGGTATATTTGGCAATTAGCTCAGAATCTTCAGTATGTTCAAAACCTCTGAGTATATCTTCTAAAGTAGCAGAAGCATTAGTAACAATAGGGGTCATAGTAGAGACATCTAATAGTTTTTCAAAAACACCCACAGGGTCATATACCTCAAAAATTTCCTTGTTTATCTTGGGGCAAAGGCGTGTAGCACGTCCTATCATTTGCTCAAAAAGAATACGC
>ERZ773067.1018-NODE-1018-length-15525-cov-6.673562_pt1 | contig 15525 bp, 9 predicted proteins | sample MGYA00580622_ERZ773067 | MGnify/ENA primary metagenome ERZ773067 (study PRJEB29015, sample SAMEA2737998) | human oral metagenome | biome: human oral; feature: human-associated habitat; material: dental | place: China | collected 2113 ...
AACTGCCTTACGAATTCCTTGAGGAAGTGTCAAACAAGATTATAAACAAAGTAAATGGAATAAACAGAATTGTGTATGATATTTCTTCTAAGCCACCGGGAACTATTGAGTGGGAGTAAAGTATAGTTCCGTAAGATAGTTATAAATCAAATAAATAAGTATTTAATACTTGAGGATTACGAACAACTTACCTTTTGCTTCTGCTTTAATAGAGTTAGCATATGTAATATCAATTGAAAAATTACTAATAGTAAGTATTTAACAATACAATCAATTTTCTGAAATGAAGGTATTATTACAAAAGGGGGGCGTAACATGACAAATTTGAAAGCAAAAGAATATAAAAAATTTGAAGATATAAAATATGTCAGAAAAGATGGAAGAGAGTACTGGAGTGCAAGAGAACTTGCTGATGTACTTGATTATTCTCAATGGAGAAATTTTCAAAAGGTCATTGATAGAGCGATGATTGCTTGTGAAAATAGCGGTCATGAAATAACATACGATTTTGCTGAGGTCAGCAAAATCGTGGAAGCAGGAGCTACAAGGAAGTCTATTAAAGATTATGAGCTTAAGAGATTACTATATTAATTATTGAACTATAATAATGTAAAACAATAGGAACAGTGCACATGATGGACAAAATTTATCATGTGCATTTTTTTGAGGAACTTCAGTTCAATATTTTTATTGAAATATGGTTATCCCTATATTCAATTGGTTTCATAATATCATCAGTATCTTTAATTCTCTAATCCTTAGTTATATATTTAAATATTTTTATTAATTTTTAACTATAATGCAGATCTCTAGATATTATTTAGATATAGCCCATTTTCTAAAAGTAATACCTCTTGGAGATTTTACCCTATATTCGACAGAAATAATCATGTCAAGATTGTAATAATCTACCTTAGATGTTTTTTCATCAGAAGCAGTTGTCGCAAATTTTGCGACAACTGAAGAATCAAGTTCTTCTTTAAATGCATTATTTATGTGTTTATCTATTATTTTTACATCTTTATCGAATAAAGAATAAAAATTAGATGAAAGAATTTAAAAGAGATTTACAATAACAATAAAACTAATAATGAAATTTATGTTACAACACAAAAAAATATTGTCTAACAGGTAAAAAGAGAACTAATAAATCTAATAAAAATAGAGAATGTCAGCTACAATCCACATGGTAAATATACACGATAACTTTCATTTCGAAATTTGGAAACTTACTTTCAATAATTTTAAACAAAATATAGTTTTTTCTATATTTTACCTTAGAATTATGCTATAATATAAAAAAATTATATATTTTCTGAAAATTATTTGCAACTTGTGTAACCTTGATAATCGAACAATAATTAAATTGATAGAAAACCACTTGATACCTAGTAATTTATAAAATAAAACGATTCTTATAAATTGTACTATGTTATTAAAACAGGTATTTTGGGTTAGAAAAAACTGTTATGTATATATAATCAGTTACGATGCTGAGAGTTCAATTTCTATAATACTTGAAATAGAATTATTTTGAAGGTTAAAAACTGAGAAAACAGAAAGGAGATACTCTGAAGCTTCCATATACTTAGAGATATCATATTTTTAGAGATATAGTAGAAGAATTTGGATCACATATGTTAAAAACTCACAATATAGACTACTTTATAGATGTAAGTAAACAATTTATCGTGTATTCAAATCATTATAACACTATCCATGATACAAATTCCGCATTTAATAAATATGTAGATTCGTATATATATATAAACAACTTTGAATAGAAATTAATATTAAATCATCATCTAATAAATAAGAGAGGGTACAAAAATGCATAATATTCATGAGCTTATGAAAATAATTAAAGAGGTAAATTCTGATGGAATCATAAATAATAAGGAAGTATCATTCTTTCAATTCTGGGTGGATAAAAATAGAAATCTTGCTTATGATAAGAAACAATCCGAACTTATAATCCTGATAGATACTATTCTTAAAAATCGTGTGATAGAAAACGATACAAGAACTGTACTTCTAGAAAAATTAGAAAAGTTACTATCTAAGGTTGGAGATAAATCAATGAATATTTATGAACTTCATAATATTATAGAAGGTATTATCTGCGATGGAAAAGTGAATAAATTTGAGCTTTATCATCTTAAGAAATGGATGAAAGAAAACGGTAATTTTATAAAAGGAGATAAGTTAACAAAAGATTTGTACATCATTATTAATAATATTCTTGAGAAAAATATTATAACAGAGGAAGAATGGCAGAATTTATTACATTTACTCTCAAATATAATTAAATATACACAATTTGAAACAAAAATAAATTATTTATGTACACAAATTAAGGCAAGGAAGAATATAGGTCTTGATTTGATTAATATTTTGGACAATGAATTTGAAATATCAAAAATTCATGATAAGGCAGAAAGATACCTTCTTGATGCCCTTGAATCAGAAAGTAATTTTTGTATTAATCCAGAAATTATTTTCATTTCTCTGGTTTTAATAGCTATGCTTAAATATGATGGAAATTACTATGATAATGTTCGCTCAACATATACAAAAGTCTATCAAAAATATACAGAACAGAAAATAGAAGGATTTATCAGATTTTTACTTAATAAGTATAAAAAACAAAATAATTCTGGAAGTAGAACTAGAATTATTAATGTTGTTTTGGAAAATGCAATCGTACCGCAATCATTTCTTTCTGCTTTTTTTGAATTCATTTTTGATATTTATGAAAGAAATTTTGAATATGATTTACCACAGGATCCATATGAGGATTTATTATTTGTATTTGAAGGCTTAAGAAGTAATATATTATCTGAGGAAAAAGATATTAGGCTGGAAGTTACACAAAAAACATATAAACTTATTGTAGCTACCAAACAATTGATAGCAAGAGAGGATGGCTTAGATGTTGTTATTAAACTAAGTATTCTTATTATTAAACTTATTGATAAGAGATTTTGGTATAAGGATGTTAAGATATCTAATCCTTATCTGAAAGCTGGATATGAGGGCTGGGAAAAGCAGTTAAAAAAATCTACACGAGGTAAACATCTTCAGAAAAATAGAGCTTCAGAATTTAGATCAAGATGGGAGCCTAAATTTTATATGCACAACAATACTATATATTTAAATCCACCTATTCATAGAATTAAAGCGCAGTACGACTACAAAGATATAGAAATTGTTGTTTTGAATGATGGTGAAGAAATAGATCACATCAATAGTTGTGACATCAGGAATATTATTGGAGGTTATCAGATTAATCCACAAAGAATAATGGTTGATAGACCACTAGGTAAACTGATATATAGACTGATGGTAGGAAATGAAGTCATATATGATAGCAAAAATAAACTTTATAGAAATTATATAGTTTTTAATGCTGATGGACAGGAAATAAATAACAATGTAGATTTTGAAGGTACTGCATTTATATGCTATAGAAAAGAGGAAGCAGAGATTGAAAATATTATTTCGAAAGAATATTATTGCATAGGATATAAGCTTGTAAAAAAAGGTGATATTATTGCCATAGGAAATGATCTATTCAATTTTGCATCTATGATAAAACCCGGAATATTCGGTCAACTGCACAATAATTGTTTTATCTGTAGAATTGGAACTAAAGATTATATACCTGTTTACAAGGAAGTAAAGGCAGTAGTTTTTGAGGCTGATAATTCATCAATCAAATTTGAAGTTAATATTAACGGTAAGTCATATAAACTATCTGAACTTGTACATAAAACTACAGTTAGAGATACAACTACAAAGTATGTGGTTAATCTTGAATTAATGAAATGTGGGATACACACTATCGAAATTAATCAATTGTTTGCAGGCAAGAAAAATAGAATTTTAAGAGAACAATTTGCATATGATAATACACTAGAATTTAAAGCAGAGAACTTGAATTATACCACATATAGATTAAAGGTTGTATCAAACTTATTAGCAGAAAAAGTTGATACAGAAATAACAGCTGATAGGTTCGACTTCGACATTATTAAATTTACATCAGATGGTGAAGAGTATAATTATGTACTCCCTTTTAACACTGGATTCTATAAGATTGATGAAGAAGAATGGGTTCCTACAAAAGAGGAAATGTGGATCGATGATATTTCTCTTGAATCTACACTTAAACTTTATGATTCTGAATGTGATGGGCTAATTCTTTATGACGAAAATGGTACTATTGTAGAAAATGATATTGAAGTAAAAGATAAAAGATTTTACAAAATAGCATCCATAGGATTTTTGAATTCCTATAAATCATCAAATAAACACGTTGTATTAGCTTTTACAGTTGATGGTAAAATAAAATATAAAATAGTTTGCTACAACAAATGTGAAATTGATGAGGAAGCAACCGAAATTATATTTTCAGATACTCCGAAAAAGATAATAGTAACCCCTGTATTCCATGGGAAAAATAAAATTTTTTTTGAACTGTTCAACAAAGATGAAAAGAAAGTATATACTAGTAGAACATTAACTAGTGGACAGACAGAAATATTAGAAAATTTTAATTCTTTTGAGCAATATAGGTTTAACTTCTATGAAAAAACTAAAAGTCTTATGCTTAAAAAAAATTCACTTCTTTTCTCTACAGAAAAAACTTTTTATGCTAAGAAAGATTATGTAGGAAAAGTCTTTAAGATAAATACAGTGTATTTTGATCAATTTTATCATGGTAATTCTAAAGAAAAATCATATCACTTTAATAAGGCATATGTGAGAATCAGAAAAGTTATAGACTCAGATATTTTTAGTGGTGAGATTTTTGTTAAAACCATGCGAGGTGAATGGAGTCTAGATGGAGTAAACCCTGTTGAAGTTGAACTTTGTAGTAAAATTATTGATGACACAATAGATGTATATATTACAAATTGTGGAGATGGATTGTTACTAGATTTTGAAAAGCATGGAATCCTAAATGCTATGGAACACCCAACAGCTCCATTAATTTTTTATTATACTCTAAGTATGAAGGGAGATATGTAAATGAAAAAAATGAATGCTATTGAACGATCTAAATACATAGATAAACGTTATAAAGAATATCTTAGATCGTCTTTTGAATTTGGAAAAACGAAACTGCAACAACTCTTTATTGAACAGTTAAATAAAGAAAAGCTTTTTAAAGGACCATATGTTGATATGAGTTTTCCTTTTCAAAGAGGACATAATTTAGAATATCTAATTGAGCAAAATGTAGTATGTAAATCTTTCAGAAAATTAGACGATATTAATTTTACAAGACCACTATATTCACATCAAGAAGAATCTATTAAGTTAATTAAAAGTGGAAGAAGTGCTATTATTACTACAGGTACAGGTTCAGGAAAGACAGAAAGTTTTCTATATCCAATTTTAAATGAACTTTTATATGATGTAGAAAGTGGAAATAAAGATATTGGTATTAGAGCAATTTTTCTTTATCCAATGAACGCTCTTGTTAATGATCAAATTGATCGTATTAGAAAAATATTAAAAAATTGTCCAGACATTACATTTGGTTTTTTTACAGGTGAAACCCCAGATTCTGTTCCTGCTAATTACAGGGATAAGTTAGAACAAGAAAATGATGTTATAATAGCAAATAATGAACTTGTTTCTAGAAAAGAGATCCGTGAAAATCCTCCTCATTTACTATTTACTAACTATTCAATGCTTGAATATTTATTGATTAGACCAAATGATTATTCTATTTTTGTACCAGAAAGATTAAAAAATTGGAAATATGTAGTTTTGGATGAGGCACATTCATATAGTGGTTCATTGGGTATAGAATTATCATTGCTTTTAAGAAGACTCACCGGTCTTGCACATAGAAGGCCACAGTTTATTCTGACCAGTGCAACTTTAGGAGAACAAGGTAAATCTGAGAATGATATTATAGAATTTGCAAAAAGTCTTACATCTGCTGAGTTTGAAATCTCAGATATTATATTTTCTAAACGTATAGCACTACAAGAACAAGTAAAATATAGAATCTCAGGATCAGATTATACACTTATTAAAAAAGCAGAAGAAAATTTTGATGATATTAAAAAAATTGCTTTAGAGTATCACCCTAGTGAGGCAAATAATACTAGAGAATTACTTTATGAATTACTAACTCATGATAAAAATGTCCATGCCTTAAGTAAGTTATTAGAAGGAGGAAGTAAAGATTTTTCATTTATATATAATGAGCTTCACGAATATATGACGCAAGAAGAGTTAATTGCATTAATTGATATTGTAAACACAGCAGAAAAAGATGGTATCGGATTATTTGATCTTAAATATCATTCATTTGTACGCCCTCTTTCAGGAGCATATATTACATATGGTAAAGAACCAAAGTTAAGTCTTACCAAAACAAATGAAATTGATGGTATGAAGGCATTTGAAGTAGGAAATTGTCGTTACTGTAATTCACCCTATATAATTGGAAAGATACAAAAAAAAGATGATGATCAAATGGATTATCTTCTTCAAAATAAAGAAATTGATATTTATGAAAATTATGGTAATGAGGAATTTGTTAAAATTGACTTTTTCTTGTTAGAAAATGCTATAAATGACGAAGAAATTGATGCAGATAATATTGAATCTTATGATGTTTGTGCAAAATGTGGAGAAATTCATGCAGTAGGAAATCTAAATGCTAAGAAATGCAAATGTGGAGAAGAATACAGATTTATAGTATATAAAATTCTTCAGGATAAAACGAAGGATGAGGATTCTATTTATAACAATATTTCTCAATGTCCTTGTTGTGGACATAAAACTAAATCAGGTATTGTAAAAGCTTTAAATATTGGTAAGGATGAAGGTACAGCACTTATTGCACAGATACTTTATGAAGCAATTGATGAAGGCGAGGATGAAATTAAACCTGTAAAGAAACTTACATTAAAGCCAATATCAAAGCCTATAAGTCAGTCTGAAAAAAAAGCAAAGCAGTATTTGGCTTTTTCTGATAGTAGACAGCAGGCTAGTTTTGCTGCAGTATTTTTTGATTCTAATCATGTGAGAATGCTTCGTAAACGTCTAATTTGGGAAATCATTAAAAAACAGAATTATACAGAGCTGAATGTGGACGAACTTACCGCTTATCTTGAAGACATAATAAAAACTAGAGATTTATTCAAAAATGATATGAGTGCACATAAAAATGCTTGGGCTACAGTACTTATTGATTTACTAAAAGTAGATGGAGCCTATGATGGTGAAGGACTTGGTCTTTATTATTTTGATTTGGATATACAAAATATAATTGACCAATTTACTGTTCAAGAGATTGCTGAAGCGTTTAAAGGTTGTAATATGACGAAAGATAAGCTATATACTCTTATGCAAGTTGCATTTACTGTATTTAAAACAGTTCCTGCTATTAATTATGTAAAATCTACACTTACCCAAGAGGAAAGAAATGATATTCTTGAATATAGAAAATTTAATAACTATGTAGCTCTTAATAATCCAAAGAAAGCTAAGAAAGGTAATCCAGAAGAGAAAACCTTTAATAGTGTGAGAAGTTTTCTACCAGTCACAAGTGAAACTAATATGGTTGTTCGCTATGTTATGAAAGCTTTTGATTGTAGTATTGATGAAGCAAAGTATGCCCTTGAAGTAATCTTTAGTTTATTGGTTCAAGCAAGTGACAATAATAAAACTGAGAAACTTCTTGAGAAGCATGAAAAAAAAGATGCTTATCAGATTAATGCAAGTCGTTATTTGCTGAGAAATTATAAAAAATCTAAGTTCTATCAGTGTAGTAAGTGTGGTAGATTAACACCTTATAATATTAATAACAAATGTACTCAAGATAAGTGCTCAGGTTTTCTTACTGAAGTAGACCCAGACATTGTTCTTGAATCTAATTATTATCGTCAACAGTACAAAACAAAAAAAATTGAAAGTATTATAATTAAAGAACATACAGCACAACTTGATAGAAAGAAGGCTAAGGAATATCAGATTGATTTCAAAAATAAAAACATAAATATTTTAAGCTGTTCAACAACCTTTGAAATGGGTATCGATATTGGTGGATTGGAAACTGTATTTATGCGTAATGTACCCCCTACACCTGCTAATTACGTACAGAGAGCTGGACGTGCTGGACGTAGAAAAGACAGTGCAGCTTATATTCTTACATATTGTGATACAGGTTCACATGATTACACATACTTTTCGGAACCTGAAAAGATGATATCAGGTATAATTAATCCTCCACGCTTTAATGTACTCAATAAGAAGATAATCGTCAGACATTTGATGGCAACAAGTTTAGGATATTTCTTTAGAAAAAATCCTGAGTATTTTAAATCACTTGATGCTTTGATTATACATGGTGGTGGTATCGATGAATTTAATAAGTATATGCAGTCAAGACCAGCTGATCTTAATGAGTATATTAATAAAAAGATTTTACCTGAATCGAAATATGATGAATATAGAAATTTCAAATGGCTTGATGAAATGGGCGGAGACGATGATAAGATGACTCATTTTGTTGAAACAATTCTAGAAATAATGAAAGAATTTGAGAACGCTAAAGAAGAAGCTAAGAAAAAACAAGATCAAGGTGATGAACAGGCAAGTAAGAATGTCACATATTATATGCATCAGATTGCTAATTTAGAAAAAGAAGATGTTATTAAATATTTGTCAAAATACTGTGTAATACCAAAGTATGGATTCCCAGTAGATGTCGTTGATTTGCAAATATATGATAATGGTGTTCCTGTTAATAAGTACGATATGAGTCGTGATCTCAAAGTTGCAATATCGGAATATGCACCTGATTCAGAAATTATTGTTGATGGTGATAAGTATACTTCAAAATATATTACACAAAAAAAACAATCTGAATTTCCTAAAAACTGGTTTATTACATGTCCTACATGTAATAAGATCAATGTATTTTTAAGTAAAAATGATATCTCAGAATGTAAATATTGTGGTCAGACAATTTCTACTGAAGCTATGGAATACTATATTGAACCAGTTTATGGTTTCAAGAGTGGAATAACAAAGAAAAGTACCAGATTAAAGCCTAAGCGTTCATATGCAGGTGAAGTTTCTTATGTTGGTAATGGAAAAACAGATGAAAAGAGACTTATTTTAGGAAATACAATGGGGATTGAAACAAGTAGTGATGATGAACTTCTTGTCATGAATAAATCAGGATTCTATATGTGCCCTGTATGTGGCTATAGTGATATAGTAAAGAAGGGAGCTAAAACTCCACAAACATTGAAAAAACATAAGAATTTTAAACAATTTGATTGTAATTGTGATAAACTTGATTATTTGAGACTAGGACATAAGTTTCAGACAGATGTTACCAGATTTACAATTCCAAGTTTGAATTCTAATGATAAATTGGGATATCCACAAGCATTATCATTCTTATATGCATTTCTTGAAGGAGTCAGCATAGCTCTTGGTATTGAAAGAAACGATATAGATGGTGTCCTAGAATTAAACTTGGAATGGGAGAGTTACGATATTCTTTTGTATGACAATGTCCCTGGAGGAGCTGGCCATGTTAAAAGATTACTTAGTGGAGAGGCTATTATAAAATCTTTAAAGACTGGCCTTGAAAAAGTTAGTAAGGAATGTTGTGATGAAAATACATCTTGTTATAATTGTTTGAGAAATTATTATAATCAGTCATATCACAATAAATTACAAAGAAAATTAGCCATAGATATTCTTAAACGTCTCATTTTTGAAATAGAAAGTGTAACAGAAACCTTTCAATATGAACGTTGGCATGGGAATAGTGATATACAACATTCTTCCAAAAAGATGAAGCTTACTCTTGGCACAGATGGAAGAAACCCAGGTACAGAGTCTGCTATTGAAATTTGGAATGATCTTCTAGAGGACTGTTCTGATGACGATGAAATAGAAATTATAGAAAAGATAAAATCTCGAAGTCCTAAAAGCATAACAAGACCTTATTATAGAAAAACTGTGAAAATTGAAGAAACTGGAGAATCATTTATAGCTAATCTTATATGGGAGGAGAAAAAGGTAATACTTTTTCTAAATGATACTTACGATGGATATAAGCTTGCCAAAAAAACTGGTTGGTTTGTATATTGCACAAAGGATGAATTTGATATTAACGAACTATTGGAGAAAGTTGGTGAATAAGTATGGCAAAAATGATACCAGATATACCAAGAGAATTTGATCCTAAAAGCCAAGAAGGATTGATGTTTGAAGAATTAAATAATTTACCTGAGAATTATTATGTATTTCATTCTTTTTCGATTGTAACTGTAGATGGAACTGTTGTTAAAGAAAGTGAAACCGATTTTGTCATATTCCATCCAAAAAAAGGGATTTTATGCCTGGAGGCGAAAGCTGGTCAAATTGATTATGTAGATGGTTATTGGAAATATGGAAGTGGTAAGAAAATGCAGAAGGATGGTCCATATAATCAAGCTAGTTCTAATAAATGGAAACTAAAAGATTATATGATCAATCACGGATTGAATTACGAATTTGAACATTGTAAGCTTATGCATGCTGTTTGGTTCCCAAATGTACCACTTAGTAAATTTCAAGGGAAACAATTGCCATCAGAAGCAGATTTAAAAATTACATTAACAGCAGATTCTTTTGGAAAAATTGAAGAAGATATAGAAAAAATTTTTTCTCTTGAAATACCTGCTAAGGTTGAAACTAATCTATCAGATAAAGATGTTAAAAGAATCCTTGAGAGAGTTCTTGCACCAAGTTTCAGTTTGATTTCTTTACAAGAAGTTGAAATTGAAAGAACAAAGAATGTTTTCAGGAGAATGTTAAAGGAACAGATAGCTCTACTTAATTATCTTGAAGAGCAAAATAATGCTATTATAAACGGTCTAGCAGGAACTGGAAAAACAGTTATGGCTGTAGAGAAAGCAAGACTTCATTCAGAGAAAGGTGAAAACGTGTTATTCTTATGTTATAACTCTTTTTTGAAAGAACATTTGAAAAATACTTACCCTTATCCACATGTTCATTATTATACAATTGATGGTTTGGCATGTAAAATTTGTAATACTAAAAAACCTGATTACAATTTACTTAAGGAATCTCTTGAAGAAATGTTTGTGGAGAATCGTTTTCCATATAAAAATGTGATTATAGATGAGGGGCAGGATTTTGGTAAGATTGAAATAGAAGAAGAGGAACTGATAGAACTTTTAAAAGTTAATGCTATTGGTAACGAAGAAAGAAATGGTACATTTTATCTATTTTATGATAAAAATCAGATGATTCAGTCAAGTAAAGTTCCTAAATATATAGAGGATGCTGATTGTAAGTTAACATTATACAGAAACTGTAGAAATACAGAAAATATTGCATTGACATCGCTTAGATTATTAGGAACCAATAAATCTCCAAAACTCTACAAAGATGCAGTGTTAGGTGATATACCAGAAATTGGTTTTGCTTTAACAACAGATACAACTGTTGAGCTTTTAAATAGCCAAATTGATAAATATATAAATGCGGGTTATACAAGTATAACGGTGCTTACCTGTAACACAGAAGAAAGCAGTATAATCGCTGATTATTGTAAGGATTCTAAATACAATTATAAGCGTGGATATATTAAATTTACTACTTGCAGAAAGTTCAAAGGACTTGAGTCAGATGTAGTTATTGTAGTTGACATTGATAAGACAACATTTGATGGAAGTCGGGGTGAACAGCTTATGTATGTTGGTACCTCAAGAGCTAAATACAAACTGAGTTGTATTGTTAATATGTCAGAAGATGATTGTCTAGCTTTAATGGAAAAAAAAGGTATTAAGTACAACAGAAATATTTTGAAATCTTTTGTAACTGCTTTTAATGCAAAAGTTTTGCAAAAGAAGGATTGATCAATAACTTGAATTAGGTGGTGACGACCATATGATACAAAGAACAGTTGCTTTATATAATGAAAAATTAAAAAACTATCCATACGGTCATTAATAACCAACATATAAATATTCCAAATGCTATTTAGATGTAGTTTATTTTCTAAAAGCAATACCTCTTGAAGATTTTACCCTAGATTCAATAGGAATAGTAATACCTAGATTGTAGTAAGTAAAAATGCTTTTTTCATATTTAGAACTTATGTAAATTTTGCACAAGTTGAAGTTTTTCCAATTTATTTTATTTTACAATCTATAATTTGATATTGTAATTTATAAAATATATCATAAAAAAGGAGAATATACAATGAAAGAACTTGAAATTTTTTTAGAAAACTGGAAAAAGGAACATGAAAAAAAAGGATATAAAAAATTTATTTCTGATGGAATTGTTAATTATGACAAATGGAAAAATCAATCTACTCCTAAAGTTTGTTATTTTTTAAAAGAAGCTTATGATACAGATGAAAATGGATTTAATCTTACTAAAACATTAAATGAAAAAGAACCTTGGGGTATGTGGAAAAAAGTAGCAATGTGGACTCAAGCTATTTATAATTCATTTTCTAAAAATATTTCTGATTATCCTGATAAAAAATTTCAGGCAACGATTCAAAATATAGCTGTTGTTAACATAAAAAAAAGTAATGGAGAAAAAAAATCAAATAATGAAGATTTGCAACAATTTATTAATTTGGATAAAGAAAGGATAAAAAAAGAAATAGAACTTATAAATCCTGATATTATTATTTGCGGAAAAACATTCTACTTTTTAGAACAAATATTAGATGATATAAAAAAATATGATAATTCATTAATTGCTAAATGGAAGAACATTCTTATAATTGATTATTATCATCCAGCAGCCCGTTATCCGAATAAAGTGAATTATTATTCTCTTTTATCAATTGGAAAAATTGCTCAGAAAAAATATAATTTTAGAATTTTAAAAAATAAAATTTAGACTTTAAACCTATCAAATTCGATAGGTTTTTTATCTCTACTGCTCATTTTCAACTTTGGTCAATAGACATTTCTAATTTGAAAAATGTCATTTTTTCTGATAAAATTAAAATATATTCTAGTAACACCAACAAAAACCCAGGAGGTCCTAAAATGTCATCAACAAAAACACATGTAGGAAAGTATGAATTTGAAAATTGTCTTATGAATGCCGCAGGAGTGTGCTGCTATGACCGTAATGAGCTGGAGAAAATGATTCACTCTGAAGCGGGAACTTTTGTAACAAAAAGTGCCACATTAAATCCTAGAGAAGGTAATCCTCAGCCACGTTATTATGACACTGAACTTGGATGTATAAACTCTATGGGACTGCCAAATCTAGGAATTGACTACTATCTTGAATATCTTCTGGAACTGCAGGAAAGACTTTCTGAACGTACATTTTTTCTGTCGATGACAGGACTGTCTTCCGAAGAAATTCATATATTAATGAAAAAAGTCCTTGATAGCGGATTTAAAGGTCCGACAGAACTGAACCTGTCCTGCCCGAATGTGCCTGGAAAACCACAGCTGGCATATGATCTGCAGACTACTGAACAAATTCTGTCAGAAGTGTTTGAATATTTTGACAGACCACTAGGAATAAAGTTGCCACCATATTTTGATATTGTACATTTTGATCAGGCGGCCGCTGTTTTCAATAAATTTCCTCTCACATTTGTAAACTGTGTAAACAGCATCGGAAATGGACTTGTAATTAACGATGAGAGTGTCGTAATTAAGCCTAAAAACGGTTTTGGAGGAATCGGAGGGCAATATATAAAGCCTACTGCATTGGCAAACGTACACGCCTTCTATCAGCGTTTAAATCCATCTATACAGATTATCGGTACAGGAGGAGTTCTTACAGGCCGTGATGCATTCGAGCATATCCTGTGCGGAGCGAGCATGATTCAGATTGGAACTTCGCTTGAAAAGGAAGGAACTGAAGTATTTTCCAGAGTTACACGTGAACTTAAGGAAATAATGGATGAAAAAGGTTATAAAACATTGGAAGATTTTAAAGGAAAACTGAAATATCTGTAGTTAAATATACGCAATTACAGGGTGTATTATTAATATTTTATAATTACACAATATCTCTAATCAGTTTTATCTGCTGTGGACTTTTTTATAAAAACCACGGCTTGTATAGGAGAAAAATATGAATGGAATAGAAAAACTTCAGGAAATAATTGACAACAGTAATAAAATTGTATTTTTCGGAGGGGCAGGAGTATCTACAGAATCTGGAATTCCTGACTTCAGAAGTGCCAATGGAGTGTACAGTATTAAACTTGACAGGCATTTCTCGCCTGAACAGCTTATTTCCCATACAATGTATCTGAAATATCCTGAAGAATTTTACGATTTTTACAAAAAACATCTGATTTACACTGATGCAAAGCCAAACCCTGCCCACTACTATCTGGCAGAACTTGAAAAGAAGGGCAAGCTGACTGCTGTAATTACTCAGAATATTGACAGCCTTCATGAAATGGCCGGAAGCAGGAAGGTGCTTAAACTACATGGTTCCGTTGACAAAAATACATGTATGTCATGTGGTAAAAAGTATGGTCTTGATGAGTTTTTAAAACTTTGTAATCCTGTCCCCCACTGTCCTGATTGTAACGGGATTATCAAACCTGATGTTACATTGTATGAAGAAAGTCTTGATATGACAGTGTTTGAGGAAGCCATTTATCATCTTACACAGGCAGATACCCTTATTATTGGTGGAACTTCCCTCGTTGTCTATCCTGCAGCTTCACTGATTCAGTATTTCAGGGGTAAAAATCTTATACTTATTAATAAATCAGTTACATCCCAGGACGATTATGCAAACCTTGTTATTCATGACAGTATTGGAAAAGTATTCAGTCAGCTGAAATAAGTGTTTGTGGAAAAAAATTGTAAAATAATGATTAGAAATAATAAAAATAAATAACATAATAAAATTTTGAAAAAATGAAAGGAGTTGAATAATGGTACAGGTATTATTTGTCTGTCTTGGAAACATATGCCGTTCACCAATGGCTGAAGCTGTTTTCAGAAAAATGGTCGATACTGAAGGATTAAATCAGCAGATTTATATTGATTCAGCAGCTACAAGTTCATGGGAACACGGCAATCCTGTCCACAGAGGTACAAGGGAACGTCTTGCAAGGGAAGGTATAAGCACTGTTGGAATGTATTCCCGTATTTTAAATGATGATGACCTGTCGGCAGACTATATTATAGGAATGGATGAAAGCAATATTATAAATATTGAGAAATTTCTCCGTAACAGACATTCAGGAAGGGTAAACCGTCTCCTTGAATATGCGGGGGAATACAGGGATATTCTTGATCCGTGGTATACTGATGATTTTGATACTACTTACAACGATGTGGTCAAAGGCTGCAAAGCCCTGCTGGAATTCATAAAGAAATATGATTTTAATATGTAGTAAAAATACTACCTTTTCTGCAAATCTTTTGATTCTGCTGAGACAGGTAGTATTTTTCTTATACATTCATCCTTAAAAAACTCCTTTACTTCCTTATTGGGCAACCGTAAGGAATAAAA